>Ga0187887_10000551_pt1 | contig 36304 bp, 31 predicted proteins | sample June2016WEW_7_10_FD_132977 | JGI IMG/M metagenome (GOLD analysis project Ga0187887, IMG submission 132977) | Peatland microbial communities from SPRUCE experiment site at the Marcell Experimental Forest, Minnesota, USA - June2016WEW_7_10 | ecosystem: Environmental > Terrestrial > Soil >... | reverse complement strand
GGCGACATCCTGCCCAAGTACGTTTCCGCAACCGGCGGAGGCACAGTCTACAACGAACTGACCGAAGCCGAAATCGAGCGCGCCTATAGCACCGCTATGGGAGAGTCGCGCAACCAATACACGCTTGGCTATAGCACGAAAGGGATCGGTGGATACCGCTCCATCGAGGTGCGCGTGAAGCGCCCGGACGTCAAAGTCTATGCCCGGGACGGGTATTACCCGTTACCCGCCCCCCGGTAGGAGCACGGCGCGCAGTCCTCAACGCGGCTGCGGCGAACTGGGCGCTCCCAGCGAGTAACCTGAGTAACCAGACCCTCGACCTTCGGATGTGGTATAAAAATCAGCAGGATAACATACTTGCAGTCAGGTAGATTTTGTGCGAGCGGGTTCCCGAATTGAAGGGAGCGCCTCGGATCATTCATTTTTTGCATGCGTTTCTGAGGAAGCCTTTTGAGTTTCATCAACTTCGCGGCACGCGAGATTAACTGCAAGATCGTCTACTACGGCGCCGGATTGGGCGGGAAGACGACGAATCTGCAGTTCATCTTCCAGAAAACGGCGGAACAGCAAAAGGGCAAAATGATCTCGCTCGCGACCGAGACGGATCGCACCCTTTTCTTCGACTTTCTGCCCCTCGATCTTGGAACCGTACGCGGCTTCAAGACGCGCATCCACCTCTACACGGTTCCGGGACAGGTGTTCTACGATGCCAGCCGCAAGCTGATCCTGCGCGGCGTCGATGGCATCGTCTTCGTCGCCGACTCCCAGCAGGAGCGGCAGGACGCAAATGTCGAAGCTCTCGACAACCTGATGTCGAACCTGAAAGAACACGGCTATGACTTCAACAAGATTCCCTACGTCCTCCAACTGAACAAACGCGATCTGCCCAATGCTCTGCCGATCGACCAGCTCTCAAAAGAGCTGCGCAAGAAAAACGAACCGGTTGTGGAGGCTGTCGCTTTCCAGGGCGTCGGCGTGTTCGAGACTCTGAAGGAGATCGCAAGGCAAGTGCTCACAGAATTGAAGCAGGGCGGATAGGCAGTTCTCAGCTCCCGGTTCTCAGTCCCCCCAACACAACCTTCCGGGTAGGGACGCGGCGCGCCGCGTCTGGCGTTAGACCGAAGAGCCTCTCGGGCATCGGGGGCTGAAAGGCACCATTGCGGTAAACAGAACGCGCGTGGTACTTTACCCCCGTAATGGAGGGAGTCTCATGCTCAAGCAAGTAATTGCCGTCATTTTCACCATCGCTTCTTGCCTCGGTATTTACGCGCAAACCGAAAGCCCTCTCACCACTGCTCAGATTGCCACACGCTGCAATGATTCGGTTGTTTTGATTGAGGTAAATGACGCTTTCGGTAAGGTCGCGGCGGTGGGCAGCGGGTTCATCGTATCGGCGGACGGCAAAATAGCCACTAATCACCACGTCATCGCAAATGCCCACGGAGTTACCGTCAAGCTGAGTAACGGGGCATCTTTTCAGATGAAGAGAATCGTCGCTGACGACCCCAAGCACGACGTGGCAATCATAGAAGTGGCGGGGGTGAATTTGCCCACCCTCAGTTTGGCTCCATCCGGTTCGGCTGTCGTGGGGGAGCATGTAGTGGCAATTGGCAGTCCTCTGGGTTTACAAAATTCTGTTTCCGATGGCATCGTGAGCGGAATACACGAGGTTGACGGCGCGAACTGGATTCAGACGACTGCGCCGGTGTCACCCGGCAACAGTGGAGGGCCGTTGCTTACCATGGAGGGAAAAGTTGTCGGGTTGATTACTTTTGGATTTGTCAAGGGCCAAAACCTGAACTTTGCCGCTCCCGCTGATGTGGTCGCGACGCTGTTATACACGGTGAATCTCGCGCCCTCGCATTCAGCAGATGATGCCTTGTCGACACTTCACAACTCGTCAGCCTGGACTTCGATGACGACGGGGCACGATTACAGCATTCGAATTGACGGTGACTACATGTATGCGGACCGGACCAATCTCACGGATGCAGTAAAAATGAGTGGGACCTTCGAGCGCGGAGAACTCAGGAAGTCCGGAGAGCATTGGGTCGGAAAGATGGTTCTTCACTTCGGTTGTTTCTGCAAACGCAGGAAGACGGCGTGTGCTGTGGATGCGGATATCGACATTGCCAGCATGTCTGCGTCCCGGATAGAAGGGAAGATGTTGACGTGGGACTGGAAGAAGTTCAACGGGTGCAAGGATAGGGCAGAGGACGCGAAGATGGACTCTTTCGTGTGGATACCGAAGAATTGAGATGGTTCCTCTAGGACTGTGCTCTATCCCGCTGCGAGCTTCAGTCTGCGTTTCACGCCAAGCACTTTGACGTTTTGCAAAGAAGATCTCGCGCTGGCTTCGTCAATGGGGGAACATGGCCTAGCCAGCAGTTTCCAGCGCTCCTGACACTTCTTCCCATTCGCTCATCAGTCTCTGAAGGTCCGCTTTCAGCCGTTCCATATCCCCGGTGAGGCGCTGCGTCTCCTCCGCGCTGACAAATGTCTGCAGATGAATTTCGATCTGCGAGACTGTCTCCTCTGTTTTCGCGATCTCCCGTTCGACTTCGACCAGCCGGTCCGCCATTTGTTTCCGCTTGATCGGGTTCATGCGCTTCGCTTTGGAATCGGCTGGGTCGGCCACGGGCGCCGGCTGATGGCCGTTCGTAGGCTGCGCGATCCCGACGGTCTTGGCCGTCTCCGCCTGTAGTTCCGCCGCTCCGCCCTGCTTGCGCCAGAGATAGTCTTCGTAGTTGCCGGGGTAGAGTTCGACTCTACCATCCCCAATTTCAAACACCCGTGTCGCCAGCTTGTCGATGAAATATCGATCATGCGAGACGAAAACCACCGTGCCCGTGTACTTCATCAACGCCTCAAGCAACACGTCCTTGGCGCGCAGGTCGAGGTGGTTGGTCGGCTCGTCAAGCAACAGGAAGTTCGCCGGATGCAGCAGCATTTTAAGTAGAGCATAGCGGTTGCGTTCGCCGCCCGAAAGCACGCCGATGCGCTTGAATACGTCGTCCCCCGAAAAAAGAAAACATCCCAGCAGGCTCCGCAGCTCAGTCTGCGTCGACGAAGGCGAAAGCTCGCCCAGATCATCAAGAATGCGCGCCTCCGGATCCAGCTCTTTGTACTGATCCTGCGCGAAGTAGTCGGGATGAACTTCATGTCCGAGTTTGTATTCGCCCGCTGTGAGCGGCTCGGTGTGAGCCAGAAGCTTAATCAGCGTTGACTTCCCTGCCCCATTGACCCCGACCAGCGCGATGCGCTCCTCGCGCTCGATCATGAAATTCACATTCGCGAAGACCGGATGATCGCCATAGCTTTTGGCGACATTCGAGAACTCAGCGACGATGCGCCCGCTCGGCTTCGGCTGCGGAAAAGAGAAATGCACCGTCTTTTCTTCTTCCGGAATTTCAATACGCTCGATCTTTTCCAGCTCTTTGATCCGGCTCTGCACCTGTTTGGCCTTCGTGGCCGTGTAGCGGAAGCGGTTGATGAACACTTCGAGTTGCTCAATGCGGTCACGCTGAACTTTGTAGGCTGCTTCCAGTTGCTCTTTCCGCGTCGTCTTCGCGGTTAGAAATTGATCGTAATTCCCTGCGTAGAAGTGCAGCTTCTTGTTCCAGATTTCGACAATGCGCTTCACCGTGATGTCGAGAAAATAGCGGTCGTGCGAAATCAGCACATATGCGTAGGGATAGCTTTCCAGATATTCTTCCAGCCAGTTCCGCGCTTCGAGATCAAGGTGGTTGGTGGGCTCGTCGAGCAGCAACAGGTTCGGTTTCTGCAACAGCAATTTGGCGAGCGCAATGCGCATCTGCCAGCCGCCCGAAAATTCCTCAGTATTTCGTGTCCAGTCGTCGCGATGAAAGCCGAGGCCGGTGAGCACCTTGCCCACTTCCATTTCGAGCGTATAGCCATCGCGGCTGGTGAACTCGTGTTCCAGCAACTGATAGCGGTCGGCCACGGCGGCATATTCGGCGCTGGTGTGGTCAAGCTCTGACATGCTGCGCGTGAGCGACTCCATCTCTTTTTCCATGGCGTGCAGATCGTCAAATACCGACAGGCACTCGGCAAAAACAGACCGGCCCGAAAGCGCCAGACCGTCCTGCGGCAGGTACCCGGCAGAAGTACCCTTGGCACGCGAAATCGAGCCGTAGTCAAGCGTTTCGAGGCCCGCCAGGATTTTCATCACCGTGGATTTGCCGGTGCCATTGGCCCCCACGAGCCCAATGTGCGATTCGGCCGTGATCAGCCAATCGGCATCTTCGAACAACAACTTGTGGCCATAGCGTTTGCCGGCTGAGGTAAGTTGAATCATGGGACTCTTTTATCGTCTCATGAATCGCGCCTGCGAAGGATGGGCGGCGGCTAAATGTTACTTGGCAACTTCCCGGCGCGGCCTTTGCTTGGCTGAGATCGATTTGATAATGGTGCGTCCCCGCCCTGAGGCCGGCAGCGGCACTCTCGCCTGGGCAACTGCACCCATCAACAGGTCCTTCACTTGCGGATTCGAAAGCGTCGCCGCGCTCTCCAGACGAATGAACCGATTCTGAGATCCGCTGCCCAGCAGAATCCTGTGTGGATCGGGCAATTTCGCTCCCCAGTAAAAATGGAGCCCGACACCCTTGGCGTTGGCCGCCAAAGAGAACAGGCAATCGGAGGTCCGCTCTGTCGTACCAAATCCAATCACGAAAAAATTGTAGTTGTCATAGACCAGCTCATTTGCTGTCGGAAATCGCTTGCGCAGCACACGGCGCGCGGCGTTGATCTGCCTGGCAATGTTGGCGTCGAACTTGGCGATAAAGCCCGCAACTTTCTTCGCGGGCGAGACAGTTGAGAAGGGCTTCACGGTTTTCTTCAAAGCGAACTCCTGCGCAACATGCTAAATGCGGCGTCAAGACGAGATACAGGAAATCACGAACGGATAGCTTGGCGGGCTGCCGCGACCCGAGCCTCGCCCAGTTGTTCCAGCGCCCGGTCAACCACAGCCTGCAGTTCCCGCGCATATTTCACTTCGCGACCTTTGGCAAGGATCACGCGTGCCTCTTGGGCGTCGTACCACATAGGATTGCGATAGTCTTCGTGCGGCTTGCGCGTCTGGCGAACTTCCATCAGGAATGCTTTGACCACGTATTCCTGCACGCCGCCGGGCTGCCAGAAAACACCCTTGGAGTGGATGTAGATGTGGAAGTGGCGGGGCTCGATGATGCCGAGGGCTCCGGCTTCTTCTTTGGCTTCGCGCTCGGCGGCCTGGCTGTGCGAAAGGCGAGGTTCGGGCGCTCCTTTGGGAAACGTCCACTTGTTGCCGCCGTTCGTGTTGACCAGCAGAAACTCCGCATGCGAATTCACCCTGCGGTAGCAGACAGCGGCCACCTGCAGGGGCAACGCAAAACGAGATACGCGCGGCGAACTCATCTTTCTAATCCTGTCGGCAGTTTACCGCAAAGATATTTCGGGAATGTTAAATAGCGCCAAAACTGGCGCACTAAAGTGAGGGATCGTTCGCACTGAGTTGCAGGCCATCCTCAGCAATTGAGTAGTCACGAATTAAACCGCAGGCCGCTCAATCCAACGACTTTCCCGGCCTCAACTCCCCGGCTGCCCATCAGAACCTGAAACGTTTCTCCCATTCCCATAGGAGTGACCAGATGTTTCAACTGCAGCGCTACTTTGGCGCGCTCTTGTGGCACGCGGCATTCCTCGAAGGCATCAGCAAACTGGGTCGTCTCGCCAATCCCCATCAGAAATTGCGATTGCGTGACCAGCTTTTCGGTGCGAACTCCGGCCTGCTGCGCCACCGCCGCCAGCGCGGTGAAATTTACATGGGCGGTCAGGTCCTGTTCTCCCGGCGCCTGGTACGGATCGCCGCTTGCGGAGTGCTGCCGATACGTCATCAGCGTTCCCCGATGGCGTCCCGCCAGTTGCTCGGCGCGCGTGTAGCCGTAGTCGATAACGAGCAGAAAGCCGACGCCGATCGCGTGAGCAATCTGCCTCATCCACTCTTGCGCAGCCAGCGGGACTTCAATGCGCTCGCCCTCTTCCGGATGGACTCCAAAGCGATCTAGGAACTCGAGTTCCTCTGGGGTTGGAGGAAACCAGATCTCGGCCAATCGTCTGGCCTCAAAACCAAGATGGAGTTTGCCTTGCTTGCCGATAATCTCAACTGGCAGCGCGTCAAAGAATTCGTTGGCAAGAATGACGACCGGGATTTCGGGCGGAGACGCGCGCCATATCTCCGGGCCTTGCCCGGTTCCCAGCGCGCCTGAGCTTGGCCGTGTATCCGGAATGGCGGCTTTGCCGCTCGCAGCATAATCACCGAGATTCTCGCGCAACTTCGCGCGCAGCGGCGGCGAAGATTCCTGCAGCGTATAGGTGAGCGCGCTGAAGAACTCAGGAAACTTTTCCCTCGACCAGTCCAGAACGTCGCGCGCAAATAGTCCGCGCCCGGGGCCGAGTTCGAGCACTTCCATCTTCGCAGGCCGGTCGAGCGCCTCCCACATCTCTTCAAACTGCCGGGCCAGCAGGCGGCCAAACACGGCATGCACATCACTCGAGGTATAAAAGTCTCCTGCCTTCCCGAATTGTTCCGCGTTACGGGAGTAGTAGCCGCCGTTAGGATCGTAGAGGCAGATCTCCATGTAGCGCGAAAATGGGATTGGTCCACGTTCGCGGATGTCGCGCTCGATCTGTTCACGCAGCGACACGCCTGCTAGCTCTCCTCATCATGCGGAGTGGACTCGGCGTGGCCCACCGACCCCGTGCTGCGAGGAACTGCCCGGTCCTGCGGCGTGCTCGTGAACATTTCGATGAAGTAGTCATGCAGGGCGTCATAGAGCTGGCGCTGCAGATGCCACGCAAACTGCGGGTTGTCCAGATCTCGCGGATGAATCGGAAAAACGTAGGTATGCACTGGAACACTCGGATTCTTCAGGTCAATCAGAACTTCGACAACGCCGCCCTTCGTTTCGCGCGCGGAAAATGCCAGCAGCGGATGTTCGTAGCGCCGAAGGTGCTCAAGCACTCTGGCAAGATTCGGGGAGTCAGGCACCCAGCCATTCTACTCAGCTGGACGCTGGGGTAAACGGCTACAGCAGATTAAGCTCGTAGTCCATCGGAATGACGATATTCATTGCCCCGCTGAAACGCCGGATGCGTTCGATTGCCAGCGGCCCCTGCGGACCGACTTTGGCAAGGAGTTCGCCGTAATTTGCGAACCTTTGTTCAGTGTGAAATTTCTCGCAACGCCGAACGCCAAACTGCTCCATGATGTGCCGGCTCCGCAAAACCTTATCCTCTTCTGCCCCGTAGAAAATCCACTCCGATTCCGGCGAATGATCGAAAACCACGATATCGGGCGCCAGCTTCTTCGCATGAGCCAGCGCCTTCCGAGGATTGGCCATCTCATGCAGACAAAATTCGAAATAAACCACATCGCCGGATTGAGCGACGTCCTCGAACCTGCCGCCGACAACCTCTACGGAATCCTGCATGCCCTTTGCGGCGACGTTTGCGGCCAACTCCTTCAGGGCCGCGACATCCTGATCAATTGCGATCCGCTTCTTCGCTCCCGCAGAGTCGTCGAGCAGTTGCTTGCTTCCTGCACCTACAAAAAGCACAACTTTGTTGGCGAAATCATAGAACCGGAGAAGGTTCTGGGTGAGCTGCGCATAGTCGGTGGCCATGGAGATCGCCTCCCGGAAGGTTCATTCTAACCACCGGGCCGGGCTTTGGCCGCTATTCGTATCTCAGGGCCTCAATCGGATCCAATCGCGATGCCTTGATCGCCGGCAGCATCCCGCTGACGATGCCAACAAACCCGAGGATCGCAGTCGATGCCACCAAAGTCGCGAAGTCGATAGTCAGATGAATATCGCCTTCCGTGCCATTCTCAACGAAGGCGCTCCAAAGGGTGAGCGACCCCACCGACCACGAAACAATGTACGCGAGCACCACACCTGCCAGCCCGCCGATCAATGTGATGACCAGAGCCTCCGCAAGGAATTGCACCAGAATATGCCAACCGCGCGCCCCAAGCGCCTTTTCCACGCCGATCTCGCGTGTACGCTGCGTCACCGATACGAGCATGATGTTCATCAAGCCGACGCCGCCAATACCCAGTGTGAGTAGTCCGATAAAGCCCAGAAGGATCTTGATGCCGGTCGTAATCACGCGCAAGTCCAGCAGGTCCGCGAAGACGTCGAACACAAAAATCGCCCGCTTGTCCTTGGGATCGAAGTCATGATGAAAGGCCATCGACCGCCGCACCGCGTCCGCCACCTTCTGGTGATCTCCTTCATATTCCATGGCAATGGCATTCAGGTAGTACGTATTCGTCAGATCGCTCATCGCGCTGAACGGAATGTAGACCTTGCCGTTCATGTTGTCATCGCCGTTCTGAATCACATGCTTCAGCACTCCAATGATTTCATAGGCGACGCCGTTAATGCGGATCTTTTCGCCCAGCGCGTTTTGCCCAGAGAACAACTTCTTCTTAACATCAGATCCGAGAACGGCCGTATGGCTGTGCGTGTTTTCGTCCAGTTCCGTAAAAAACGTCCCATCTTCAACATCCATACGCCGCATATGCGAGTAGTACGGATACACTCCGCTGATCCCGTAGTTGTCGCTCCGAATGCCGTACGCCACCGTGCACTGTTTGAATGCTTCGGGAGAAATGCGCTTGAGCAGCGGCACCTCGGCCTGCAGGTAATCGAGATCGTTGACAGTGAGCTTGACCTCGCTTCCCGCCTTCGTGCCACCCGCCTGCAAAGACGTGCGTCCGGGAAAAATGAAAACCAGGTTCGTTCCCCACGACCGGAACGCCACCCACAATCCGCGCTCGAAACCTTCCCCGTATGCCAGCAGCAACACAACTGTCGCAATGCCCCACGCCATCCCGAGCATCGTCAGGATGCTCCGGCGGCGATTGTGTTTCAACGCGTTATAGGCTTGCCGTCCGAGTTCGAGAATCATACTTACTCCTGGCGGAGCGCCTCTACCGGCGGCAGCAGCGCGGCCTGCCGCGCCGGATAAAGACCCGCCACAATGCCTGCCGCTGCCAGCGAAAGAATCGCGATCATAGCCGACGTCGGCACAATACGCGGCGTGTCAAACCCTTCCGGCGCAGGCAATGCAGCGAGCAGCGTTACGAGTGCGGTCGTGATGGCCAACCCAATGCCTCCACTCAGAGCCGTCAGAAACGCGCCCTCGACGAAGAACTGCGTCATGATGGCACGATGCGTCGCGCCCAGCGCCTTGCGCAGCCCGATCTCGCGCGTGCGTTCGGTGACCGACACCAGCATGATGTTGATGATCCCGATCGCGCCCAGCGCCAGCGTGATCACACCCACTACCCCGAGAAATCCATCCATCGCGTCAAAGATCTTGCTGACCCGCTTGTTGTCCTCAATCGTGTCCCAGTCCTCAAACGAGTCCGCCAGCTTCGGATCGAACCCGTGCCGCCGCGCAATCACCTCATGCACTTCGCGCTGCGCGTCCAGGTGCTGCCCGGGGGTTAAAGGACGATAGTTGAGGAACGAAATCGCGTCTTCAGTATTTTCTTCCTTCAGCGGAAACAGATCGCGCATGGTCTCGATGGGAATGAAGATCCGCGCATTCGTCCCGTTATTCCCGTCCTGCCCGACCCTGCTGAGCACTCCGATCACATCGAACCGGTACCCATTCAGCAAAATTGTGGAACCAACGGCCGGCCGGTCCGGAAACATATTCTTGAGCAGTTCCCATCCGACTACGGCCACGCGGCGGGTTTCGCCGCTGTCTTCGTCGTTGAACCACCGTCCCGGGCCCACCGGTACATTGCGAATTTTGTTGTACTCGGTCGCTACCCCAAAAACCTGCCCATTCGTGGAACCGTAATCGCTCACCGCGCGAATATCCTCGCGATTCAGTACCGGCGAAACGTACTTGATGTGCCGGGCCTCGCTGCGTATGGCTTGCGCGTCCCCATAGGTGAAATGGTAGGTGCGTCCCGACTGGGTGCTGCCTTCCACGGCGGGAATCCGTCCGGGGAATGCGAACATAATGTCCTGGCCAAGGTTCGCCAGTTGCTTGTTCTGTCCGCTGCGGAATCCTTCGCCCAGCCCGACCAACAGCAATAGCGACCCAACCCCCCATGCGATGCCGAACATGGTCAGAAACGAGCGCAGCTTGTGAGCCCACAAGGTAGTGAGCGACTGGCGCACGATCTCAATCAGCATTCGCATAACAGAACCCGCAACGGCAGGAATTCACCCGCTCCCTCTCCCAATAGATACGCAGAGCGAGCCGCGGAGGTTCCCAAAGAAAAAGCTCCCAAAGGGACAATGGGGAACACTGAGTTAGACCCTGGATTTCTATTTTTGGTAGCCCGAAATCTCGACAATTTGTTGCGCTGAGTCCGCCCTGCTCACTCTCTGCATCGCCGCACGTCTAAGTGCTGACTCGGGTGAGGTCACAACTTGGTGGCCCGTCCAGCACAATTCTGCGAAACACACGTCAAAGGAGGCATTCTCCCATGGTGCGAGGAATCTCGAAGGCCCTTCTGTTGTTGTTGGGCATAATCGCCGTCGCCGAAATCGGCTTTGCCCAATCGCTCGTTCTCGATCTGCCCCGCCAAAGCCAGCGCGCCCAGGTTTCCCAGCGCATCGGCATCACCGACATCACCATTACTTACCATCGCCCGCTCGTGAACGATCGCAAGGTCTGGGGCGGTCTCGTTCCCTACGGACAGGTCTGGCGCGCCGGCGCCAATGAAAATACGACCATCACTTTCAGCGACCCGGTCACCATTGAAGGTAAGCCACTCGACAGGGGAACCTACGGCCTGCACATGATTCCCACTGCCGACGAATGGACCATCATCTTCTCGAAGAATTCCACCTCCTGGGGCGCGTTCACCTACAATCAGGCCGAGGATGCCCTGCGCGTAACCGTGAAACCGCAGCCGGCGGAAATGCACAACGCCTTGACCTACGACTTCGATCAGGTGAAACCCGATTCGACCGTCGTCGAACTCGAATGGGAGAAGGTCGCCGTCCCCTTCAAAGTTGGCGTGGACGTTCACGCCGTGGTCGAGGCTAGCGCCAAAAAGCAATTACGCGGCTTGGGCCAATACACATGGCAAGGCTGGGACGAGGCCGCAACGTATTTCCTCGCCGAAAAAGTTGACCTCGATGACGCGTTCGCCTATTCCAACAAGTCGATTGAAAATGAAGACCGTTTCGACAACGAGATGACCAAATCTCAAGTCCTGGCTGCCATGAACCGCAAGGAGGATGCTGCGGCCGCCGAGAAGAAGGCGCTCGCATTAGCCACTCCGCTGCAAGTTCACCTCTACGCTCGCGGCTTGCAAGCCCAGAAGCGCAGCGACGAAGCCTTCGTTATTTTCCGCGACAACGCCCAGAAACATCCCGACATGTGGTTCGTTCACTCCGGACTGGCGCGCATTTACTGCTCGGAAGGCAAGTTCGACAATGCCGCCCAGGAAATGAAACTGGCCTATGCCGGCGCTCCCGATAACCAGAAAACCTACGTCGACGGCCTGGTGAAAAAACTGGAGGCGAAGCAGGACATCAACTAGAATCTTGAACGTTCAGCGCGAGCTTCATCGGACCAAAAGCGATTACCACAGAGGCACAGAGATCGCGGAGTAAACGTCGGACGGTTTACCCCGTGCACCTCCGTGCTCTCTGTGGTTAATTTTCTTTCTCCGCCGCTTCCCAATCTGCAATCTTCCTCGTCAAACGCTATCCTTACTGAATGACCATCCCCTCCCACAACTCCCTCGCCCGCGCCTCATCCTCCTACCTCCGTTCCGCCATGCATCAGCCCATCCAATGGCACGAATGGGGAGACGACGCTTTCGCCGCGGCCAGGCGCGAGAACAAGCCCATCCTGCTCGACATTGGCGCGGTCTGGTGCCACTGGTGTCACGTGATGGACCGCGAGTCCTACGACGATCCCGAGGTAGCGAAGATCGTCAACGACAATTTCATCGCCGTAAAAGTAGACCGCGATGAGCGCCCCGACATTGACTGCCGCTATCAGGCCGCCGTCAACGCGCTGACCGGGCAGGGAGGATGGCCGCTCACGGCCTTTCTTACTCCGGATGGCAAGCCGTTCTACGGCGGAACCTATTTCCCTCCTAACGACGGCTATGGCCGGCCCAGTCTTAAGCGCGTGCTGCTCTCGATTGCGCAGGCTTATCGCGAGAAAAACGCCGACGTCGTCGAGCAGGCCAAGATAGTCGAAAGCGCAATCGGTCGCGCCGAATCTTACGGGGATGGCGGCAACATTTCGGCGACCGTCATCGACGCCATCGTCGAATCGGCACAGAAAATGTTCGACGAAACAAACGGCGGCTTCGGAGGCGCTCCGAAATTTCCGCATTCTTCCGTACTCGATTTGCTGATGGAGCACTATGCGCGCACGGGGAGCAAGAACACAGGAAAGAGTGAAGAGCTCCGCCACATCTTCGTCCACACGCTCGAAAAGATGGCCCGCGGCGGCGTCTACGACCAGCTCGCCGGCGGTTTCCACCGCTACTCGGTCGATGAACGCTGGATTGTGCCCCACTTCGAGAAGATGAGCTACGACAATTCGGAACTGCTGAAGAACTACATCCATGCCTACCAGGCCACCGGCGACGAATTCTTCGCCAACGTCGCGCGCGATATGATTCGCTGGATGGACGAGTGGCTCACCGACCGCTCCCACGGCGGCTTCTATGCCTCGCAGGATGCGGACTATTCGATGGACGATGATGGCGACTACTTCACTTGGACCCTCGATGAAACGCGCGCAGTGCTGACCGAAGAAGAATCCGCCGCCGCCGAACTCCTTTACGACATCTCCGAAATCGGTGAGATGCATCACGATCCCGCAAAAAATGTGCTGTACGTCCGCGCGGACATGGTGGAAATCGCGCGGCGTCTCAACCTCACCGAAGACCGCGTTCGCGAGTTGCTGGCTTCGGCAAAAAAGAAAATGTACGCCGCCCGCCTCGCTCGCCCGACGCCATACGTCGATAAGACCGTGTACGCCGGATGGAATGCCATGTGCGTCTCCGCGTACCTCGAAGCGGCAAAGGTCCTCAATCTCAAAGACGCTCGCCAATGCGCGCTGCGCTCGTTGGACCGCATGCTGTCCGAGGGATGGAATGGCAACAGTTCCACTCTGAAGCACGTTATCGCCTATTCCGATCCGAAAGCCGACCGTCGCGACACCACCGGCGTGCTCGACGATTATGCGTTCGCGGCGATCGCTTCTCTCGACGCCTACGAAGCCACCGCTGATCTGAGCTATTTCCGTTTCGGGCGAGCGATCGCGGATGCAATGCTGGCAGGCTTCTTCGATCGCGAGGCCGGCGGATTTTTCGACACAGACACTCGGAACAGAGATACGCGCGACCGCGTGCCGGGCATTCTAGGAACGCGGCGAAAACCTTTTCAGGATTCCCCCACTCCCGCCGGCAATTCGGCAGCTGCAATCGCGTTGCTCCGCCTCCACAGCTACACGAACGAGCCGCACTATCGGGAGCACGCCGAGCGCACGTTGGAACTCTATGCCAGCGTCGCCGCACAACACGGCATTTTTGCAGCGACCTACGGACTGGCCGTCGCCCGTTTTACCGAACCGCACATGCAGGTCGTAATCGTAGGGAACGACGAACGAGCGGCCCAACTCGATCGCGCGGCCTGTCGGTCGCTTTCTCTGAATGCCGCAGTCGTCCGTCTGCACCCTGACAGGGCAGTCGCGCAAGATCTTCCGCCCGCTCTGGCGGAGACAATTCCGCATCTTCCCGCTCTCCGTGACGGAAGATCATTCGCCGTCGTCTGCTCCGGTTTCACATGTCAGCCGCCAGTGTTTGACGTCGAGGAGCTGTCACGCATACTCGGTTCGCGATCTCAGCGCGCGGCGTAAATGTGCCGCGCGACGCGGTAAGTGTGGCGCGGGCCCCACGCCCGCGACATGATTCAACGCGAAACGACGACGTTCGGTGCTTCATGAAAATCTGCTAATCCTCCCAGCATCGCGGTGCTCGGCTGCCAGCATGCGCTCACGCGTTCGTTTCCCTACCTGAAGTTCCTTTCCCTCCTGCCGATGATCCCAATTGCGGAGTGATCGGCTATGCCTTCCAACTTCTTCGAAAATCCCACGCTTTTCCGCACAGCATTAGAAGAGTTGCCGGTCGGCGTTTACATCGTCGACCGCGATCAGCGAATCCGTTTCTGGAATCATGTCGCCGAACGCATCGTCGGGCATCCTTCCCATGAAGTTGTTGGAAGACTTTGCGCCGGTCATATCGTTGAGATCTGCGATCATCACGGCCGTATTTTGTGGGGCGACAATAGCCCTGTAACCGCGACCCTCCGTGATGGACAGCCCCGGCAAATCACTGCCTTTTGCCTTCACAAGCTTGGGCACCGCGTAGCCGTCAGGATCCGAAGCCGGGCAATTCCCGGAAGCGCCGACACCATTGAAGGCGCAATCATCCTGTTCGAAGAAACGACAGAGGAGCAGGACAAGCCAGCCGAACCTTCTCTCTATGGCTGCCTGGATGCGGTGACCGGCGTCCCGTGTCATCGCCTCACACGCGCGGTACTACAGGAGTGGATCGCAGGCATGGAGGAATCGCACCGAAGCTTCGGAGTCCTGCGGATTCGTGTCCTGGAACTCGACGAGTTTCGCTCCAAGCACGGTCCTCACTCTGCCGTTCCTTTTATGAAGACCACCGCGCACACGCTTCGGCACAGCCTGGGCACGGAAAACTTTCTCGGCCGTTGGGGGGAGGACGAGTTCATCGCGCTGCTGCCCTCGGCCAATCCCGTCGCGACCGCCGCATCCGCGGAAACTGTCTGGAGCCTGGTCTCGCACTCGGAGGTCCGCTGGTGGGGCGATAGTTTTCCTGTTCAGGCCGTAGTGACGCACACCATGGCCCAACCCGGCCTCACCCTTGATCAATTGCTAAATGGATTGGAGCCCGCGCATGCCTCCGCTGCCGGACGCGCGTTCCATGCGCAGAGCGGAGCCTAAATGCGCTCGCGAGGATGATTTTTCATGTTTGCGATTATCGGGATCGTCGTTGTTTTTGGCTGCATCGTCGCCGGCTACCTCATGGAGCATGGCAATCTGCGCGTGCTCATGCAGCCCGCGGAGCTGATCATCATCGGCGGCGCCGCCGCGGGCACCGTATTGATCGCCAACCCCTTGCACATCCTCAAGCAGATCGCGGCCGGCATCGGCGGAGTCTTCGGCTCCTCCAAGTTCAACAAGCAGCGCTACATCGACTCGCTCAAGATGATGTACGAACTCCTGCAGAAGGCCCGCAAAGAAGGATTAGTCGCTCTCGAGAATGATATTGAAGCGCCCGACAAGAGTCCTCTGTTTTCCAAATACAAGGACTTCCTCAAGAATCATCATCTGCGCGATTTCGTGTGCGATACCATGCGCATGGCCGTCAGCGGGGGCGTCGAGGTTTTCGATCTCGATCAGATGCTGGACACCGACATGGAAGTCCATCATCAGGGCGCAAGCGAACCGGCCGCCGCCCTCACTACAACCGCTGACTCACTTCCTGGCTTGGGAATCGTCGCCGCCGTCCTCGGTGTCGTCATCACCATGGGCGCATTGGGTGGCCCACCCGAGGAAATCGGCCACAAAGTGGCCGCTGCGCTGGTCGGAACTTTTCTGGGCATCCTCCTCTGTTATGGCCTCGTTGGTCCAGTCGCGGCCCGCATGGGCAAGGCGGCTGAAGAAGAGCACGCATTCTTGCTCGTATTGCGCGTCGTGATGGTCGCTTTTCTCAAAGGTGTCGCCCCCATCATGGCAGTGGAAATGGGAAGGCGCGTTGTGCCCGGACATGTCCGCCCTTCCTTCAAGGAAGTAGAACAGGCCTGCCGCAACCGGGGACCATCGGGCTCCGAGGCTGGCGGCGATGCTGCAGCCGCCGCTGGTAGTGCGGGATAACCTCACCATGTCCACACCGCCCATCATTATCATCAAGAAAAAAGGTGGCCACGGCGGCCATCACGGCGGTGCCTGGAAAGTTGCCTACGCCGACTTCGTCACCGCCATGATGGCGCTCTTCATCGTCTTGTGGCTCCTCAACAGCAGCAAACAACTGCAGGTTGCCATCGGCGGCTATTTCAAAGACCCCACCGGAACTGCCAAGAAAGTCGGAACCAACCAATCCGGATCGGGGGAAAACTTTTCTCTGACCAAGCAGAATATGGCGGAACTGAAGGAGCAACTGCAAAAGAGCATTCGCAGCATCACTGACCTCGACAATCTCCGAAAAAATATTGAAATGACAGTCACCGCCGAGGGTCTACGAATCGAGCTGCTCGAATCGGATCAGGGTACATTCTTCGACAGTGGCAGCTCCGCGCTCAACCAGAGCGGAAAAGAGATGCTCTCGCTTTTGGCCGTGGAATTAGGAAAGGTACCCAATCATCTTTCCGTTGAAGGACACACCGACGCCAAGCCCTTTGCGGGAACAGGCAGCTACACCAATTGGGAGCTTTCCGCCGACCGCGCCAACGCCGCCCGCCGACTGATGCAAAGTTCAGGCCTGCGCGCCGACCAGGTCTCGCAGGTGCGGGGCTTTGCCGATCAGCGCTTGCGTAATGAAAAGAATCCCGAGGATCCGTCGAACCGGCGCATCTCCATCATCGTGCAATACATCAACAGGGATGTCGATTCCATAGAACAGTCCGAGCAAGGAGCCAGCAAAGTGAGTGCCGGCTCAACCTCGGCCAGAACGGAATCCAGCGCAGGTGACGGAGCAAAAAAATAAGGCTGACCAATCTGGTCAGCCCAAGAATGCCTATTGTGATGCTGTATGTGTTTCCTCTTTTTCCTAAAATACTCGAATCGCGATTAGTCGCCGCAATTCGGGTGTGAGGGAGGGCATATCGCGATCGGGCCACTGGGAGCGGGAACTCTCGGGATGGCTGCATATGCGAATGTACCTACCAAACCTACCAACAACAGTAACGCTCTGAGCGAACGTTTCATGAGACTTCTCTCCTTAGGGTCTGACCAAACCTCGTCGGAAATGACGAAATTTCGTCGCCGCATTATACACAGCCTCTAACATTCTCATTCGGGAGATCTTGCGCCCTTGAACCCATCGGCAACCCTGGCTTGTGGAAAAACCGCCAGGAGAACCTCACACCCAGGGGCAATCCTACAGTGTTTCCTGTAGGATTGTTAAAGTAAACGTTTCAGGAACAGATGGTAAGTCCCAGCGTCTCAGGACGAGACAACAGATGTGATAATCGCTCTTGACAAGGTTTTTTCTAACCTTGTTTTTCTCGGAAGCTATCGCCGCTCTTTCGAACCAGCCGCCGCCGATTTCGCTCGAGGCATTTCCGCAGGCCTTGGAAACGGGAGTGAACCATCGCTGCCCTCAAGAGTCGAACTGCGTGAGAAAGCTCGCTCCACCATTCCTTCAAACATCGGGATTAACGAATCATTCGGAGTACTGGTTTGAAGGTCCGCCAATCCTTGTTCCCACCGCTGCGTCTGCAAACGATTGACGGATGTTTCGCCCGCAACCTCGGGCGCAACGGAATACCCCATCCAAACCACAATCGCGGCGTCGCAAGACAACATGGTAATCAGGTTATAGGTGGTATGGCCGATCAGACCTCCCGACATCATCGCCAGCACCATCAGTTCGGTGCCAGAGATCATTCCAAAGCCGAGCGCGATTCCAAAGCTGAGTCGCTTGCGCGACACTCCGAGAAAGCGCGAGAACAGAATCAAGAACAAAATGAGCCCAAACTGCACCAGGGAGACGGAACGTTTCAGGGTTGTCACCGCATGTACGATCGGGTCCTGACTATACGAATTCGAAGCGGCCACCACCACCGATACCAGCAACATGACCACGCCCGCCCACCTAAAGATGGGTGTGCCCAGGTCTTTCAGCGCGTGATAAGGTCGAAACACATCCAGGAAAATCTCATGAATGACTTTGAACCCTAGGATTGCGTTCATGGCCTCGCCAGACCAGAATGTCAAGAAATACCATTTGTAGGTTTTGTCATTTCCGTAGAGTGGAAGAGTAACGGCATAAATGACAACCTGCGTCAGCAGAAAATAGAAGAAAACAGGAAATTGCCGGTGAAGTTTGCGATGCCAAAAGATTACAGCGACGACCGCTTGCAGGATCGGTTGCGCGCTCCATAGACACAACGCGGTCATGTGGCTGTGTATCGACATGGGGCTGGATTCGAAGCAAAGCACCGCGATCTTTTGCGATGCTCCAAACCTTCCCCACTATCCTCGTCCACTTGTGTTCGCAAGGTCAATCAACTTAGGTAACCTTAGTAACCATCACCCTGCCTTGTCCTGACGCGCTTCCCAGATTCCCCACTCTACCCATTCCGCGCCAGATCCAGAGATATGACATAGGAGCCGACCGCAAAAGCCGCCGGAATTGCCGCCCGCTCGCGCGCCGTTACGATCACGTTGTAATCCTCGCTCGCTCGCAGCCGGGCAAATACCGGACTCGCCTCCTGCGGCTCGACTAGCGCCAAATAGCGCAGAAAGTCGAAAACATCGGCCGTCGGCTCTAATCCTGGGGCTACAAAAGAAACTTCCACATCTTCGTGATGGAAGTGCCACGCCAGCGATGCCGCCACACGCACCACCCGCTCATAACTCGCCGGGTCCAGAACTCCCGGCGCTGGATTGTCGAACACGATCCGCAGCTTACGCTCGTCCTCCCGGCTGAATTCGCGGACTTTCAGATTTCCTGTGCGTGCCGTCGCCTTCCAATCCACATGTCGCGCCGAATCCTCCGGCATGTACTCGCGGATCCGGTAGAGATCGTAGCCTCGTCCCCGCACAAAGGTTTCAAATTCTCCCGTCACCATCGGCAGGACTTCCAGAAATTGCTCGGTTGGCTCGACCACCGGATAGGCAATGATTTCACGCACCAGATTGACGCGCCGGGTTTTCGTCAGAAACGCAAACGGAAAGCGCGTGGCCAAGCCAAAATTCCTTTCCTGATACCGTCCACGTGACGGAAGCGTCATTTCCAGGTCCGCGCGCAACTGCTCCTCAGGAGCAAGAAATGGAAAATACACCGGCTGCTGCAGGATCGGCTTTTCCGCATCCAGGCTGACGCGGCGCAATCTTCGATCAGGCAGCCGCAGCCATTGCTCCTCCGGCGCCCGGTTTCGCGGCCACCCCAGCGTGTACGCTTCCCACCGCCATTCTTTGGCGGCTTTGCGCTTGCCCGGTACGACGCGCACCGAAAACGAAGGCATCCACGAACTCGCGTTCCGCAGCAGCAACCGCGCCATCATCGGGCGGCCCGCAAATACATGCTCCGGCAAATGCACATCCAGCTCCAGGCTGCCCAGAACCACAGCCGAAGCAATCCCGGAAACGATGATCGCCGATAGCAGCGCGGCCACGATGACGTACAGCAGGTTATTGCCTGTGTTGATCGCGGCAATTCCAATGACGACCGAGATCAGGATGTAGATCATTCCCGCCCGCGTCACGTCGTAATCCATCGCTTCGCGCACTCGCGTCGCCACCACCCGTCGCGCCAAGTACGGAACCGTCGTCAGCCCTACAAACGTCGCCAAAAGCAGCGCCGCCGACGCGAGAATGATCGTCCCCCAAACGTCGCCCGATTCGCGCGAAACCGTCGAAAACAGCGCCGCTCCAAACGCCAGCACCAATCCGGCAATCGCCACCAGGAAACGTACCCAGATTTGCGAAATTCCAAATCGCCAGCTTCGAGGCGAAGCTGATTCCGGCGCGCTTGTAGGAATCACTGAACTCACAGGTTAAATCTCTCTGGTTGTTGAATGCTGCTCGTCGCATTCTTTGGCATTTTTCGTAGAGACGCAGCTTGCTGCGTCTCCCCTGCCAGCATAATCCCCCGCCCACACTGGCGGAAGTGACCGAAGATTCCAACATACGGTGCGAATGGTACCCGCCTCACTTTCTCACCGTATGCATCAGGCATCCCAGATATCTCAATACAGCAAATAACGGATGGAAGCCCCCAGGCCTCGGCTTTTACGATCGCAGAGAAAGGATTAAATTCATGAAAAATTTCAAACTTCTCGCACTGATCCTATTCGTCGGGATCTGTTGCAGTTTGGCTGCTCCCAAAATGCAGGCTCAGGTCGGAGTCGAAATCGGCGTAGCCCCGGTCTGCCCCTACGGCTATTACGACGCGCCTCCTTACGATTGCGCTCCCTACGGCTATTACGGCCCGGACTGGTTTTCGGGCGGCGTCTTCATCGGCGTGGGCCCGTGGTTTCACGGCCCCGAAGGTTTCCACGGCCATGTGAATAACCGATTCCACCCCGATCACGGTTATCACGGCCCTCACCCGGCCCGCGGCGATCGTCCGGAGGCCGGCCGCCGTCTCGACAAGATCTCGCACTTCAAAGGAAATGAAATGCGGGATGGTCACGGTCACGTTGCCGGCCGCCACTAATCAGGAAGAACTGAAAAACACCAATCGAGCGGATAGCGCCTCAAACGTTATCCGCTTTGTCTTTAAACCCAGGTCTGCGCCAAACCTATGCTGAGGAATCCGCTTCCCGTCTCTGCCTCCACCACAGGTAGAGCACAACCGCCGCCGCCACGATCGCCGCGGCAACATTGAACCGAACCACCATCCGCACCAGGCCCCGCCAGTGCTGTCCGAACAGATACCCGCAGGCGGCAATAAAACCCACCCAAGCGATCGCCCCCAGAAAATTAAATAGCGTGAACACTCGCCAGCGCATCCGCAGCACTCCCGCAAGCGGCCCAGCGACTACCCGCATGCCGAAGATGAAGCGCGCGACAAAAATCGTGGCCGCGCCGTAACGCGCGAAAAGCGCCTCGCCGCGCTCCAGTGCGCTCTGAGGAATGCGAAAGAACTTCTGGTAGCGCTCCAGCAGCGGACGCCCTCCATATTCCCCGATCGCATAGCCCAGGTTCCCGCCAAGCGTTGCCGCAAGCGTACCCACCACGATGATCCATCCCAGTCCGAGCCGATGTTCTGAGTAAGCCAGAAAACTTGCCAGCAGAAGCGCCGTTTCGCCGGGCACCGGGACGCCGGCATGTTCGCACAACAAAGCCACCGCTACCGCCCAGTACCCATAGTCGGCGACAAGCCCGTACACATGATGGAAAATACTGTGACTCATTGCAAAATTGAATCGTGAAAAAAGAACTGAAGCTGTGAGCTTAACAAATCACCACGTGTGGCGCGGACACTCCTGTCCGCGCGGGAACGCTGGAAATCTATCCCTCGGGCAAGAATGCCCGTGCGACAACTTCACCGAGGCGCCGTGATGAACTCGATCAGCGCTCGATTGAATTCCTCTGGCGCTTCTTCGTAAGGCAGATGCCCCACACCTTTAAATGTCAGCAGACGGACATCCCGGAAATTTCGCCGCAGTGGCTCGGCCGATGGAAAATGCACGGCGCGATCTTTGGTGCCCCACACCAGCAGCGTTGGAAAATCGCGGATCTTCGGCAACGCCGCTTCCAGTTCCGCCAGATCCGCTCTCCATGTCTTGAGAATGTTGGCCGCATGCCGGAATCCGTGATTCTCAAGAACGGGAATGCGATAACCGGCAAGCGAATCAGCAGGAATTTTCGACCCATCGCCGAAGAGCCGCCTCAGCCAAAGATGGTCAAACCAACGCCACCGCTGGATCGTATTGCGAAATAGCATCCCGCCTATCGGGCTCGCCAGAAACGGCGCCAGCGTTTTCCCGCGCGGCGACCACGGATTCACCGGCGCGACCAGGATCAGACGCCGCAGCCGCTGGTCCCCTCGTTCCACGCAGATCGCAGCCACCATGGCAGCAACCCCACCCCCATGCGACGTCCCCAGCAAATCGAACTCATCCAGGCCTGCTGCATCGGCAAATTTCAGCACCCGTTCAGCCGTGGCGCGCATGCAGCAATCCATGCCCTCCGCCGCAACTGACAGCCCGGCTCCCAGGTTGTCGATAGCGTAAACAGTGGCATAAGGAACCAGCGCAGACATCGTAAATCGCCAGGAAAATGCGTACCCCAGCAACCCATGAACCAGGATCAGCGCCCTCCCCGAGCCAGCTTTCAGGTAGCGCATGCGTCCGCCCGCCAGTTCGATCCAGCGTTCTTCAATCACGGGCCTTCCGGCGTCCTTCTTGCCGGCGCCGTCCGGGGTAGCTTCCCCTACACCTGCCCTACCGTTTCCTTTCTTTTGAGTTTCGACCGGCAACTTTCTCCTCGCGCCCTGGTTCCTACTAAATAAGTGATTATCGCCTCTGCCGCTTAAGTGGGAGTCGTTGGTTGACTCCCACTCCTTCTTGTTCAACAGATCCCAACCTAGTCTGTCCTAATGCGATAACACTCCGATGGCTGACGAGACTTTGTTCTGGTCTTTCCCGCGCTTCTTGCCCAGCAGCTTCTTCAGCACCCGAATCCCCTTGTCCACATGCTTTTCTTCGAGCAGAAATGGCGGCAGAAAACGCAGCACCTTGTCCTGCGTGACATTGAAAAGCACACCTTCCGCCAATCCCTCCTCCACCAATGGACGCGCTGGAATCTCCAGAACCAGCCCCTGAATAAATCCGCGCCCGCGCACCTCGCGCATCGCGGCGTACTTCGCCACCAGTTCCTGTAGTTGCTGCTGCAAGTAGCCACCAACCTTTACGACATTCTCCAGCAGCTTCTCCTGCTCCAGGATCGCCAGGTATTCCAGTCCTACCCGGCAGGCGAGCGGCCCCCCGCCAAACGTTGTACCGTGCTGGCCCGGCGAAATTGCCGCGGCAAAACTCTCCCTCGAAATAAACGCCCCCAGAGGAACTCCCGCCGCAATTGGCTTCGCGATCGTCACAATGTCGGGCACAACACCAAAGCTCTGGAAGGCGAATATCTTCCCCGTTCGCCCCAGCCCGCACTGGATCTCATCGAAGATCAGCGCCGCCTGGTGTTGATCTGCCAGCGCACGGCATTCGCCCAGAAATTCCGTCGAACATTCCAGAATCCCGCCTTCGCCAAATATCGGCTCCAGCACGATCGCGCAGGTATTGGCGCCCACGGCCGCCCGCAGCGATTCGATATTGTTCTGCTCGACGAACCTCACGTCTTCCAGCATCGGCTCAAAACCCTTGCGGTACTTATCCTGTCCCGTGAGCGACATCGCCCCGAACGTGCGCCCGTGATACGAGCCTTGCAGCCCCACCAGTTGGCACTTTGCGTCGCCTCCGGCTTTGTGTCCCGCCAGCCGCGCCAGTTTGATCGCGCCTTCCATCGCTTCCGTTCCGCTGTTCGAGAAGAACACGCGATCCAGTCCCGAAAGCTGGCACAGCCGCTCGGCCAGCTGCCCCTGGTACTCGTTGTAATAGAGATTCGAGATGTGAATAAGCTTCGCCGCCTGCTCGCGAATCGTCTTCACAATCCTCGGATGCGCATGCCCGAGCGCGTTCACTCCCAGCCCGGCAACGAAGTCCAAATACTTCTTCCCTTCAAAGTCGAAAAGAAAAACACCTTTCCCGCGCTCGAACGCCACTGGATAACGGTTGTACGTCGGCAGAAGAAAGCGTCTTTCGAGATCGGCGATCTGTTCCAAGGTTGGCATACAGAGATTTTAGAACGGTTCCTGCAAGGGTGCGAGGCATGCACCTCCTCACAAGTTCCACCTGACATTTGCGGGTCGCGGTCCAGTGCCTGCTAGAATCGTGCCATGTTTTGTGGGGGACCCATGTTCCGAACCGTAGCCCGACTCGCTCTTGCTCTGGTCGCACTTGCTTCGTTTTCCCTTGCCAAAGATACCGCCAACGATCCACGCCTGAAGCAGAGCTTCCGCCAGCCGGCCAGGAACGGCTGGACCTTCGTCCACCTCGAAGGCCAGCCCGCCGAAATCGGCTTTCAGCACGGCTATCTGATGGCCGCTGAAATCGAAGACATGCTGAAAGTCGTTGCCCTCGAGCAGGCCCATGATCAAAAGAAAGATTGGCAGTTCTTTCGCGATGCGGCACGCAACATGATGTGGCCTCACATCGAGCAGGAATACCGCGACGAGATGCAGGGCATCGCCGATGGCGCTGCCGCTAAAGGTCTTAAGATCGATATCTGGGATGTAGTCGCCCTGAACGCCGCCGAAGAGTGGGAATACTACGTCAAGCAGTACGACAAAGAGCACGGCATCCAGACCTCGGCTTCGATGGTTGCCCCCGAACATTGCAGCGCGTTTGTCGCCACCGGCAGCTACACCAAAGACGGCAAAATCGTCATCGCCCACAACGATTGGACCAGCTATCTCGACGGCCAGCGCTGGACGATCATCTTCGACATCGTTCCCGCCCAGGGCCAACGCATGCTCATGGACGGCCTGCCCGGCTTCATTCACAGCGCCGATGATTTCGTCGTGAATTCCGCAGGCATCGCGATCACCGAAACCACCATCGGCCATTTTTCCGGCTACGATCCGGCCGGCGTCCCGGAATTTGCTCGCGCCCGCAAAGCCGCGCAGTATTCGAAGTCCATCGACGATTTCGCCCGCATCATGAAAGATGGCAACAACGGCGGCTACGCCAACAACTGGCTGGTGGCCGACGTGAAAAACAATGAAATCGCCAGCCTCGAATTGGGCTTGAAAAACGTAACCCTCGAGCGCAAGAAAGATGGATATTTCGTCGGCTCAAATTTCCCAGTCAACCAGAATCTCATCCGCGAGGAAACCGACTTCAACCCCGCCGACATGAGTCTGAGCGCGAATGCACGCCATGCCCGTTGGGAACAGTTGATGGTCGAGAACAAAGGCAAGATTGATATCGCCGCCGCCGAGCGCTTCCTCGCCGATCACTACGACACCTACTCCAGGAAAGAAGAGCCCAGCGAGCGCACGCTCGATGGCCATATCGACCTCTCCCCGCGTGGCTCGCTTCCGTGGGAACCGCCATTCGGAACGGCCGGCGCTGTGCAGAACAAAGCCGCCGACGCCGCAATGATCTCGCACATATCGTTCGCTGCCGCTGCCGGTCACGCTTGCGGAATGAACTTCAAAGCCCAGTCCCACCTGCAAGACCATCCGGAATTAGGCTGGGAGCAGAGCTTGCTGCGCGACATGGACGCGCATCCCTGGACGACATTCTCGATAACGAAGTAAACACTAGAAGCGAATTCCGAGGCTGCGTGAAAACCGCATTCCTGGCCAAGGGATCAAAACAGACTCGGCTCAATAGAGCGAAACGATTCACCCTCCTGTGCGGCAGCCAGCGAAACAAGAAACCCAATCAGTCACTAGCTCACCGCTTTACTCTGAAACTGCCGCAGCCCTACCACCAGCAGCAGCCCATCGAAAAACGTGAGCGCGACCAGAATGAATACCGTCGCGAGATGCGGAAACTGGGGCACCAGCGCCGCCCGCAGCCCTTCGCTCGCATACACCAGAGGATTGATCAGAACGACCTTTTCGAGAATCGGGAACTTGCTCAGCGCGCTCCACGGATAATACGTGCACCCGAAAAAAATCATCGGCGTCATCACCATGCTGAACATCAGCCCGATGTGCTGCTGGTTCACGCTGCAGCCAAGCGCCAGGCCGCCGCACGCTGAGAAACCGGCTACCAGCACTACCATGCAGGCAAACAGCAGCGGATTCGTCAGATGCAATTCCAGCCCGGGCCGAAGAATAATCCACGCCAGCGGAATCACCGTCAGCCCCGCCACCAGAGCCTGAATCACCCCGGCAACAACTTTTTCGATCGCCACCCACGCGATATCGATCGGCGCCAGCAGCCGGTCCTCAATTTCGCGCGTGAATTGAAATTCCGCGATCAACGGCATCGCAACCGCCCAGACTCCGGTAAATACCATGCTGATCGCCATGATCCCGGGCAGCAGCAAACTCTTGTAGGCAGGAGGAAGATATCCGCTGCCCACCATCACGCGCCCGAACACAAACACAAACAGCAGCGGTTGCAGAAAAGTCTGCAAGATCAGCGGAACGATATTCCGCCGGGCCACACGCGCGTCACGCGACAAAAGTGCAAAAAATGTCTTCCAGTTCATTCGCGCAAGCTCCTGCCCGTGTGATGGAGAAACAGGTTTTCCAGGCTGGGCTCGGAAATGTGCACATCCGACAATTCCACGCCCAGCGCTGCCGCCGCATTCACAATCTCCGGAATCAGCGATCCGCCCCGTCCGGCATAGACATCGGCTCCGCCATCTCCCGCATCGCGTACTTCCGTCACGCCCGCAAGTGTGCCGAGCCGTTCGAACAACGGCGCCGAGTGCTTTCCGAAGCGCAATCGCAACAAAAATCCGCCCGGGATCGATGCCTTCAGTTCAGCCGGAGTCCCCGAGGCGATAATTCGCCCATGGTCGATAATCGCCAGTCGCTGGCACAGCGCATCAGCCTCTTCCATGTTGTGTGTGGTCAGCAGAATCGTGCGCCCCTTCAGGTTGTATTCGCGAATAATTTCCCACAACAGCAGCCGCGTCTGCGGATCGAGCCCCACGCTCGGTTCGTCCAGAAACAACACCTGCGGATCGTGCATCATCGCGCGCGCTATCGACATCCGCTGCATCATGCCGCCGGAAAATCCGCGCACCAGTTGCTCAGCGCGATCGGTCAGCTTGAAGCGTTCCAGCAGAGCATTTGCCCGCTCCGCTCGTTCCTGCGAACTGAGCCCGAAATATGCTCCATGAAAAAGCAGAATCTCGCGTGCCGTCAGCGTGAAATCCAGGTTCGGACGTTGCGCCACCACTCCAATCAGTCGCTTGGCGGCCGTCTGGTCCCGCCACACATCATGTTCGCCAATCCACGCTGTACCGCTTGTCGGGCGCACCCGGGTTGTCAGAATGCCCACGGTGGTCGACTTGCCCGCCCCATTCGGCCCCAGCAACCCGAAGATCTGTCCCGGAGGTACGTCAAGGTCAATCCCGTCGAGCGCGACAATCTGCGGCTTCGGCCCTTTACTGCGCTTGCCGCTGCCCGTAGGCAATGAAACTCCCGCCGCCCCTGCCGGAGGAGCCGAGTTGTAGACCTTCCGCAAACTGCGCGTGCGAATCGCCGAATCCATTTCTGTCAGAATTCCCTATCAAGCGCCCCACGCGCTATGAAGTTCATTTCCGAAAGTATACATACCACCGGTGTGGCGCGGACGCCCTCGTCCGCGAAAGGCAGCGACCTTAAACACAGTCGTCCTAAGAATCTGTTAACCGAGAACCGTAACGAGAGCCGCGCGTCCAGCAAAAGGAAAGAAATCACGGCTCTCATCCCGTCTTCGGCGGTCCCTTCGGATCGTCCGGATCAAGCCCAGCCGCGGTCATAATCGCTCGTCCCAGTTCCTCGGCCGAAACCGCAAATTCCGGCGGCGACCCTGCCGGAGCATCCTCGGCAATCGGCGCCACGAAGCGGTAGCCGTGCCCCACCACAGTTTGCAGATAATGCGGCTCTTCGGCATCATCCTCCAGCGCGCGCCGCACCTTCCGGATCGCTGTGTTGATCCCCTGGTCCACGTCGACGAACACATCCTTGCTCCAGAGCGCGCTCGCGATCTGTTCGCGTGTGATCAGTTGACCCCTGTTTTCGACCAGAAACATCAGCAATTGCAGCGGCAAGCCCTCCAGTCGCACTGGTTTGCCCTGGCGGGAAAGCTGGAAGCGGCCGAAATCAAGCTGGTAATCGTCGAAGCGGACTTTTTTCTCCGGCACAGTTCTCTCCAAGCGCTCGAATACGATTCAGAAATTCTGGTCTGCCACGCCAAGGCTGTCAAGCCAACGCGCCTGATTTCATCAGCCCGATCTTCTTCAGATCAATTCATACGGCTTCAGTCCGCCTCTATGGACGTTTCCAGCAACCAGGCGCATCATCACACTCACTTGCAGGATGTGCTCATCGAACTCCTAGTCGAGTCTGATGGGCCCGGTAAACGGGAGGTCCGGAAAAGGGGAAGTTTCCGGGCCTCCCAACTCTATAGATCCAGGGTCTGGTCCCGTCTCCCATCTGCCTTTAACGCCACCACAAACTCCGCACAAAAATCCTCCAAAGATCACCCAGCCCCAGACCCTAACTTCCCGCGGAACTCCCTCCGGTTCCTGTATCCTGCCGGTCTCGCGGTTATCCTGAAAAACGGAGCCTCCATTCCATAATTCATAGTCACTCTCCCAGAATTTATTTATAATTACGGAAGTTATTCTAAATTAGCTACTTATCCTCGATGAGCAGGGTTCCAACGTGGCAGTGAAGTTGCTTGAACCCGGTGTGCGGAGAAGTAAGCGGACCGGCGCGTCCGCCTTACAAGCCCAGCCTATGAACCGCGAATTTCAGGCCCGCTTTACTGTTATCTTTCTGGGTCTCCTGACCGTCGCGGCGGTCGTTTTCGCCGGTTTCAACTACAAGGGTGAGCATCAATCCGCCATCCCAGACGATGGCGTCTGGTGGCTGGAGCGTAATGGCCAGGTCGTCGCCGACCGCCTTGATCCCAGTGGCCCCGCCGCCGTAGCTGGTGTCCGCAGCGGAGACATCGTCGTCAGCGTCAACGGCCGCCCCGTGGATACTTCGGCCGCTCTGACCCGCCTGCTTTACTACTCCGGCGTCTATTCCAAGGCCACTTACTCGCTCGTTCGCGGTTCGGTACCCTTGGATGTCGAAGTCGTGCTCGTTCCGGCCGAGCGCTCCATGAACGACTGGCTGCGCCTGATCGCGCTCATCTACCTCGGCATCGGCCTCTACGTTCTTCTCCGGCGCTGGACTGCCGTTGGTTCCCTGCACTTTTACATTTTCTGCCTGGTTTCGTTCATTTTTTACTCGCTGCACTTTACCGGCAAACTCAACACCTTCGACTGGATCGTCCTCTGGAGCAACGAAGTCGCCTGGCTCCTGCAACCGGCTCTTTTCCTGCACTTCGTGCTCACGTTTCCCGAGCGCCGCGCCTTCGTCAGCAAACATCGACTGTCGATCCCGCTGCTTTACTTGCCGGGCGCCATCCTCCTCTGCATTCAGATTCTGGCCCTGCAATTCCTCACCCCCAGCGCTCGCTTGTTGTGGAATCTGAACCGCGTGCACTGGGGCTACCTGACAGTTTTCTTTGTCTCGGCGGCCGTCGTCCTCTGGAATAACTACCGGCACGCCACGACGCCGATTCTGCGCCAACAGCTCAAGTGGATTACCCGCGGCACCGTTCTCGCCATCACTCCGTTCACGCTCTTCTACGTTCTGCCCTATCTGTTCGGAGCAATGCCGACCCTCGTAATGAAGGTCACGGTGCTCTCGTTAGGCCTGCTGCCCCTCACCTTCGGCTACGCCATCGTTCGCTACCGCCTCATGGACGTGGACTTGATTTTCAAGCGCGGCATGGCTTACACGCTCGCGGCCGCGGCCATCGTCGGAACCTACTTCGCCGTGGTCGCCGCCATCGCCGAGCTCGTCCACACTCGCGTCCCCAGTTCCGGCCCCTACGGGCTGATGGTCGCCGTTGTCGTCACCGCTCTGCTTTTCGACCCTGTCCGCAAGTGGATTCAAGAAAAACTCGACGTCTTCTTCTACCGCACGCGTTACGACTACCGCCGCACGCTGGTCGGGTTTGGCAAGGAATTGAGTTCCGAAACCGATCTCGACAAGATGCTTTCCTCCCTTGTCGATCGCCTTGCTCGTACGCTCCTCGTCGATCGTCTCGCCATCTTCCTTGGCAATGCCGAGTCCTCGCGCTTTGAGCTTTCGAAATCATTCGGCCTCGGACCCATGACTGGCGTGGATCTCTCGTTCCTCGTCAAGCCTCGCGTCGAAGACGCCGCCGGCCACATCTTCTTCGAAAATACCCGCCAACTGCCGCGTGAAAATACTGCTGCGCAGGAGGCCATCTCGCGCCTCGATCTCAACTATTACATCCCCTGTCACGCCCGCCAGAAGACCATCGCCTTCCTCGGCCTCGGCAAGACCATGCAAGGCGACTTCCTTTCGAGCGAAGACGTCGAGTTGCTCGAAACCCTCGCCGGCTACATTGGCATCGCGATCCAGAACGCGCGACTCTACGCATCGCTCGAACAAAAAGTCAGCGAATACGAGCGCCTGAAAGATTTCAACGAGAACATCGTCGAGTCCATCAACGTCGGCGTTCTCGCCGTCGATCTGCAGGACCGCATCGAGTCGTGGAACTCGCAGATGGAAGTCATGTACGCCAAGCCGCGCTGGCAGGTCGTCGGACGTTCCCTCAGCGAAGTTTTCCCGGCCTCGTTTGTCGAGGAGTTCTACCGCGTCCGCCAGAATCCCGGCATCCACAATCTCTACAAGTTCCGCCTCGGCACGCCCACCGGCGAATCACGCATCGTAAACGTCGCCATCGCACCGCTCGTCACACGAAAATTCGACATCGTCGGCCGCCTCGTCATCATGGACGACATCACCGAGCGCATCGAACTCGAAGTCCAGCTCACGCAAGCCGATAAACTCTCTTCCATCGGACTGCTCGCCGCCGGCGTAGCGCATGAAGTCAACACACCGCTGGCCGTAATCTCTTCCTACACTCAGATGCTCGCCAAGCAATTGCAGGCCGAGCCACAAAAAGCATCCCTGCTCGACAAAATCACCAAGCAGACGTTCCGCGCCTCCGAGATCGTGAACAACCTGCTGAACTTCTCGCGCACGACCGGCACCGAGTTCGCAGAAATCAGTTTGAATAAAGTTATCGCTGACACCCTCGCCCTGCTCGATCACCAATTCAAGGTCGCCCACGTCCAGGTCCATTCCGATCTTTACGAGAGCCTGCCGCTCATTCAAGGAAACGCCGGACGTCTGCAACAGGTATTTCTAAACCTGTTCCTCAATGCGAAAGACGCCATGGCAACCACCGGTGGCGGAACTCTCAACATCGCGACGCTCAACGGCGACTTCGTCAGCGTTCGCGTCAGTGACACCGGTTCCGGCATCGCGCAGGAGCATATCCATCGCATCTATGACCCATTCTTCACCACCAAGACCACCCCGGCCGAAGGCCAGAACCGCGGCACCGGTCTTGGGCTTTCCGTTTCCTACGGCATCATCCAGGAACATGCTGGCAATATTCGCGTCGAGAGTCGTCCCGGCGAAGGAACCACATTCACCCTCGATTTCCCATTAATAGCAACCAGGAAGGCCATCCATGTCTGAAGTTGCAGTCGTTTCGCGCCGCAGCGTCTCGGAGAGCATTCCTCGGAGCGCCGGCAGAATTCTCATCATCGACGATGAATTAGAAATTCGCGAGTCGCTCGAAACCTTACTCGAACTCGAAGGCTACACCGTTTCAGTCGCCGCCGCCGCGCGCGAAGGCCTCTCGCAGATCGGCGAGCGCAGCTTTGATGTCGTGCTGCTCGACCTCGCTCTTCCCGACAAAAACGGCATGGACGTCCTCTCCGAAATCCGCGTCCTCCATCCCGACCAGCCCATCATCATGATTACCGCCTACGGCACCGTTGAAAACGCGGTTCATGCCATGCAGGCCGGCGCGACCAACTTCATCCAGAAGCCGTGGGATAACGAAAAGCTTCTCGCCGACGTGCGCAGCGCCGTCGCCCGTCAAAAAGCGGAAGAAGAAAATGTCCAGCTCAAGCGCGCTCTCAAGCAGCGCTACAACTTCGAAAACATCATCGGCAAGAGCGAGCCCATGCTCAAGATTTTTGACCTGATCGCCCAGGTCGCTCCCAGCCGCTCCACCGTTCTGCTGCAAGGCGAAAGCGGAACCGGTAAGGAACTGATCGCGAAAGCCATCCACCTGCATTCCACGCGTCGCGATCGTCCGTTCGTTCCTGTCAACTCCGGTTCGACCCCGCCCGATCTGCTCGAGTCCACTCTTTTCGGCCACGTGAAAGGCGCCTTCACCAGCGCCATCGCATCCAAGAAGGGACTCTTCGAAGTCGCTGATCGCGGCACGCTCTTCCTCGACGAGATTGGCACCATGAGCATGGACACGCAAGCCAAGATCCTACGCGTGCTGCAGGACCGCAAGTTCATGCATCTCGGCGGCATTCAGGAAATTCAGGCCGACGTCCGCATCATCGCCGCGACCAACGTCGATCTTCGCCAGATGGTGCGTGACGGCCGCTTCCGCGAAGATTTGTTCTACCGCCTTAATGTGATTTCGCTCGATCTGCCTCCGCTGCGCCAGCGCCGCGAAGACATTCCCCTGCTCGTCGAGCACTTCCTGAAAAAATATTCGGACGAGAACGACCTTCCGCGCCGCCGTATCAGCACTGAGGCCTTGCGCCCGCTCGTCAGTTATTCCTGGCCCGGTAACGTTCGCGAACTGGAAAACACCATCGAGCGCGCCGTCGTCCTCTCCTCCGACACCACGATCGGTCCCGATCTGCTTCCCGACCACATCGTCGGCCGCGGCAGCAGTTCGATTCCCGCCCTTGACACCAGCACGGGCGCCTCGCTGTTCGGCATCATGGAAGATTGCGAGCGCCGCATCATCGTCGACATGCTCGAAAAATGTGGCTGGAACCAGACCGAGGCAGCCGAACGCTTCCACGTGCCGCTCTCCACTCTCAATCAAAAAATCAAACGGCTGTCGATTGAGATCCGCAAAAAGAACAATCACAATCACCGGGATAGCATCGACCGAGCGGATCAGTGAGTCGTCAGCCAATTGATGGACTAAAACACTGCGGAAAACTTTGATCAGCGACTGTTTTTCTCCGCGCTCCTCTGTGTTCTCTGTGGTTCAAGCTCTTTCGCTGTCAGCAAACCACCGAAGTGTGCGGCGGGAGGCGGTTCCAGATCACCCGATGACCCGATCATCGCCCTCTGCTATAGTTCCTTGAACGGATGTCGCTCGGACAGACATGGCGCTCGAACTCGAACTGATTTCGCCCTTTGAAGTTGCCAAAGACTTCGCCCTCTCCGTGCAGGAATACACCCTGCTCTCGGCACAGTCTGTTGCAAACTTCTTTCGGCGGCCGCTCTACATGGGTGACATGCTCCAGCAGGCCGACCTGATCGGATTCGGCTCGCTCCCCATCGTGATCCTCACTGGTCTTTCCGTCGGCGCCCTCCTGGCCCTCAACTCCGCCAGCACCTTGCAACGTTTCGGCGGAATCACCCTGATCGGCCAGCTCGTCTCCCTCGGCATGGTTACCGAGCTCGGCCCCCTCATCACCGGACTCATGGTCGCCGGCCGCAACGCCTCCGGCATGGCCAGCGAACTCGGCTCCATGATCGTGACCGAGCAGATCGACGCCATGCGCGCGCTCGGCACCGACCCGACCAAAAAGCTGGTCACGCCTCGCATCGGCGCCACGGCCTTCATGCTCTTTTTCCTGACCATCATTGCCGATCTGCTCGGATGGGCTGGCGGTTGGGCCGTCGCCCACTTCCTGTTCGGCCTCGACTCCAACCAGTATTGGACCTCCGCCTGGCAAATCCTCGTCTTCCGCGACGTCTTCACCGGACTGATCAAGCCTTTCCTGTTCGGCTTCATCATCTCGACCGTCGGCTGCTACTACGGCATGTCTACGCGCGGCGGCACGCAGGGCGTCGGCCGCTCCACCACCCAAGCCGTCGTCGCCTCATCCGTTTTGATTCTGATCACCGACTTCTTCGTCACCAAGCTGATCTTCGCCGTCTTCGGAGTCCGCTAACCGATGTCGACTCCCACCCTGCCCATCGAACAACCATCGGCAGCTACCGGCGACCACTCCGCCTTTGCCATCGAATTCGATAACGTCTCCATCGCCTTCGACGAAAAGGTCGTTCTCGACGGCATCTCATTCAACCTTCACCACGGCGAAACCAAAGCTTTGTTCGGAGTCGCCGGGTCCGGCAAGAGCATTCTTCTCAAGCTCGCGATTGGCCTGTTGCGCCCCGATAGCGGCCGCATCACTGTCCTGGGCGAAGAGATCACCAGCATGACCGAGCGGCAACTCTTCGACCTGCGCCGTCGCGTCGGCATCGTCTTTCAGGAAAGCGCTCTCTTCGATTCGCTCAAGGTCTGGGAAAACGTCTCCTTCCGCCTGATGGAGGAAAAAATTCCTTTCGATGAGATCGAGCGCCGCGTCCACGAAGCCCTCCGCTTCGTCGAACTCGAGCGCACCTACGATATGTTCCCGTCCGAACTCTCCGGAGGTATGCGCCGCCGTGTCGCCATCGCCCGCGCCATCATCACTCAGCCCGAAGTCATCCTCTACGACTCGCCCACCGGAGGCCTCGATCCCGTAACCGCAAACAATATTGTCGAACTCATCATGAAGCAGCGCGACGTCTACAAAACCAGCGCCCTTCTCGTTACTCACCGCCTGCAGGATGCCTTCACCATGGCAACCCACGAGTTCGATCCAAAGAAAAACCAGATGGTGCCAATCCCCAAAGGCCAGCGCGGAGAAGTCCCCATGAGCTTCCTCATCCTGCGCGACGCCAAAGTCATTTTCGACGGCGACGCCCACGAGTTAGCCGCTTCCCGCGACGAATACATCCGCGAATACATCTCGTGAGATTGTGGAGGATAGACTTGCTCAACAGACGCTCGCTCCCGGCTGCGTTCCTTTTCGCGCTCAGCGTGACTTCTCTGGCAATCGCCTCCGATTTCACTCGCCAGACAATCCGCTGCGATGAGCGCAACATCGAGTATTTCGTCTACGTTCCACCTGACGCGAAAGGGCTGCTGCCGGTGCTCTTACTTCTTCACGGAGCGGGCGATCAGGCGGAAAACTTTGCCCAGGCATGGAAATCAAAAGCGAAAAAGAAGCAGATCGTACTCATCGCGCCGCAACTTCCACGCGATACCACGCTCGAATCGCACATCCCCAAAATTCTTCCCTGCCTCGTCGATGACGTCGGAAAAAACCGGCGCGCGTCTCTCGACCCGCATCGCATCTACGTTTTCGGCTACTCCATGGGAGGCTATCTCGCTTACGACGCCGCGCTGCTCGATTCGGACTATTTCGCCGCCGTCGCAGTTCACGCCATGGGAATCGCCGACGAGTACATACCGATCATCGACCGCGCCACCCGCAAGATTCCCATCGCCATCTCCATCGGAGACAACGATCAGATGGTCTCTTTAGCGCAGGTGAGAAAAACGCGTGACGTGCTTCGCAAGAAGGGCTTCCCCGTCGATTACAAAGAAATCTTCAATCACACCCACAACTACTACGAGATCGCCGACACAATCAACGACGATGTGTGGCACTTCCTGGAAGGCTACCGTCTTCCCTGAAATCTAAATCAACATGCCGGAGTTTCACGGCTTCTTGTCGTTCTTTTTCTCAGAACCCTTCCCCGGCAACGCCGCCGGATTCTCATGCACCCGCTCCCGGAACCCGCCCTTCATCCCCGTCGCCAGCCCAATCGTCGACTCCCCAAACTTATCTCGCAGATGATCCGCCGCCGCCAGCACTTTCTTCCACCGATCATCTCTAGCTGGCTCCAGCAAATCCATCTGCGCCGAACCCTCCTCAAAGTTCGACGTCTGCACTCCCAGCAGCCGCACTGCCGCACCTTTTTTCCAGTTTTTCAAGAACAGCCGCCGCACCTGCTCAAAGATTTCGCGATCCGTCTGCGTCGGCCGCTCCAGCGACTGCGCCCGCGTGATCGTCGTGAAATCCTTGTTGCGCAGCTTCAGCTGAATTGTTCGCGCAAAATATCCGCCCTCCCGCAACCTCCGTCCAACCATCTCGGAAAGCCGCATCAGCGTTGACTGCAACCGCTCCAAGTCGCCCGTGTCCTCATCGAAAGTATGTTCGTGGCTGATCGATTTCGGATCGCTATGCTCGCCCACTTCGGCATCAAACCATCCGCCCGCATCCTCTCCGCGCGATTTCCCCGCCAGCGCCAGCCCCCACTTCCCAAAGCGCTCCGCCAGATCGGTTTCTTCCAGAGCGGCCAGGTCGCCCACCCGCCGGATCCCCATCCCATGCAGCTTTTCCTCCATGACCTTGCCCACTCCAGGGATATCGCCCACATCGAGCGGCGCCAGAAACCTCGCCTCCTGCCCCGGCATCACCCACAGCACTCCGTTCGGCTTCGCCTTCGCCGACGACACTTTCGCAATCAGCCGCGATGTCCCAATCCCGACCGAGCAATTCAGTTGCGTCTTCGACTTCATCTCCGCATGCAGCCGGTCCGCGCTCCGCAGCGGAGGCCCGTGCAGCCGGTCCGTCCCCGTCATATCCAGATATGCCTCGTCCACCGACGCCATCTCCACCACCGGAGAAAAGTGTCCCAGCACCTCGTGCACCTTGTGCGAATATTCGCGATAGCGCTCGGGGTGCCCGCTGACAAAAACAGCCTGCGGACAAAGTCTCGCTGCCGTTCTCAAAGGCATCGCCGAATGCACCCCAAACCGCCGCGCCGCATAAGACG
>Ga0187887_10000550_pt1 | contig 36344 bp, 28 predicted proteins | sample June2016WEW_7_10_FD_132977 | JGI IMG/M metagenome (GOLD analysis project Ga0187887, IMG submission 132977) | Peatland microbial communities from SPRUCE experiment site at the Marcell Experimental Forest, Minnesota, USA - June2016WEW_7_10 | ecosystem: Environmental > Terrestrial > Soil >... | reverse complement strand
GGGCTGTGCGGGGCCGGGCTGTGCGGGGCCGGGCTGTGCGGGGCCGGGCTGTGCGGGGCCGGGCTGTGCGGGGCCGGGCTGTGCGGGGCCGGGCTGTGCAGGGCCGGGCTGTTGGCCCGCGTGCCGGGCGGCGGCCCGCTCGGACCAGCGGAAGCCGGCCACCAGCCGGGCCACCAGGGTGGCCAGGAACATCTGGCCGATCATGGCCTCCAGCACGGCGAACGCCCGTCCTCCGTCCCCGGCCGCCGTGAAATCCCCGTACCCCAGGGTGGTCAGCGTGGTGAAGCTGAAGTACTGGAACGTCTTGGTGTCCTCGGTCTCCCCTTGGGGGAAGAACGGGGGGTGGGGGCTGAACTTCCATATCGCGACGTACACGGCGGAGAAGAGCAGCCCGATCATCATGTAGGCGCTCAGTGCGCCGTAGATGCTCTGCTCGGTGATCTCGTGCTGCGCGAGCACCTGCCGCACGATGAAGAACACCGCCAGCAGCAGGATCAGCGCCGTCCACAGGCTCGCCAGCGCGGCGCCGTCACCGGTGGAATCGACCAGCTGGAGGATGGCCGCGACGACCGAGCCGAGCAGCAGGCCCACCGCGATGAGTTGCCCAGTCTTGCGTCGGAACCGGCCGCCGCGCAGTGCGATGAGCACCACGACCAGGAACAGCAGCACCTGTACCGCGTTGACCAGGACGGCCGCCGTGAAGGCGGACAGCAGGTAGGTGACGACCAGGATCAGCAGCAGGCTCCCGTATTGCGGCCCGGATCCCCGGCCCCGGTTCCGGGGGAGCAGCCTGAGCTGGCCCGCCGGGATCGTCATGCCCGCCAGCCTGGGCGGCCCGCGCCTCGTCCCGCCTCACCCGCGCGGGGTGGCGCGCGTGGCGAGCATGCGCGCGAACGTCATATCCGGGGAAACCCGCCCAGACCGGCGAACCGCGAACGTGAGACGCGAGAGAACCCGTGACGGCCCGCCGCCGGGATCCTACCGAGAGGAAACGGAACATGAGCATGCCTGTCAATGCCGACGTGGACCCGGCAACCCGGGACGCGCTGTCCGGCCTGGCCCTGGGCGACATCGAGGTCCTCGGCGTGGCGCTCGAGCTGCGCGAGGCGTCGCAGGAGAAGAGCGGCCTGGACGCCCGCACCTTCGGCCTGGTCAAGATCGCGGCCCTGGTCGCGCTGGACTCGCCGCCCGCCTCGTATCTGTGGCAGGTCTCGAACGCGCTGGATGCCGGGGCCAGCCCGGCGGAGATCCTGGGCGTGCTGCGTGCGGTCGCCCCGCAGGTCGGTGGCCCCAGGGTCGTCGCCGCGGCCCCCGAAATCATGGTTGCCCTCGGGCTTGCGTTGCCCGAGGGCCAGGACGTCTGAACGTACAGTTGGCCGACGGCCGGGGCGTCTGAACGTACAGTTGGCCGAGGGCCAGGACGTCTGAACGTAGAGGAGACAGACATGTTCAGGAGAAGGCGTCCGTTGCTGCGCGCGGCTGCGGTCGGTGGTGGCGCGTATGTAGCGGGCAAGAGAGTGGCCCAGAACTCGGCGGAGCGGTCCGCCCAGGAGGCCAGCCAGGACGACCGGATCAGCGACCTGGAACAGCAGCAGGGCGGTGCTCCGCCGGCTGCGGACCCGCCGGCCGCTCAGCCGGATACACCGATCGCCGAGCAGCTGAAGCAGCTCAGCGCGCTGCACGAGGCCGGCGCGCTGACGGACGCGGAGTTCTCCGCGGCCAAGGGCAAGCTGCTCGGCATCTGATGCACCCGGCACCGAGCCGGGACCTGGCATCCCGGCGGACGCATCCTGCCGTTGGGCTAGCACGTGAGGTGCCGGGGAGCGGGTCGAAAAGCGTGATCCTGGGCAACTACTGCGGCATAGCAGCAGTAAGTGCCCAGGATCATGGTGCCAAGGGGCTCAGCTGGCGGGAGCGGGCTGGCCGTGGAGTGCGTCCTGCAGGTCGGCCTCGCCCTCCTTGGACAGCGAGGACTTGAGCACGGTGCCGCCGAACTGGGAGAGCGCCTCGGTGGCCTTGTCGGGGGTGACCTTCTCCACCATCAGGAACAGCGCCGAGGTGCCGGGCTTGAGCAGGCCGCGGACCTGATCCTGGAACTCGCGGTCGATCCCGGACTTAGTGATCTTGCCCATCAGGGCGCCCATCCCGGCGCCGATGGCCAGGCCGAAGAACGGGATGAAGAACAGCAGGCCGAACAGCAGCCCCCAGAACATGCCCCAGCTCGCCCCGGCCCCGACCGGATGGTGGCTGGTGTGCACGTGGAACTTGCCCTCTTTGTCGCGGACGATGGCCGCGATGGCGTCCGGCTCGATGATGAGGTCCTTGGCCAGCCGGCGGGCTTCGGCCGCGGCAAGTTCCGCGGTCTGCTCGTCTGGGTAACCGATGGCGATCAGGTCAGACATGGCGTCCTTTTCCCCTCACAGGTTGGCTGTGGCGGACCTAGTCCACCGCCGCGCGCGGCGGGACGGCTCCACCCGCAGCGGGTGAAACGGGAGCAATCGCGCCGCATCCCGCCGCCCGGGCCGCCCGGACCCGGCGATTCACAGCTCGATCATCTCGGCCTGCATCTCCAGCTCGGTCCGTATCCGGCCCGTGGCCAGCCCTGGGCCGGGCTGGGCGGCGTAGGCGGCGAGCGCGGCGCCGCGGAAGCTCGCGTGAATGGTGTCCCGGCCGAGTTGCTGGACAACCCCCGCCTCGGCCAGGCAGTCGACCAGCCCGCGGGTGCTGGCCGCCAGCCGCAGCCGGGTGCCGATCGCGGTCAGCCGCTGATGGGCCAGCAGGATCGCCGCGCAGGCCTCCGGCTCGAGGGTGGCGGCGGCTCCGAGGTCGAGGACCACCGTCGCGACCGGGAAGCCGCAGCGCAGCACCCGCCGCAGGACGGCGTCCGCCAGGCCGCTGCCCCGGCAGCCTTCCAGCGACGCGGTGATGCCCAGGTACGGAATCTGCGGGCGGGCCCGGGCCCGCCGAGCCTCGGCCCGGTTGCGGAGCCATCGTGCCGCCCGTGACCGGGACTTTCCTGCGGTCCGGCCGAGCCGGCGTCCGGGTGCTTCCGGTGCGAGAAGCGGCATGAAGAACGGACGGCTCATCTTTGTCAGGCCTCCGGGACCGTTGTGCGCTCCAGCGACCGCCGGCCCCGGGTGCCCCGCGCCGACCCGGGGTGGCCTCTTTTGAGGGTGACCCTGGCCGGCTCGCGGCACATCACCCCGACCGGGCGAACTGCCCGTTCTGGGTAAGTGCCCGGGCCGTCATGACCAGCCCGATGTGCGAGCCGGCCAGCGGATAGTTGCCCGCCAACCGCCTGCGCAGCGGGTCGTAGCCCTCGGCTAGCAGCCCCACGTCGTTGCGCAGGCCGAGCACGGCCGTGTAGACGCGGCGCGCCTGCTCCATGTGGCCCGCCGCCGCAAGCGTCCGCGCCAGCCAGAACGAGCCGGGCAGGTAGCCCGCCTCGCCAGGCGGGAGGCCGTCCGTGTCGGCCGGCGACCGGGCCTGGTAGCGCAGCAGCACGCCGCTGTCGTCCAGTTCCCGGCAGATGGCGTCCACCGTCCCGGCCATCCGCGGATCGGCGGCCGCCAGGAATCCGAGCAGCGGCAGGCGGAGCAGGCTGACGTCCACCGCGTCCGAGCCGTAATGCTGGGTGAACGTGTTCCGGTCCGGGTTGTAGCCGCGTTCCAGCACGTCCGCGTGGACCGCGGAGCGCAGCCGCCGCCAGCGCGCAGCCGGGCCGCGATCCCCGAACGACTCGATCAGCTTGACGGCCGAGTCCGCGGCAGCCCAGATCATCGCCTTGGTGTGGACGAACTGCCGGGGCGGCGCGCGCATCTCCCAGATCCCGGCGTCCGGTTCCTGCCAGCGTGACTCCAGGAACGAGAGGATGGCCTCGGACTCGCCGGGCTCGGCCTCTCCACCCGCGTCCGGCGGCAGGCCGGCGGCCCGCACGGCCAGCCGGGCCCGCAGCACGTCGCCGGAGGTACCGAGCTGGGCCAGCTCCGCGGCGGCGTTGCCGATCCGCACCGGCCGGGCGCTGTCGTACCCGGGCAGCCAGTGGGCCTCCATCTCCGGTATCCGCCGCTCGCCGGCGACCCGGTACACCGCCGGCGCCCCCGGGCCGCTCACGGCATGGCCGAGCCAGTTCAGCAGGCTGACCGCCTCCCGGTCGGCCCCGGCGGCCAGGAACACGTCCACGGCGTCGGCGGCGTCGCGCACCCAGCAATAGCGGTAATCCCAGTTGCGCATCCCGCAGGGTTGCTGGGGGAGCGAGGTGGTCGGCGCGGCGATCAGGCCGCCGGTCGGCGCGTAGCTGAGCGCCTTGAGCGTGATCAGGGAGCGGATCACCGCGTCCTGCCATTCGCCTGCTCCCGCATCCACGTGGCGCAGGCCTGCCACCCAGGTCCGCCACCAGCCGTCGGTCTGCTCGACCAGGGCACTGGCCGACGGCGGGGTGGGCGCGGGCAGGCGCGACGGCCGCCAGACCGCCGCCACCGGGAGCCGGTCACCCTCGCCGACCGAGAAGAGGGCGACCAGGTCCCCGTCGCGGGTGCGCACCTCGAGCGGGCTGAACACCCACAGCGACTGGTCACCGGCCACGATCCGCCGGGCGGCGCCGCGCTGCCGGACGCGCGGGAGGGTGAGCCCGTACTCGAAGCGCGCGGCGAGTGTCATCTGCATGTCGACCCGCCCTGCCACCCCTTCGACCAGCCGGATCAGGACCGGGTCGCCGGCCCGGGGCGGCATGCAGTCAATCAGGCGGACCACTCCGGACGCGGTGCTGAACTCGGTCTCCAGGACCAGGGTTCCGGGCCGGTACCGGCGGCGGACCCGGGTGACCTCGCGGGCCGGGGCAATCTGCCAGTACCCGTACCGCTCGTCAGCCAGCAGCGCGGCGAAGCAGGCCTCCGAGTCGAATCGCGGTAGGCACAGCCAGTCGATGGAACCGTCCCGGCTCACCAGCGCGGCGGACTGCAGGTCACCGATCAGGGCGTAATCCTCGATCGGTCGGGACATCCGCAGGCCTCCGGTCACGAGGACGCAGCCACGGTGCGGGCGGCCGTCTCGATGGCTGTTCGCTGGCCGGGCGGGCGCGTCCTCGTACGCAGACTCGCTGGCCGTCCGGGGGAACGTCGTCATCCGCGGGGGGTGATGCAACGGGCGGCGCCGGGGGTAAGGGTGAGTGTGATACGACCGGCGCCCGCCTCGCGCGGTCATGACAGCGGGCCACCGTAGGCTCGCGGTCAAGGGGAAGGACAGAAGCCCATGACACAGGCACAGAACAGGGCGTCAGGTAGCAGGACACCGGCCGCCAAGGCCACCGGCACCCAGGCCGCCGCGAGCAAGTCGGCGGGCGGTAAGCCGGCGCGGGCCGCGAGCAGCAGGACTACCGCCAGCCAGGCCTCGGCCGGCCGGGCGGACGGCACCCGTGCCACGAGCGCCAGGTCGGCCGCTGCCAAGTCGACAGCCGCGAAGCCGGCCGCCGCGAAGCCGACAGCCGCGAAGTCGACCGCTGTCAAGTCGCCAGCCGCGAAGTCGACGGCTAGCAGCCCGTCGGCCAGCCGGTCCACGGCCACCGGATCCACCGCCAGCCGGGCGACGGCCAGCCGGGCCAGCACGAGCCGGGCCAGCACGAGCCGGGCCAGCACGAGCCGGGCCAGCACGAGCCGGGCCAGTGCCAGCCGGCCCAGTGCCAGCCGGCCCAGTGCGAGCCGGCCCAGTGCAAGCCGGGCCAGTGCGGCACGAGCGGCGTCCCGGTCCACTGCCCCGTCCGCCGCCCGGGGCACGACGGCGCGCACCGCCGCAGCCCAGAACGGGGCCGTTACCACGGTTCCCGCCGGGGTGCCCGAGGGCGCCCGGAAGACCGTGGTCCTGCCCCGCAACGCCACGACCGGGCTGGAAGCGCCGCGCCGGCGGATGACCCCGGCTGAACGCCGGGTCCGCGGCAAGGCGGCGCGGGCCGAGGTGCCGCGCGAGAGCCACGCCCAATGGGAGCCGCCGCCGGACCGCCCCGACCCGGTCGCCCTGCTGGAGTCGCAGGCCGTGAACCGGGTCCAGGACCTGGTCCCTGTGCGGTGGGGCCGGATGATGGAGACCCCGTTCACCTACTACCGGGGCGCGGCTCTGCCGATGGCCAGCGACCTGGCCAGCACCCCGGCCACCGGGATCATCGTGCAGGCGTGCGGGGACGCGCACCTGTCCAACTTCGGCATCTTCGGCTCGCCCGAGCGCAAGCTGCTCTTCGACGTCAACGACTTCGACGAGACGGTGCCCGCGCCCTGGGAGTGGGACGTGAAGCGGCTCGCGGCCAGCCTGGAGGTGGCCGCGCGGGAGAACGGGTTCGGCGACAAGGACCGCAGGAAGATCGTGCTCGCCTCGGCCAAGCGATACCGGGAGGTCATGCGGCAGCTGTCCGGCGAGGGCAACCTGGACGTCTGGTACACCCAGGTGGACATGGACGACTTCCGGGCCAGGTTCGACGGCCTGCTCAAGGATCGCCAGCGCAAACTCATCGACAAGGGCCTGGCCAAGGCCCGGACCCGGGACAGCATGCAGGAGCTGGGCAAGCTGACCCAGATCGAGGACGGTCAGCCGCGGATCATTTCCGAGCCACCGGTCATCGTCCCGCTCCGCGACCTGCTCGGTGAGCTGGCCGGGGCGGTCGACATCGGGAAGGAACTGAAAGACCTCATCGCCAAGTACCGGCGCACGTTGCAGCCCGACCGCCGGGTACTGCTCGAGCAGTACGAGTTCGCCGACATCGCGCGCAAGATCGTCGGCGTGGGCAGCGTGGGCACCCGCTGCTGGATCATCCTGATGCTCGGCCGTGACGATACCGACCCGCTCTTCCTCCAGGTCAAGGAGGCCGAGGAATCGGTGCTCGCCCGGTTCGCCGGGGCCAGCCGGTACGACAACCAGGGCGAGCGGGTGGTGAACGGGCAGCGGCTCATGCAGGCGGCCAGCGACATCTTCCTGGGCTGGCAGCGGTTCGCCGGGCTGGACGGCAAGACCCGCGACTTCTACGTCCGGCAGCTGAGGGACTGGAAATTCTCGGTCGACACCGCCGCGATGATCCCGCGTGGCCTGCGGCTGTACGCCGAGCTGTGCGGGCTGACCCTGGCCCGGGCGCACGCGCGGTCCGGCGACGAGATCGCCATCGCCTCCTACCTGGGCGCCTCCGACGTGTTCGAGAACGCGATCGCGGACTTCTCCGCCGCGTACGCGGACCAGAACGAACGCGACTTCCAGGCCTTCACCGCGGCCATCGCGTCCGGCCGCCTGGTCGCCGAGCGCGGGGTGTAGCACCGCCCGGCGGGCGCAGGGTACACCAGGGAACGGAGGACGCCGGGTGCTCCACGTGCGCGTGGTGAGCCCGCAGGATGTGACGCCGCGGCTGGTGGCCGCGCTGAGCGCCGAGCCAGGAGTGCGCAACCTGGTGGTGCTTCCCGGCGCGGCCACCCGCCCGGACGGTGACGCGGTGCAGTTCGACCTGCTCAACGAGTCGGCCAACCCGGTGCTGCGGCAGCTGCGCGGGCTGCACGCGAACGGCCGCGGTTCGGTGACGGTCGGCGAGGTGAACGTGGCCCTCGCCGGCCCGCGCAACGCCACCGAGACACGGCGTTACGCCCGCCGGGAGCAGATCCCGGTCTGGTCCATGGTGGAGGCCACGATCCGGGCCAACGCCACCTACCCGCCGAGCTTCTACGTCCTGCTCGTGATCGCCGGGCTGATCGCGGCCGTGGGCATCCTGACCAACTCGCAGATCCTGGTCATCGGGGCCATGGTGGTCGGCCCGGAGTACTTCGCGATCATCGCCGCCGCGCTCGGCTGCAGCAAGCGGGACTGGCCGCTGGTCAAGGAGTCACTGACCGCGCTGGGCCGGGGCTTCCTGGCCGCGGTGATCGCGGCCTTCCTGTTCGCGCTGGCCATCCGGGCCGCGGGCGTGGCGCCCGCCCCGTTCCTGCGCGGGGTGCGGCCGGTAGCGGAGCTGATCAACTCACCGAACATCTTCTCCGTCATCGTGGCCGTCCTGGCCGGGGTGGCCGGGGTGGTATCGCTCACGGAGTCCCGCGCGAACGCGCTGATCGGCGTCTTCATCTCGATCACCACGCTGCCGGCGGCCGCGTCGATCGGCCTGTCGGTCGCGTTCGCCAGCTGGCGCGACGCGGCCGGCTCGCTCTACCAGTTGCTGCTGAACGTGGTGATCCTCATCGTGGTCGGGGCGGCCGGGCTCAGTGCGCAGCGGGGCATCTGGCACCGGCTGGCCGGGCCGGACGAGGGCGCTACAGGATGGCGATGGGATTGACCGGCGATCCCGTTCCCGCGTGCAGCCGCAGCGGCGCGATGACGCACAGGAACGACCAGCGGCCCGCCTCCTGGCACGCGGGGACCAGCTCCCCGAACTGCAGGTAGTCCAGCAGGTGCACGCCGAGCGCGTTGATAGCCAGCACGTGCACGGGGAATTCGACCTGGTCGGCGGCGTTGCCGGCCGTGTCGTTGTTGCCGTCGCTGCCCAGCACAGCGACCTGCCGGTCGGCCACGAACTCCATCGCGGTGGGGTGCAGCCCGGCGCGGGCGGTGGCCGCGTCCCACGGGCCCAGCTCGTCGCGGCGGCGCCGGTGCCCGACCCGGACGAACAGCAGGTCGCCCTTACCCACCCGGACCTGCTGCGCCTGCTCCGCGGCGACCAGGTCGTCGGTGGTCACGAAGTCGCCCGGCTCCAGCCAGGGCACCCCGTGCAGCCGGGGGATGTCGAGCAGCACGCCCCGGCCCACCACCCCGTCCCCGGCCACCTCGATGGTCAGCTCCGTGGCCCCCTTCGAGGTGACGGTGCCGGCCGGCACCCCGTTGTACAGCGTCCCGTCGTACATCACGTGGCACAGCGCGTCCATATGGCTGTCCGCGTTGCCGTGCACGTTCATCTCGACCCGGTCCATGGCGAACGACACGCCGCTGGGTTTCGCGTCGTCGGCGGTCCCGGTCATCGGGTGATGGGCCGGATCGGGGTTGTCCGCGGTGACCCGGTCCACCACCGGGGCCTCCAGGCTCACCGTGCGGCCCAGCCGGACCTCGCTCATCGCCGCGAGCACTTCGGCCGGTGTGAGGTAGTTAAGTGCGCCACGGCGGTCCTCCGGCCCCCAGGGCCGCCGGGCCCGCAGACGGTCATACAGTGCACGGAAGTCCGCCTTGGTCATGACAGGCTGAGCGCGGCGGTTTGGAGTACTGGGGTTTGGAGTACTGGGGTTTGGAGTACTGGGGTTTGGAGTACTGCGGTGACGCATCAGACCCCCAGGTGCAGGGAGAGGAAGAGGCTCGATGGCCCACGAGCGGCTGGTAGCCGTGAGCTACCCGGTAGACGGCGAATTCACCTCGATCAACGCCGATGTTCTCGGCGACCTGGCCGCCCTCCGCTACACCGACGGGATGCTGGAGGAGGAGCGGGCGGAGGTGCTGCGCCAGGCCGAGGTGCTGATCGGCCTGCGGCTCACCCGCGAGGTGCCCGCGGGGACGCTGCAGAGCGCCCCGCGGCTGCGGTTCATCCAGATGCTGTCGGCCGGCCTGGACACGGTGGATTTCGACGCCATCGCCCCGGACATCATGGTGGCCGGGAACGTTGGCGCGTACGCGCATCCCATCGCCGAGCACGTCCTGGCCATGGTGCTCAGCCTGGCCAAGCGCCTCTCGCAGGAAAACGCGGCCCTGGCCCGCGGCGAGTGGAACCGCGCCGAGGGCGACCGTGCCGCCGCCAACGCCACCCTGGACGGCGCGGTGTGCGCGATCCTCGGCTACGGCGGGATCGGCCGGGCCACGGCCCGGCTGATGCGGGCGTTCGGGGCCCGGATCCACGCGATCAACGGCAGCGGCCACACGGACGATCCCGTCGAGTTCTGCGGCACCCTGGACGACCTGGACCGGGTGCTGGCCGCCGCGGACGTGCTGGTCATCGGCATCCCGCTGACCGCGGGCACGCGCGGCCTCATCGGCGCCCGCGAGCTGGGCCTGATGAAGTCCGGCGCGATCCTGGTCAACGTGGCCCGTGGGCCGATCGTGGACGAGCAGGCCCTGTATGAGCATCTGAAGGCGAACCCGGGCTTCTCGGCGGGCATCGACGCGTGGTGGGACGAGCCGCGCGGCGGGGCGCCGTTCCGCACCAATTATCCGTTCTTCGACCTGCCCAACCTGCTCGGCTCCCCGCACAACTCCGGGGACGTCCCGGGAATCATGTACTACGCCGCACGGCAGGCGGCCGGGAACGTGCGCCGCTACCTGCTCGGCGACGCGGTCAGCGGGGTCGCCCGGCGGGAGGACTACGCGAAGCTGCCCTAGGCCGGCCCGGTGGAGAGGGCCGGCGCAGCCAGTAGAGCGGCCCGCGTTCACGGGGCACCGGCGGCGGGTTCCCCCGGCCCCGCGGACCCCGCGGGATCGGGCGGCACCGGCGCCCCGGCGGTCTTCGTTGCGGAAATAAGCTGCCCGGTGCCGGCGCCGTAGACGTCGCGCAGCACACCGACGTCGCGACTGGTGAACGTGCGCTCGCGGCGCAGGTCCCGGGTGAACGCGAACCACCAGGACACCAGGGCGCCGAACCGGTTGCGGAAGCCGGTCATGAAGCCGATGTGGATGATAAGCCACGCCCACCAGCCCAGGAAGCCGTCCAGGTGCAGCCGGCCGACCGAGACCACCGCGTTACCGCGCGACACATAGGCGGCCGAGCCCAGGTCCCGGTAGCGGAACGGCTTGGCCGGCGGCTGGCTGGCCAGCTCGCGGCGGATCCGCCGGGCCGCGTAGAGGCCGGCCTGCATGGCCACCTCGGCCACCCCGGGCAGCCCGCCGGAGTTCATCATGTCACCGGCCACCGTGATCTCCGGGTGGCCCGGGATGGTCAGGTCCGGGTCCACCCGGATCCGCCCGGAGCGGTCCTGCTGCGCCCCGGTCGCGGTGGCGATCGCCGTGGCCAGGGGCGGGGCCTCGACCCCGGCCGTCCACAGCACGGTGCCGGCGTCGTACCGGGTCACCTCGCCGTCCGGCCCGCGGACCTCCAGGCCGGTCAGGTCGACGTTGGTCACCAGCGAGTGCATGCGCTGCTCGACCCCGAGCCCGCGCAGGGCCGCGGCGGCCTTGGCTGACAGCGCCGGGCCGAACGAGGCCAGCGGGGCGGGGCCCCCGTCGAACAGCAGCACCCTCGCGTCCTGCGGCACGATGCGGCGGAACTCGGCGCGCAGTGTCCGGGTGGCCAGCTCGCGGATCTGCCCCGCCAGTTCCACCCCCGTCGGGCCGGCGCCGACCAGCGCGAACGTGAGCCAGCGCCGCGCCTCGTCGTGGCTGGTCGCGCTCTCCGCCATCTCGAACGCGCCGAACACCCGGCGCCGGATGGTCAGCGCGTCCGCGATCGACTTCATCCCCGGCGCGAACAGCCCGAACTCGTCGTGCCCGAAATACGACTGCTGGACCCCGGCCGCCACGATCAGGTAGTCGTAGCTGAACTCGAGGGCCTGGCCCAGCGGCCGCTTGGCCTGCACCACCCGCGCCCCCGGGTCGATGCCGGTGACCTCCGCCATCACGCACTCGACGTTGGCGTGCTTGCGGAGTACCTCGCGCAGCGGCGCGGCGATCTTGCCCTCGGACAGGATCCCGGTCGCGCACTGATACAGCAGCGGCTGGAACAGGTGGTGTTCCGCCCGGTCGATCAGGGTGACCGAGACCGGGGCCCGGCGCAGCGCCCGGGTCGCGAACAGCCCGGCGAACCCGCCGCCGACGACCACGACCTTGGGCCGGGCCTCCATGGTCATCCGCTCACCCGTCACCTGACCGTCATCCCGCTGGGTCGTGCCACATGTCGCGGGCCGGCAGCAGCCGGTCGGCTTCCTTGGGTCCCCAGGTGCCCTTGGCGTACGGGTGGACCGGTACCGCGTCGCCAAGGATCGGGTCCACCACCCGCCACGCGGCCTCGACCGTGTCCTGCTGGGCGAACAGCCAGCGGTCCCCGTCCAGCGCCGCGCCGATGAGCCGGTCGTAGGGCCGCATGTCCTCGCCGGGCCGCTCGGAGAACGTCAGCTCCTCCACGGCGGGCTCCCAGCCGGCCCCGGGCTTCTTGCCCGCCAGGCTCATGCCGACCGCGGTCTCCGGCCAGACCCGGAAGCGCAGCGTGTTGTTGTCCGGCAGCGGGTCCAGGCCGAACACGTCGTAGGGGGCCCGCTGGAAGCGCACCGTCACCTCGGTCGCGGTGAGCGGCAGGCACTTGCCCGCCCGGATCAGCACCGGGACCCCGGCCCAGCGCCACGACTCGACCGTCAGCCGGATCGCGGTGAACGTCTCCACGGTCGAGTGCGGGTTCACCCCGGCCACGCTGGTGTACCCCTCGTACTGGCCGCGGACCGTCTCCTCGGGGGTCAGCGGCCGGATAGCCGAGATCAGCCGGGCTTTCGAATCCCGCCAGGTGGACAGGCCCTGGCCGTCCGGCGGGTCGGCCATCACCGTCGCGAGCACCTGGAGCATGTGGTTCTGCACCACGTCCCGGGTGGCGCCGGTCCGGTCGTAGAACGCCCCCCGGTCGGAGACGTCGAACGCCTCCGCCATCGTGATCTGGATGCTCTCCACGTAGGTGCGGTTCAGCATCGGCTCGATCAGGGCGTTGGCGAACCGGACGAACAGGACGTTTTCCACCGGGTCCAGGCCCAGCCAGTGGTCCACCCGGTAGATAGAGTCCTCCGGGAAGTACTGGTGCATCAGCTCGTTGAGCTTGATCGCGCTGTCCAGGTCGGTGCCGAACGGCTTCTCGACCATGATCCGGTTGCCCTTGGCCCGGCCCGCGGTCGCGATCCCCTGCGCGATCCGGCCGAACAGCACAGGCGGCACCTCGAGGTAGAACAGGATCTGCCGGCCGTCGCCGACCGCGTCCGACATCGCGTGATAGGTGGCGTCGTCGCCCAGGTCACCGTCCACGTACCGGAGCAGGCCGAGCATCTTGGTGGCGGCGGGGCTGGCCGGGTCCATGTGGTTCAGCTTGAGCGAGGCGACCGCGTAGTCGCGGAACTGGCCCAGGCCCCAGCCGTTCTTGGCCACCCCGATCACGGGCACGTCCAGCGCCCCGCGGTCGACCAGCCCGACCAGGGCCGGGAACGTCTCCAGCTTGGCGAGGTCGCCGGTCGCGCCGAAGATAACCAGTGCGTCAACCTGGTCTGCTGCCATCTGGGCTCCTTGGGGTCCTTGTGACTACTGCAGCGCAGGCGCGGCCCCGCGGGCATCGCCTGACAGGGGTGAAGGTCCGGCGCCACCCTAGCCCGTCTCCGCCGGCCCCTCCCGCCGGGTGCCCTCCCGCCCGGCCCCTCCCGCCCGGCCCCTCCTCCCGCCCTGCCCCTCCCGCCCGGTGCCTGGTCGCGCAGCTCGGGCCCGGTGCCTGGCCGCGCAGGTCGGTGAAGAGGGACAGGATGGTGGCGGCCATCGCGAACGTGGTAGCCGCGAACGCCCAGCCTTCCTTGCGCGCGACACCAGCCACACCGCGGCCAGCACCGCGAGCACGGCGGCCACCTCGACCGGGTTGGGCAGCACCCCCTTGCCCCGAGGTGACGTGCGTCCAGAGCGCGAAGCCCAGCACCAGCAGCACGGCCGCCGGGGCTATCCGCCGTACCTCGTGCTGCCGTACCTCGTGCTGCCGTACTTAGTGCCGCCGTGGTCAGGGGTGCGGTGTGGCGTGCTCCTGGGTGCCGTTCCGCCACGCCGTGGTGCCGGCGGACGTCGCGGCCTTGGCCCGCGCCCAGTGGTGGCGGGCCAGCTCGCTGGGCGGCACCTCCTGGCGGTTCGCCCAGTCACGCACGGCGGCGGCCAGGCAGGAGCCGCTGACCACCACCCCGGCCAGGCCCAGGACGCCGCCCAGCCCCATGAGCACACCGCCCACGATCAGCGGCCTGGTGTTCACCCGGAACGCCCGCTCAGGGTCACTGCTGTTCGTCATGCCAGCACAGTGACCGCGCGGGGACATAGCGTCATCATCCCCCTGGGGTGATTGGCCCCCGGTGCGCCCCGGGGCGCACCTCCAGTGGGCACCTCCGGCGCAACCCCAGTGGGCACCTCCGGCGCAACCCCAGTGGGCACCTCCGGCGCACCCCCCCGGGGGTGCCCACCGCGCGAACGTGATGTGACCGGCCTTCGGAGCCGTCATCGTGGAGCGGTGGCCGAGCGCTATGACGTGATCATCGGGACGGGCGCCGGCGGCGGCACCCTCGCACACACCCTCGCCTCGTCGGGGGCGCCGCAGGCGTGTCCACTCCGAGCCGGAGTCTCGGGGGTTCCGGGGCCGGCCCCGGGCGGTGCTGATCGGCGCACCAGCCACATTGGCCTATCCAGTCACTCTGACTGCGAGGTCGGCGTCGTGATCAGACGATTGGTGCTGCTATCGCGACACCATTCGTCTGATCACGTAGCAGGGGCGATGGGATAGCCCGTAACGGGTGACGACGCGGTCAGGTTCAGTAGGCAGCGTGAGCCGCATGAGGGCTGGACTGGCTGGAGCGTGCCTCGTCGCTGCGATTGCGCTGCTGGGCGCGGGCTGCTCGTCGGGCGGGGGCACCGCCGCGAGCAGCCCGTCATCCAGCCCTTCCGCGGCCTCTTCCGCAGCGATCTGCTCCGACGTCACTGCGGTGCGGCAGTCCATCAGCCAGCTCGGCCACCTCAGCTTCAGCTCCAATGCGCTGGCCAAGCTCAAGACCGACGCCGCGAACGTCAAGACCAACCTGGACAAGCTGCGGACGACGGCCGGGACTGAGTGGAAAACCCAGATCAACGACCTGGACGCGGCGCTGAGCAAGCTGGGCAAGACCCTTTCCAGCCTCAGCAGCCAGCCCAGCGCGACCGCCGCGGCGGCCGCGGTCTCCACCGACCTGGCCGGTGTCACCAGTTCTGCCAGTGACCTGCTGCGCGCAGCGAGCACCCGCTGCCCGGCCGCCTCCGCCAGCCCGTCCGCATAACCCTCAGCCCTGCCCGCATCAACTGGCCCCCTGCCAGCCCGGTCATCAGCATGACTTATCCAGGAGGGGACCATGGCCCGCTATCCGAACATCAGCGACCACGGGCTGATCGGCGACCTGCAGACCGCGGCGCTGGTCACCACCGACGGCACGGTGGACTGGTTCTGCTGCCCGCGGTTCGACTCGCCCAGCGTCTTCGGGTCCCTGCTGGACGCCGACAAGGGAGGCTACTTCCGGGTGGCGCCGGACCGGGACGACTACGTGAGCCGGCAACTCTACTTCCCCGACACCGCGATCCTGATTACCCGGTTCATGACCCCGGACGGGGTCGGCGAGGTCACCGACTTCATGCCAGTCACCGGGAACCGGGCGACCAGCCGCCACCAGCTGGTCCGGCTGCTGCGGGTGGTCCGCGGCTCGATGCGGTTCGTGATCGACATCAAGCCGCGCTTCGGCTACGGCCGCCAGGAGCATGACCTGGAGATCACCGAGGAAGGGGCGATCTTCCACACCGACCAGCTCGAGCTGACCCTGCACTCGGTCGGCAGCCCGGGCAGCTCCCTGCGCGAGCTCGGCGCCGAGGTGGAACGGCTCGGCGATGACTTGCGGATCCATCGCACCCTGAAGGAAGGCGAGAGCGCGGGCATGGTGCTGGAGTCCAACGGCGGCCGCCCGCGGCGCCTACCGGACGGGGAGCTCGAACGGCTGTCCCGCGAGACCGCCGAGTTCTGGCGCGGCTGGCTCCGCAAATCCACCTACACCGGGCGCTGGCGCGAGATGGTGACCCGCTCGGCGATGACGCTCAAGCTGATGACCTACGCCCCGTCCGGGGCACTGGTGGCCGCCCCCACCGCCGGGCTGCCGGAGCAGGTCGGCGGCGAGCGCAACTGGGACTACCGCTACACCTGGATCAGGGACGCGTCGTTCTCGGTGCACGCGCTGCTCGGGCTGGGCTACGCGGAGGAGGCGGCAGCGTTCGGCGTCTGGGTCCGGGACCGCCTGGTCGAGCACCGCGGCAGCAACGGCGACTGCCCGCTGCGGATCATGTACCGGGTCGACGGGTCCTCGGACCTCACCGAGGAGACCCTCGACCACTGGGAGGGCTGGCGCGGCTCGCGGCCGGTCCGGATCGGCAACGGCGCGTCCGGCCAGCTCCAGCTGGACATCTTCGGCGAGGCCATGGACGCCTTCGCCCAGGCCGACGGGCATGGGCTGCAGGCGGCGCACGCCGGCTGGACCGCGATAGTCAACATGATGGACTGGCTCTGCGAGCACTGGGACCAGCCCGAGGAAGGCATCTGGGAGACGCGCGGCGGGCGAAAGGACTTCACCTACGGGCGCTTCCAGTGCTGGGTTGCGCTGGACCGGGCGATCCGGCTCGCCGAGCGCCGGGGCCGGCCCGCGGACATCCTGCGCTGGCGGTCCGAGCGGGACCGCATCTACCGGCAGGTCATGGAACGCGGCTGGAACCCCAAGGAACGGGCCTTCGTCCAGCATTACGGCACCGACGTGCTGGACTCCTCACTGCTGCTGATGCCGCTGATGGGGTTCGTGTCGCCGTTCGACCCGATGTGGCTGGACACGCTGGAGGCCATGGACAAGAAGCTGGTCTCCGACAGCCTGGTCTACCGCTACGACCCCAGTGCCTCGCCCGATGGGCTGCGCGGACAGGAGGGCACCTTCTCGCTGTGCACGTTCTGGTACGTGGACGCGCTGGCCCGGTCGGGACGGATGGAAGAGGCCGCGCTGACCTTCCAGAAGATGCACACCTACGCTAACCACCTCGGGCTGTACTCCGAGGAAATCGGGCTCACCGGCGAGCAGCTCGGCAACTTCCCGCAGGCGTTCAGCCACCTCTCGCTGATCAACGCCGCCATCAACCTCGACTACCAGCTGGACCACGGCGTGGGCGAGGTACAGCCGATGCTGACCCGGGTCCGCCGGGCTCCGGCCGTCGGCTTCCGCTGAGTTCTCACCCGGGCGCGTCCCGGGCCTCATCCTCCGAGGTCGCGCCGCCTCACCCGATACGGGTGAGGCGGTGCTTCCGGTCTGGCCCAATCATGGGTTTCCGAGAGCCGGAAGGCGGTGCGGTTGATATCAGGCGGCCCCGGGTATGACCCGCAAAGGCGTCTGACCTGCGCATTCACCCCAAGGGATGAGGATGGCTGGCGAGGTGCCGGAGGTGCGGGGGTCTCGGGGGGGAACTGCATGACAAGCACCATGAACGGCGCGGAGCCGTCGCACGCGCCCGGGCGGACCGGCGGCGTGCAGACCGGCGCCGCGGCGACCGGTACTGCGGCGACCGGTACTGCGGCGAGCGGGGCGGCAGCGTCACGCGTTCGGGAGCGCAGCGGGCCGGCGCGGGCCCACGCCAGCGTCTTGACGCTACAGCCGGCCGACCAGCACCCGCGGTTCCTCGAAGGCAAGCTCCAGGTCCCGGAGCCGCACTTCCCGGTGCTGCGCCGGCGGCGGATCACTGGACTGCTCGACCAGGCCACCCGGAACCGGGTGACGCTGGTCTCCGGCCCGGCCGGGGCCGGGAAGACGGTGGCCTGCGCCACCTGGGCCGCTGCCCCGCCACAGGCCCGCCGGGTGGTGTGGCTCACCCTGGACGCCGAGGACCAGCAGGCCTGGTTCTGGGCCTACGTGTGCGCCGGGCTGGCCAGGCTGCGGTCCATCCCGGCCGAATCACTCCGGTCGCTGGAAGACGCGTCGCCGGACGGGTTTCCGTTGCGGCTGGTCGAGGCGGCGCAAACCTTCACCGAACCGATCGTCCTGGTGCTGGATGACATCCACGAGCTGACCGACGCGGCCGTGCTGGGCGGGATCGACCTGCTGATCCGGCACGCGCCGGCCAGCCTGCGGCTGGTCCTGTCCGCCCGGCAGCCACCCAGGCTGCAGCTGGCCCGGCTGCGTGTCTCCGGCGAGCTGGCCGATATCGGCGGCCACGACCTGGCCTGCACCAGCGACGAAGCGGACGCCTACTTCTCCATGCTCGGCCTGGGCGTCGACCGCGGGTCCCGGGACGCGCTGCTGCGCCGCACCCAGGGCTGGATGGCGGGCCTGCGGCTGGCCGCCATGCGGGCCCGGACCGACCCGGAGCCGGGCGGGACCATCACCGACCTGGCCGGGGACCAGCCGATCGTGACCGACTACCTGTGGGACGAGGTGCTGGTCAAGCAGGCCCCGGCCACGCGCATGTTCCTGCTCCGGACCTGCATCGCCGGCCAGGTGTCCGGTGATCTGGCCGACGCGCTGACCGGGCAGTCCGGCAGCGCCCGGATCCTGGACCGCCTCAGCCGGGAAAACAGTTTCGTGGACGTAGTCGACCGTGAGCGCGGCGAGTACGCCTACCACCCGCTGCTCCGCCAGGTGCTCACCGCCGAGCTGCACCGGGAGATCCCGCATGAGATCCCGGTGCTGCTCCGCCGGGCGGCCCGCTGGTACGCGGGACATGACCAGCCGATCGCCTCGGTGCGCTGCGCGGCTGAGGCGCAGGACTGGGACTATGCGGCGCAGACCCTGGCCGAGGCCGGGGCCGGGGTGGCCAGCCCGGGATCCACCGCGGACCTGGAAAGCGTGCTGTCCCTGTTCCCCGCCGACCGCTCCGCCGACGACCCCGCGGTCGCCGCGGCCTGGGCCGCCGCCCGGCTCTGGGACGGTGACCGCGACGGGGCGGCCGCGTACCTGGACAGCGGGGAGCGGGCGCTCAGCCGCGCGGTCCCGGCGATGCAGCGGATCATGGAGCCCATCCTGGCGGCGCTGCGGGTCATGCTGGCCGGCGGCCGGACGGATCCCGATCCCGCCCTGCTGGCCGGGGCCCGGTCGCTGGCCGAGCGGTCCCAGGCGGCCGCCAGCACCCAGCCTGAGCACCGCGCCGTGGGTCTGCTGTGGTTCGCACTCGGGGTGGCCCGGCTGCGCCGCTGGGAGATCCAGCAGACCCGGTACGCGCTGCGGCAGGCCGACCGGCATCTCGCCGCGGGCAACCTGGCCGGGCTCCAGGCCCGGGCCAGGGCCTGGCGGGCGCTGGCCGAGGCCTGGTACGGCGACCTCACCGCGGCCCGCCGGTCCGCCGCCGACGTGCTGGCCGTCCGGGGGATACCGGAGCCGGGCCTGGCCGAGGCGGCCCGGGCGGAGCTGGGGGCCTGGGGCGCCGGCTGGGAATCGGGTGCCGCGGGCGCCACCGCGGACACGGCAGCTGCCGGAGGTGCCGAGGGGCCAGGGAAGGCGCAGGCCGCCGAGCTCGCGGCCCTGGCCCAGGCGCTGGTCAGCCTGCGCCGCGACGACCTGTCCACGGCTCAGCGGCTGCTCGAGGGCATCGACCCCCAGCTGACCGGCCGGTTCCCCGGGGAGCCGTCGGTGAGCGCGGTCGCGGCCCTGATCCGGGCCCGGGTCCTGCTCGCGGACGGCGATTCCACCGCGGCCACCGCGCTGCTGGCCCGGCTGCGCGAGACGTGGGGGCCCGCCCACCCGGCCCTGGCCGACGTGCTGACCCTCGCCGAGGGTGAGGTGGCCTTGCGGGTTGGCAACACCGGCCGGGCCCGCGCGGTGCTGCTCCTCGTCGACGAGGGCGAGCATTTCGGCCGCGCCGACGGCGGCCTGCTGCGCGGCGGCCTGCTGATCGCCGAGGGCGATTTCAAGAGCGCGCTGGAGGCGGTGGAGCCGTGCCTGGACGGCGCGGCCGACGGCGTGACGCTGCAGGAGAAGATCTCCGGGCTGCTGGTGGCGGCGGTCGCGCAGCGCCGCCTCGGGTCCGCCGACGAGGCCGCGGGCCTGCTGGAGCAGGCGCTGGCGCTGGCGGAGCCGGACGGGGCGTACCGGGCCTTCCTGGACGGGGGAGCCACGGTCCGCTCGGCGATGACCGTGCTGATCCCGCCGACCAGCCGTCACGCCGGCTTCGCCGGACGCATCCTGGAGCGTTTCGACGCCCAGGCGCCCCGGCCTGGCGGCCCGGCGGACGCGGTGAGCGTGCCGCTCACCGAGAGCGAGCGGGCGGTGCTCCGGTTCCTCCCGTCGCACATGACCAACGAGGAGATCTCCCAGGCCCTGTTCCTGTCCATCAACACGGTCAAGACCCACCTGCGCTCGGCCTACCGGAAGCTGGGGGTCAGCTCCCGCCGCGAGGCCATCGCCCGGGCTCGCCGGCTGGGGCTCCTGTGAGCGCGCTCCAGACCGGCGAGCGAGCTCCAGACCGGCGAGCGAGCCTGGGCCGCAGGCCCGGGCGAGCGGTCGGTGCGGTGTTCCTGGGGCACGCGAGCATTGCGCTAGCGTTGTAGTCCGCTTCCCTGCCCCGCAGGTGATCTACCGAGCGGTCCTGCTGGGACGGCACCATTCGTTAGGTCACTTGGGTTCCCGCGCTTACGCGAGCGCGGCCTTGGCGGCATGGCGAATGGACAACGCCATCGCGGCCAGCATCACGCCGTAGGCGAGCAGCCAGATGCCCATCACCCAGAGCAGGACAGTCAGCGAGATCGTCGGCCAGAACATCACGATCAGGCCGGCGGCCAGGCTCGCCACGCCGGTGACCGCGCGCAGCCCGCGCCCGGTACCGGGCCCCGAGGTGGCAGCCACGGTCAGGTCCACGATCCCCTGCAGGGTCCAGAACACCCCGACGATGAACGCGAGCAGGACCACCGTGACCGAGATGTGCCGCAGGCAGTAGAGCCCGGCCAAGGTGGCGAGCAGGCCGATGATGACGTAGGCCGCCCGCATGCCGCCGGTGGCGTCGTGTGCGGTGAACCCGTGGATGAGCAGGAAGATGCCGCTGACCAGCAGCGCCGCGCCGAGCAGCGCGGCCACCACGATGAGCGTCGCCTTGGGCCAGACCAACAGGATCAGCCCGGGCGCGAACGTCACCACCCCGACGAGCATGATCACCTGCCAGGCCTGCGCCCAGGCCAGGGCCGTCTGACGCTCGTGGAGAACCGGGCCGGACGATCCCGCGCTGGCGGGGTCGGTGCCCTATAGCGCGGCCCCGCCTTCCAGCTCCGGCTCCCGTGGCCGGCCAGCGTGACGCGGCTGCCCCGATTGCTGAGCTGTCATCGCGCCTCCCAGGTTCCTGCGCCCGGCCACGGTCACCAGCGCGAACAGCCCCGGGCTGGCGGGCACCACCCGCGCCGGGTGAGGCAGGTAAAGGCGGCACGCCGGGCACCGGGCAGGTCGTCCCGCCGTAGAACCCTCGCGGGGGCCACTAGACTGAACGCCCGTGGCCGTAGCGGCTGCGCTGGGTCGCGCGTCACCGCGTACGAGGCGCGGCGGGGGCGGCCAGGCAGGGGACTTCAGAGCGCAGCAGCGCAGTACACACCGAGCGCATGGATCAGGGAGTGACGGCGACGTGAAGACCGACGTCGAGGAGCTTGGCCCCACCCGGGTGAAGCTGACCATCGAAGTTCCGTTCGATGAGCTGAAGGGCAGCCTCGACAAGGCTTACCGCGAGGTCGCCAGGCAGGTGCGGGTGCCCGGCTTCCGGCCGGGCCGGGTGCCGCCGCGCATCATCGACCAGCGGTTCGGCCGCGGGATGGTGCTGGAGCAGGCGGTTAACGACGCGGTTCCCCAGCTCTACGGCCAGGCGCTGCAGGAAAACGACGTCTTCGCACTCGGCCAGCCGGAGCTCCAGATCACCCGGCTGGACGACGGCAAGGAACTGGCCTTCACCGCCGAGGTGGACGTCCGGCCCAGGTTCGAGATCCCGGATCTGGAGGGGCTGCCGGTGACCGTGGACACGGCCGTGGTCACCCCAGACGAGGTCGAGGAGTACATCGGCGGCCTCCGGGAGCGGTTCGCGTCGCTGCGGGGCGTCGACCGGCCGGTCGAAGACGGTGACTACACCTCCATCGACCTGGCCGCCTCCGTCGATGGTGAGCCAGTCGAGGACGCCCAGGTGAGCGGCTACTCCTACGAGGTCGGCAGCGGCTCGCTGCTGGACGGCCTGGACGAGGCGCTGACCGGGATGTCGGCCGGTGAGTCCAAGACCTTCAATGCCGAGCTGGTCGGCGGGGAGCACGGCGGCGAGCCGGCCGACGTGACCGTCACCGTGCACAGCGTCAAGGTCAAGGACCTTCCCGAGCTGGACGACGAGTTCGCCCAGTCCGCGAGCGAGTACGACACGCTTGGCGAGTTCCGCGCCGGGACGCGGGGCCAGCTGGAGGCCATGAAGCAGATGCAGCAGGTCGGCCAGGCCCGGGAGCGGGCGCTGGACGCGGTGCTCAACCAGATCGACATCCCGCTGCCGGACAGCATGGTCAACAGCGAGGCCCAGATGCGGCGCGAGTCGCTCGACGAGCAGCTGGAGCGGGCCGGCACCAGCATGGATGACTACCTGGCCTCCTCGGGCCAGAGTGCCGAGCAGCTCGAGAACGACCTCACCGACAGTGCGCGCCGCTCGGTCAAGGCCGGGTTCGTGCTGGACCAGCTGGCCCGGCAGGAAGAGCTGAACATCGAGCAGGACGAGCTGAACTCGTTCGTCATCGAGCAGGCCTACCGGATGGGCGTCCAGCCCGACCGGCTGGCCCAGGAGCTGGCCGACCGGGGGCAGATCGGCTCCGTGATCACCGAGGTACTGCGCGGCAAGGCCCTCACCCGCCTCACCGAGCACGCGACCGTGACCGACGAGGCCGGCCAGCCGGTGGACGTCGAGGCGGCGATGCGGCCGGACCAGGACGAGACGGCGGAGGACGGCTCCGGGCCGGAGGCTGGCTCCGGAGGTGAGGGCAGCGCCGCTGAGGGCAGTGCTGCTGAGGGCAGTGCTGCTGAGGTCAGTGCTGCTGAGGGCAGCGCCGCGGAGGGGGCTGGCGTGCCGGCGGCACCGGAGGCTAGTGCCGGGGATGCCGGGGCGGACGATGCCGCGGCGGACGATGCCGGGGCGGACGATGCCGCGGCGCAGGACGGTTCACAGGACGGCCCGGCGGATGACCAGCCAGGCGGCAGCACCGCGTGACCCGGCCACGGGAAGGTGGCTGACCAGGGCCCGCCCGCGGGCCCTGGCCGGCCCGCGCCGCGGGGGCGATGCCTGCGCCGACAGCGAACAGGGCTGTGGCGCGGACGATCTCGCCCTGTCCGGGAGTTATCGTCGCAGTCAATGACGCAAATACGTGAGTGGAAATGGATGGAGAGCAGAGTGACGACTCCTCCGGCCTTCGAGGATCCGGCCGGGATCCTGGCGCGCACCGCGGAAGGGGCGCCGCCGCTGATTACCGAACAGATATTCCAGCGGCTGCTCCGGCACCGGATCATCTTCCTCGGCCAGCAGGTCGACGAGGACATCGCCAACCGGATGTGCGCCGAGATGGTGCTGCTCGCGTCCGAGGACGCCAAGCGCGACATCAGCATCTACATCAACTCACCCGGCGGCTCGGTCTACGCGGGCCTGGCCATCTACGACGTGATGCAGTACGTGCCGAACGACATCGCTACCTACGCGATGGGCATGGCCGCGTCCATGGGCCAGTTCCTGCTGGCCGCGGGGACCCCCGGCAAGCGCTACGCGCTGCCGCACGCCAGCGTCCTGATGCACCAGCCGTCCGGCGGCATCGGCGGCACCGCCTCCGACATCAGGATCCAGGCCGAGCAGATGCTGTACATCAAGCGCACCCTGGCCGAGCGCACCGCCTTCCACACCGGGCAGAGCGTCGAGCAGATCGAGAAGGACGCCGACCGGGACCGCTGGTTCACCGCGGACCAGGCCAAGGAGTACGGCTTCGTGGACCGCGTGATCCGCAGCGCCCTGGAAGTCCCGTCCGAAGGGCCGGTCTCATGAATCGCCACGCCGGACCCACCGGACATGGAGCGGAGGAGCCGCAAGTGAGTACATCCAGCCGCGGGCTGGCCGGGCCGCGGCACCTGGTGCCGGGGTCGGCGGAATCCCGCTACGTCCTGCCCTCGTTCGTGGAGCGCACGTCGTACGGCATCAAGGAGATGAACCCGTACAACAAGCTCTTCGAGGAGCGGATCATCTTCCTCGGCGTGCAGATCGACGACGCCTCCGCCAACGACGTCATCGCGCAGCTGATCGCGCTGGAGTCGCTGGACCCAGACCGTGACATCACGATGTACATCAACTCGCCCGGCGGGTCGGTGACCTCGATGATGGCGATCTACGACACGATGCAGTTCGTCCAGCCCGAGTTGCAGACGGTCTGCATCGGCCAGGCGGCCTCGGGTGCGGCGGTGCTGCTCGCCGCGGGCACCAAGGGCAAGCGGCTGGCCCTGCCGAACGCCCGTATCCTGCTGCACCAGCCGGCCACCGAGGGCGGCTACGGGCAGTCCAGTGACCTGGAGATCCAGGCTCAGGAGATCCTGCGGATGCGTTCCGCCATGGAGCACATCGTGGCCGTGCACACGGGCCGGACCGAGGAGCAGGTCCGCGAGGACATCGAGCGGGACAAATTCTTCACCGCCGAAGAGGCCAAGGAATACGGTCTGGTGGATGAAGTTCTGTCCAGCCTGAAGCGGCGTGCCGAGGTAGGGTCGTCTTAACCAGGAGGATTCGTCCTCCGGGCGGTAAGGCTCCGGGGCCAGGTCTCGCGGCGGGGGCCCCGGAGGCGGTACCGTCAGAACTAGAAGGTCGGCTCGCGGACCCGGAGCGGTCCGCAGGCAATGACGATCGTGGTGGCACGGCGGAATGCCGCCGTCAGCCCCGAGGCTGGGGCCGACGGCCCCGGGTAAAGGAGTAGCTGGGTGGCTCGCATCGGCGATGGTGGTGACCTGCTGAAGTGCTCTTTCTGCGGGAAGAGTCAAAAGCAAGTCAAGAAGCTCATTGCCGGCCCCGGCGTGTACATCTGCGACGAGTGCATCGACCTCTGCAACGAGATCATCGAAGAGGAACTGGCGGAGCCGTCCGAGCTTAAATGGGACAGCCTGCCCAAGCCCCGCGAGATCTACGAGTTCCTTGACGCGTACGTGATCGGGCAGGAGAAGGCCAAGAAGGCCCTGTCCGTGGCGGTGTACAACCACTACAAGCGGGTCCAGTCGGGCGGGGACACCCGGCCCGGCGAGGACGGCGTCGAGCTGGCCAAGTCGAACATCCTGCTGCTCGGCCCCACCGGCTCGGGCAAGACCCTGCTGGCCCAGACGCTGGCCCGGCTGCTCAACGTCCCGTTCGCGATCGCCGACGCCACCGCCCTCACCGAGGCGGGCTACGTGGGCGAGGATGTCGAGAACATCCTGCTCAAGCTGATCCAGGCGGCTGAGTACGACGTGAAGAAGGCCGAGACCGGGATCATCTACATCGACGAGATCGACAAGATCGCCCGCAAGAGCGAGAACCCGTCCATCACCCGGGACGTCTCGGGGGAGGGCGTACAGCAGGCGCTGCTGAAGATCCTCGAGGGCACCACGGCCTCGGTGCCGCCGCAGGGCGGGCGCAAGCACCCGCACCAGGAATTCATCCAGATCGACACGACCAACGTCCTGTTCATCTGCGGTGGCTCCTTCTCCGGTCTTGAGAAGATCATCGAGTCGCGGGTCGGCAAGAGCGGGATGGGCTTCGGCGCAGTGCTGCGGGTCAAGAACGACCGGGCCTCGGGTGACGCGTTCGCCGACGTCATGCCGGAGGACCTGCTCAAGTTCGGGATGATCCCGGAGTTCGTCGGACGGCTGCCGGTCATCACCAGCGTGCACAACCTGGACCGCGACGCGCTGATCCAGATCCTCACCGAGCCGCGGAACGCCCTGGTCAAGCAGTACCGGCGGCTGTTCGAGCTGGACGGCGTGGACCTGGAGTTCACCGACGACGCGCTGGAGGCCGTGGCCGACCAGGCCATCCTGCGCGGCACCGGGGCCCGCGGCTTGCGCGCCATCCTCGAAGAAGTGCTGATGTCGGTGATGTATGAGGTGCCGAGCCGCAAGGACGTCGAGCGCGTGGTGATCACCGGGCCGGTGGTGCTGGAGCACGTGAACCCCACCCTGGTGCCGCGGGACGTGGCCCGCCGCACCCCGCGGGAAAAGTCGGCCTAAAACAGGAGCAGCCCGGCGCCGGGAGTGCCGCGGCCACCCTGCACAGGCGGCATTGCCTGCGGCACTAGACTCGGCTGTCGTGAGTGCAGATCTAAGCCAGCAGCGCACCGAGCTCCCGCCGCAGTATGTGCCGGGCGAGGTTGAGGACCGCCTGTATCAGTCGTGGGAGTCCCGCGGGTTCATGCACGCGGAGGCCCGGGACGCCAGCCCGGAGCACCCGGCGTTCTGCGTGGTGATCCCTCCGCCGAACGTCACCGGCTCACTGCACATCGGCCACGCGCTCAACCACACGCTGATCGACTCGCTGGTCCGGCGGCGCCGGATGCAGGGCTACACCGCGCTGTGGGTGCCCGGCATGGACCACGCGGGCATCGCCACCCAGAACGTGGTGGAGCGCGAACTGGCCAAGGAGGGCCTGAGCCGCCACGATCTCGGCCGCGAGGCGTTCGTGGACCGGGTCTGGCAGTGGAAGGCCGAGTCCGGTGGGAAGATCCTCGGCCAGATGCGCCGCCTCGGCGACAGCGTGGACTGGTCCCGCGAGCGGTTCACCATGGACGAGGGCCTGTCCCGGGCCGTGCAGACCGTATTCAAGCGCCTGTTCGACGACCGGCTCATCTACCGTGCCGAGCGGATCATCAACTGGTGCCCGCGCTGCCTCACCGCGCTGTCCGATATCGAGGTGGACCACAGCGAGGAAGACGGCGAACTGGTCTCGATCCGGTACGGGGACGGCGACGACTCGATCGTGGTCGCCACCACCCGGGCCGAGACCATGCTGGGTGACACCGGAGTGGCCGTGCATCCCGACGACCCCCGGTACGCTCACCTGGCCGGCCGCGAGGTGCAGCTGCCGCTGTCCAGCCGGCGCATCCCGGTGGTCGCGGACCCGCACGTGGACCCCGAGTTCGGCACCGGCGCGGTCAAGGTGACCCCGGCGCACGACCCGGACGACTTCGAGATCGGCCGCCGCCACGGGCTGCCCAGCATCACGGTCCTGGACGAGCACGGGCGCGTCACGGCCCACGGCCCCTTCGAGGGACTGGACCGGTTCGAAGCCCGGCCCGCGGTGGTCGCGGCGCTGCGCGAGGACGGCCGGATCGTGGCCGAGGTCCGGCCCTACGTGCACGCGGTGGGCCACTGCAGCCGGTGCGGCACGGTGGTCGAGCCCCGGCTGTCGCTGCAGTGGTTCGTCAAGGTGGGCCCGCTGGCCAAGGCGGCCGGCGACGCCGTCCGCGACGGCCGGGTCGGCATCCACCCGGCGGAGATGGCCCCCCGCTACTTCGACTGGGTCGACGACATGCACGACTGGTGCATCAGCCGCCAGCTGTGGTGGGGGCACCGCATCCCGGTCTGGTACGGGCCATCCGCCGAGGTCGTCTGCGTGGGCCCCGGTGAGGACCCGCCGTCCGGCGACGGCTGGCGGCAGGACCCGGACGTGCTGGACACCTGGTTCTCGTCCGCGCTGTGGCCCTGCTCCACGCTCGGCTGGCCCGGTGACACCGAGGACCTGAAGGTCTTCTATCCCACCAGCGTGCTGGTCACGGCCTACGACATCCTGTTCTTCTGGGTCGCCCGGATGATGATGTTCGGCCTGTACGTGATGTCGTATCGCGAGCCGGCCCAGGCCGTCCCGTTCCGGGACATCGCCCTGCACGGCCTGGTTCGCGACCAGTACGGCAAGAAGATGTCCAAGTCGCTGGGCAACACGGTGGATCCGCTGGACTGGATCGGCCGCTTCGGCGCCGACGCCACCCGGTTCACCCTGGCCCGAGGGGCCAGCCCGGGTAGCGACGTGGCCGTCAGCGAGGAGTGGGTCACCGGGTCCAGGAACTTCTGCAACAAGCTGTGGAACGCGACCCGCTTCGCGCTGCTGAACGGCGCGACCGTGCCGCCGACGCTGCCCGACCCCGGGCAGATGCCAACCGCGGCCCGCTGGATCCTGTCCCGGCTGTCGGCCGTCACCCGCGAGGTGGACGCGTTCTTCGAGCGGTATGAGTTCGGCAAGGTGTGCGAGCTGCTCTACCACTTCGCCTGGGACGAGGTATGCGACTGGTACCTGGAGCTGGCCAAGCCAGCGCTCTCCGGGTCGGACGGGGCAGCCGCCGGGGTCACCCGTGAGGTGCTCGGCCACGTGCTGGACCGGCTGCTCAAGCTGCTCCACCCGGTCATGCCATTCGTCACCGAGGAGCTGTGGACCGCGCTCACCGGCGGCGACAGCATCATGACCGCTCCCTGGCCGGGGGAGCGCCCGTCGGGCGCCACGGACGACGCGGCGGATCCGGCGGCCTTCCGGGATCCGGCCGCGGAAGCGGAGATCGGCTCGCTGATGCGGCTGGTCACCGAGGTCCGCCGGTTCCGTTCCGACCAGGGGCTGCGGCCCGGGCAGCAGGTGCCCACGGTGCTGGCCGGGATCGAGGGCACCCGCCTCGCGCCGCACGAGACCAGCATCCGGTCGCTGCTGCGGCTGAGCGCGCCCGGCGACAGCTTCGCGGCCACCGCGTCCGTGCTGGCCGAGGGCATCACCGTGGAACTGGACACGGCCGCCGGGATCGACGTGGCCGCGGAGCGGCGCCGGCTGGACAAGGACCTCGCCGCCGCCCGCAAGGAGGCGGACCAGGCCGAGCGGAAGCTGGCCAACGAGTCCTTCCTGGCCAAGGCGCCCGCCGACGTGGTGGCCAAGACCCGGGCGCGGCTCGAGGCGGCGCACGCCGATGTCGAGCGGATCACCGGCAGGCTCGCCGTCTTGCCGGGGTCGGGGGACACCGGATCGGCGGCGATGGGCCGGGGGGACGTTTGAGCATCTCCGGCGAGCTGCGCGAGGCGGAGGGCGAGATCCTCGCGCGGCGTCCTGAGCACGCCATCGAGCCGACCCTGGAACGGATGGCCGCGCTCGTCTCGGTCCTCGGGGACCCGCAGCGGTCCTATCCGGTGATCCATATCACCGGCACGAACGGCAAGACCTCGACCGCCCGGATGATCGAGAGTCTGCTGCGCGCGCGGGGGTTGCGCACCGGCCTGTTCACCAGCCCGCACCTGTCCTCCATCCGGGAACGGATCGTGATAGACGGCCAGCTGGTCTCTGCCGAGGCCTTCGTGACCGCCTACGAGGAACTGGCGCCCTACCTGGCCCTGGTCGACGGGCGGCAGGCCAGCCAGCTGTCCTTCTTCGAGGTACTGACCGGCATGGCCTTCGCTATCTTCGCGGACGTCCCGGTGGACGTGGCGATCGTGGAGGTCGGGCTGGGCGGCACCTGGGACGCGACGAACATCGCGGACGGCGCCGTGGCCGTGGTCACCCCGGTCTCCCTCGACCACACCGCCTACCTGGGCGGCACGGTGGAAGAGATCGCGGCCGACAAGGCCGGGATCATCAAGCCTGGCGCGGTGGCCGTGCTGGCCCAGCAATCCCTCCCCGCGGCGGAGGCCCTGCTGCGCCGGGTCGTCACGGTCGGCGCCAGCGTGGTCCGCGAGGGCCTGGAGTTCGGGGTCCTCAACCGGGATCTCGCCGTCGGCGGCCAGCGGCTGGACCTGCGCGGGCTCCGCGCCGACTACACCGACATCGCGCTGCCGCTGTTCGGGGCCTACCAGGCCAGCAACGCGGCCGTCGCGCTGGCCGCGGTCGAGGCCTTCGCCACCGGGACACCCCTGCCCGGGCAGGCATCGGACGCGGAGGCGCCCGATAACCGTTCGGCGGATGAGGCCGCGGCGGCCGCGGGCGAGGCTGAAGGCGACGACAGCCCCAACATCGATCCGGACCGGGTTACAGCCAGCCTGGACGCCGACGAGTCGTCCGGCGGGGCGCTGGGGCAGGACCTGGTGCGCGCGGCGTTCGCCCAGGTCACATCCCCAGGGCGGCTCGAGGTGGTCCGGCGCAGTCCGGTGGTCGTCCTCGACGCCGCGCACAACCCGGCCGGCATGGAAGCCGCGATGGAGGCTGTCACCGAAGCCTTCACGTTCGCGGCCCTCGTCGGGGTGCTGGCCGTCAGCGCCGACAAGGACGTGCCCGGAATCCTCGATCAGCTGGAGCCGGTGATCTCCGAGCTGGTGGTGACCCGTAACTCCTCCGACCGCTCCATGGACCCCGGCAAGCTAGCCGAGGTGGCTGCCTCGGTATTCGGCCCGGAGCGGGTGCACCTGGCCCGGCGGCTCGACGATGCCCTGGAGATGGCCGTGGGCCTGGCCGACGACGCATCCGGCGACGAGGGACTGACCCGGACCGGGGTGCTGGTCACCGGGTCGGTCATCACCGCCGGGGACGCACGGGCCCTGCTCGCCCCGGACCGCCTCGATCCGGACCACAGGGACGCGGAGTACGCGGAGCCGGACGACGGGGAGGCCGACGACGCGGAGGCTGATTACGCGGAGGCTGATTACGGGGAGGCTGATTACGGGGAGGCCGACGACGCGGAGGCTGACTACGGGGAGGCGGCGGAGCCGGAATGAGGAGGCTCTGCGCCACCGTGCTGGTGATGGAGGCCATCGTGATCGGCCTGGCCATCCCGGTGGCGATCACCATCGGGCACGCCTCGCCCCGGGCGGCCGGGTACGCCGGGGGCGCGCTGGCGGTGGCCGCGATACTGCTGGCTGCCGTGGTCGGACGGCCGGGACTGCGGGTGGCCCTGGTGGCAGGCAGCGTGCTCCAGGTCCTGGTGATCGCGGCGGGGACGCTGGTCCCGGTGATGTACGCGCTCGGCGCCATCTTCGCCGGGTTCTGGGTCCTGGCTATCTGGATGGGACGCCGCTGGGAGTCGCCCTGAGCGGCGCCCGCCAGATCAGCCGGGTCTCGCCGATGGCCGCGGATTCGGTGGCCACCGTCCCGCCGACCTGATGGGCCCGCGCGGTCAGCGCGACCACGATGGACCCTTCATCCGCAGGCCGGGCGGCCCACTGGGTGCCGTCGTCCGTGATGGTCAGCGTGACTGCCTCGTGGTCCGCGGCCACGGCCACGGCCACCTGCGTGGCCTGCGCGCTGGCGCCGCTGTGGGCGAGCCCTTCCCGCAGCACCCCCAGCAGCTGCTGGGCGGCCTGCGGGGGCACCGCGGTGTCCAGCGGGCCTTCCAGGGTCACCTCGGGCACCACCCCGAGCCACGGGGTCAGCTCGCGGGAGACTTCCAGGATGCCGCGCCGCAGGCCCGGGGCAGGTGCCCGGCTCGCCGGGGCGAAGATGGACTGCCGCAGCAGCCTGATGGACTCGTCCAGGTCCTGGACCACCTGGTCGATCCGGCGGGTCACGTCAGGCCGGCTGCCGACCAGGCCGGCCGCGCTCTGCAACGACAGGCCTGACGCGAACAGCCGCTGCACGACCGTGTCATGCAGGCTCCTGGCGATCCGGTCTCGGTCGGCCAGGATGCTCATCTCGCGCAGCCGCTCCTGCATCAGGGTCGCCTGCTGGCGGGACCGGCGGATCCGGGCCCGGAGGCCATGACCGGCCACCGCGATCATCAGGGCCAGCGCCGTCCAGGAGACCATCCGGCGGATGAGCACGGCCGGGCCCGGCGCGCCGTCCATCAATGAGACCGCCAGCACCACGGTGAGGGCCGCCGCGCTCACACAGGCCGATTCCCACCGGCGGTGATAGAGCGCGGTCCAGATCAGCGGGCTGAGCAGGATGAGCATGATCCCGGAATACTGTCCGCCCGCCGCCTGGATGAGCGGGAACACCGAGGCGGTGTACAGCAGCGGGACGGCCACGTCGCACCAGGCCGGGAGCCGGTCCCAGGGCAGCAGCACGACGAGGGCCGCGGTGACCGCCAGGATCGCCGCGCTGGCGACCGCGTCCACAACGGAGTCCGGCCCCGGCGGCAGCGCCAGGCTCGCCTCGGCCAGGCAGGCGAGCGCGGCGAACGGCGCGATCCGGGCCAGCAGCCCGTCCCGCCTGAGCGCCGGGCCGGAGGCGTCGGCGAGCAGGCCGGCAGGCACGGGGGTGCCCGCCAGCAGCTCCGCGGGACCGGAGGCGCGCGCGATCAGGTCCGCGGCGCTGAAACCGGCGGTGCGTTCACCAGCTAGGCCTTCACCGTTCATCTACTGTCGTCAGCTTCTCCCCGGGGGTCCGTGACGCTCCCACGAGCTTGCCTCAGAAGGCCGCGAACTGTCCAGGTCGCAGGCGCGGGGACAGCTTTGGGTCAACCAGCAATCAAGCAGGCGGGGCCGTTGCGGCGGCGCGGCGCGGGGAAGTTACGCCAGATTCGGCGGCTGCGCCAGATTCGGCGGCTGCGCCCGGATTGGGCAGGGCGTTCCGGCGTGACAGGGCCGGGCCCGGGTGCGCGCATGCGTTGCGGACCCCAGGCCGCTGCTGCGGCAACGGTAGAATCTGCACGCGGCGGGATTGCCCTCGATCACTCCGGATCGGCACCGTTGCCACCGGCGAAGAGGAGCAAAGCAGTGACTGAACGTACCCTTGTCCTAATCAAGCCCGATGCGGTCCGGCGGGGGCTGACCGGGGAAGTCCTGTCCCGGATTGAGCGCAAGGGCCTGAAGATCGCGGCGATGGATCTGCGCCTCATCCCGGCGGAAACGGCGGAGGCTCACTACGCCGAGCACGTGGGCAAGCCCTTCTTCGCGTCGCTCATTGCGTTCATCACGTCCGGGCCGCTGGTCGCCCTGGTCGTGCAGGGTCCGCGGGCCATCCAGGCCTTCCGCGAACTGGCCGGCGCGACCGACCCGGTGCAGGCGAGCGCGGGCACTATCCGCGGTGACCATGCGTTGGATGTTCAGCAGAACGTTGTGCACGGATCCGACTCGCCGGACTCCGCCGAAAGGGAAATCAAGATCTTCTTTCCCGACCTCGTTTAGGCAGGCCGGCGCTGGTCGATGAAGGACAGGGGAGCGGCTCGGGCCCGGCAGGGTGTGAGCCACGGCAATAAGACCACAGATCATCCAGCAGGCCCTCTTTGGAAGGTTCTCGTTCCTGATGAGCAACGCGCTGGCGTTTCTGGGCCGTGACATGGCGGTCGATCTGGGCACTGCGAACACCCTGGTGTATGTCCGGGGTCGCGGCATCGTGCTCAACGAACCCTCCGTGGTGGCGCTGAATACCAACACTGGCGCGATCGTCGCCGTCGGGGTCGAGGCGAAACGGATGATCGGGCGGACGCCCGGCAACATCGTGGCCGTGCGCCCGCTCAAGGACGGCGTTATCGCCGACTTCGACGTGACCGAGCGGATGCTGCGCTACTTCATCCAGAAGGTGCACCGCCGCAGGCATCTGGCCAAGCCGCGGGTGGTCGTGGCGGTGCCCAGCGGCATCACCGGGGTGGAGCAGAGCGCGGTCAAGGAGGCCGGCCACCAGGCCGGTGCCCGCCGGGTCTACATCATCGAGGAGCCGATGGCCGCGGCGATCGGGGCTGGTCTCCCGGTCAACGAGCCCACTGGGAACATGGTGGTGGACATCGGCGGCGGCACCACCGAGGTCGCCGTGATCTCGCTGGGCGGGATCGTCACCTCCCAGTCGATCCGGGTGGCCGGAGACGAGCTGGACCAGGCCATCATCACCTTCGGCAAGAAGGAGTACTCGCTCATGCTCGGCGACCGCACCGCCGAGGAGATCAAAATGGCGCTCGGGTCCGCCTACCCGTCGGTGGACGAGCCGCACGCCGAGATCCGCGGCCGTGACCTCGTCAGCGGCCTGCCCAAGACGATCGTGATCTCCGCCGAGGAGATCCGCCGGGCCATCGAGGAGCCGGTCGCGCTGATCGTGGACACGGTCAAGACCACGCTGGACAAGTGCCCGCCGGAGCTGGCTGGCGACGTGATGGACCGGGGGATCGCCCTGACCGGCGGGGGTGCGCTGCTGCGCGGGCTCTCTGACCGGCTGCGCGAGGAAACGGGCATGCCGGTGCATGTGGCGGACAATCCGCTGGATTCGGTGGTGCTGGGTACCGGCAAGTGCGTGGAAGATTTCGACACCCTGCGCCAGGTTCTGGTCCCGGAGTCCCGACGCTGACCCCGAGGGGGGAGGATCGGGGCCGCGGCAGCGGCAGATGACAGGGGTATGGCCGGCGGCTTGACGAGGAGACCTGGTGCACGACACCCGGCGAACCCGCATCGTTCTGGGGGTGCTGCTGGCGGCCGCGCTCGCGCTGATCACCATCGACTACCGGGGCGGCGGGGGCGCGCCGCTCGGTAGCCTGCGCTCGCTGGGCGGCAGCGTGTTCGGCTCGGTGGAGGGGGCCGCCAACGCGGTCACCAGACCGGTCGCCGCGTTCACGGACGCGCTCACCGGCTCCGGCTCCGGCTCACAAAGCAAGATCGATGCGCTCCAACGGCAGGTGGTTGATCTCCGTGCCCAGCTGAGCCAGCAGCGGCTGAGCAAGCACGACGAAGGCCAGCTGAGCCAGCTTCTCCAGCTGGCCGGCCGGGGGCGGTACCGGATCGTGACCGCGACCGTGATCGCGGCCGGCGCGGCCTACGACGACTCGGTCACCATCGACGCCGGGCGGGTGGACGGCATCAAGCCCGACGAGACCGTGCTGAACGGGCAGGGCCTGGTCGGCACCGTGACCTCGGCGAGCTCGACCACCTCGACCGTGCTGCTTGCCACCGACGCCAGCGTGACTGTCGGGGTCCGGCTGGCGGGCACCGGGCAGATCGGCGTGGTGAGCGGGACAGGCAAGAGCATGACCGGCAGCGGCCTGCTCCAGCTCCAGGTGTTCGATGTCAACGCGATCCTGCATCCGGGCGAGGAGCTCGTCACCTTCGGCTCGGTGGGCGGCCGGCCCTACGTGCCTGGGGTGCCGGTCGGCGTGATCACCAAGCTGGAGGGCACCAGCACCTCGCTGACCAAGGAGGCGCTGGTCCGCCCGTTCGCCAGCGACACCGCGCTGGGCGTGGTCGGAGTCGTGGTCGTCCCGCCGCGGACCGACCCGAGGTTCTCCGTGCTGCCGCCCAGCCCGACCCCGGCCCCGAAGGTCACCGTCACGGTGACAGCGTCACCTGGTGCTAGCTCACAGGGGGCCAGCTCGCCTGGTGCCGCCGCGACCGGTGCCGCCGCGACGCCCACACCCGGCGCCCCAGGATCGGGGGGCTGACGTGCGGCGCGCGGCGTTCTCGGCCGGGCTGCTGCTGCTCGCGATCCTGATCCAGGTGAGCGTGCTGGACAACCTGCGCCTGCCGGGCGGGGCAGGCCCGGATCTGGTGCTGGTCGTGGTGGTGGCGCTCGCGCTGACCGGCGGCCCGGTGGAAGGCATGCTGGGCGGCTTCTGCGCTGGTCTGGCCCTGGACGTGGCGCCGCCCGCCACCCATCTGGTGGGGCAGTACGCGCTGGTGTTCTGCCTGGTCGGGTACGCCGCCGGGCGGGTGGGCAGCCACCTCGATGAGTCCGCCTGGGTGCCGATCGGCGTGGTGGCCGTCGGGTCTGCGGCCGGGGAACTGCTCTTCGCACTGACCGGGATGATCTTCGGCAACCTGGATATCACCTGGTCGGCGGTCGGCCACGTACTGCCCGCCTCCGTCGTCTACGACGTGCTCCTCAGCCCGTTCGTGCTCTACGCCGTGGTCCGGGCCAGGGCGCTGGCCGCCCCGCCGCTGGCCGCCCAGGGCCTGGCCAGCTTCCCCGGCGGGTCGGCCAGCGGTGGGGCGCCGGGCCAGCCGCGAGGGGTGCCCGGACTCGCGGGCGCGGCGGCCCTGTTCGGCGGCTCCGGCGCGGTGCTGCGCGACAGCGGAACCGGGAACGCCCCGAGGCTGAAGGCGCGCGCCCTGCGGGCCGGGTCTACCCAGGGCGGCTCAGCCAGCGGGTCGCGCCCCGCACGGCCCCGGCCCTCCCGGCCAGTTGAAATGAAGTTCAGCGGCGGCGGAGGTTCCGCCCTGTCCAGCCGGCCGGCCGCGGCCGCCCGGGCCGCGCAGGGGCTGGCCGCCCGGCCGGTGAACCTGCACCTCGGCAGCCGGCGCCGGTTCAGCCAGCACCGGGGAAGCAGGCCGGGGGCCACGCCGGCCCAGGGCAGCTGGCAGCGCGGCGGCGGGATTCCCGCCAGTTCTCTTGGCCGGACGAGTGCTTTTAGCCGGACCGGTGCTTTTGGCCGGACCAGCACCTTCAGCCGGGCCCGGGGCGGCGGGATTCCCGCGGGCGCCTTCAGCCGGGCCCGGGGCGGCCTGGGGGATGGTGCGGGTGGCCGGGCGCTCCGACCGTCCCGCGGGCCGCGGCTGCGCGGGGGCGTCATGCAGGGCGGATCGGCCAGCGGCGCCCGGGCCGTCGGCGTGCGGTTCGGCGCCCGTCCCGCCCGGCCGGTATACCTGCGGCTGGGAGCCGGCCGGCGCAGCGACGGCGCCATCGGCGGCTCGGCCCTCGGCCGGCGGCCCCGGGGCGGCGGGCCGGGGGCCGGGAAGCAGCACGTTCCGCGGTTCCGCGGGGCCAAGGCGGCCGCCCGGGGCGGGCTGGGGACCGGGAAGCAGCACGTTCCGCGGTTCCGCGGGGCCAAGGCGGCCGCCCGGGGCGGGCTGGGGACCGGGAAG
>Ga0187887_10000544_pt1 | contig 36727 bp, 31 predicted proteins | sample June2016WEW_7_10_FD_132977 | JGI IMG/M metagenome (GOLD analysis project Ga0187887, IMG submission 132977) | Peatland microbial communities from SPRUCE experiment site at the Marcell Experimental Forest, Minnesota, USA - June2016WEW_7_10 | ecosystem: Environmental > Terrestrial > Soil >... | reverse complement strand
GGCGTACAGGTCCATGAAACGGCGGCCTTCGGCGTTCCACAAAAACAAAAGCACGTGTCCCTGTTTCGACCATGCCGCTTTCGCCGGCTGCGTACCCCAGGCGAACGGCCGGCTGAACAGCCGCTCCAGCGGCCACGGATCGGCTCGCATCGAGCATACAAAGAGTGCGAGAATCGCGGCAAATCGCATATTGACGGCGATTGCCAAGATTATCACACCATGGGTCCGCAGGTGCGGCCCGCTCCGTTGAAGACGCGAACCGCTGCCGGCCTGCAGCCGGTGGACCGGCGAGGGCGCCGGTCCGCGGGCGGGGGCGCCCGCCCCACACTGCTCCGCGCGTCTTCTTTGCCTTTGGTGGCCCGCAGGGCCATGGGGCACTCCCTAACGGTCGCGGCTCAGTAACAGTCGCGCCTGCTACACACTGACCACCGGACACGGCGATTGCCGGATGATGGAATAGGCGTGGCTGGTAAGCCGCCCCAGAACACCGGCATCCGCGCCACGGCCGATCACCAGCAGATCCGCCTGCGCCTTGCGGGCCTCTTCGCAGATCATCTCGGCGGCCGGCCCCAGGGTCAACATCACCTCGGCTTCGGTGCCTGCTTTCTGCTGGAGAGCGGCGATCTCCTTCTCTGCGTTGTCCACCAGGAATTTGCGCCACTCCGGCGAAAAATAAAATCCCTCCGTGCGCGGATCGAGTTCGGTCATGGCATGCACCAGCGTGAGCCGCGCGCCGAACTCGGCGGCCAATTGGGCGGACCAGTTCAGTGCGTGGGCCCCGGAGGGCGACAAGTCGATGACGCACAGGATGCGCTTCAGGGCGGCCTCGCCCGAGGGTAGCGTCTCGGCATGCGCGGTGGTCCAGACAGGGCAATCGGCGTCGTGCAGCACTTTGGCGGTAACCGAGCCGAGCAGCAGGCGGCGGAACGGTCCGTAGCCGTGGGTGGGCATCACGATCAGCCCGGCTTCTTCGCGCCGCGCGCAATCGACGATCTCGCTCGCCGGATCGCCATCCAGCAACAGGCGCCGCACGCGATGCCCAGCCAGTTCCGCGCGCAGGAACCCGGCGATGCGCTGCTCGGCGTCGATGCGGCGATTGGCCAGTATGTCGGTCATGGCGCTGGCCAGTTCCATAGCGCCGAACTCGCGGTAGGGCGGCAGCACATGCAGCAGAATGATTTCGGAATGGAATCGTTGCGCAATGGGAACGGCAAAACGGACTGCCTGGTTGGCGCGTTCGGAAAAATCGATCGGCAAGAGAATCTTCGCGATGGGAAACATGACTGCCTCCGTAACCGATCTTACTGCGACCGGGCAGGCGAAGGCCAGCCGCTTTCATTGGCGGCAGCCACCAGCAGCCCAATGGCGCAGGGCTACAATTGATCGAGGGTCAATTGCGACTCGCTGCCCCCTGCCGGCGGCTCAACCATAGCGAGTAGCGTCCCGATGATGCGCTTGGTCTCATGAGACGCAAAGACTGCCCTCAGCCATTCGACAAGCTCGGCTTCGGTCTTCAGGTGAGCCCCTTTGCCATGTGCGACGGCATCCAGAGGGTAGAACTCTTTGACGCCATGCGATAGAGAGAAGAGTTCATATTGATAGAAGTCGAGCGCTGGAACCACAATCTTGAAAGAATGGTGGAACTTTGTGTCGTGGGGATGTGGCCCCGTCTCAACCCGTCCTTCGAGCAGGTTGTTGACGCGCGGACCCAGCAGAGCGGCCTGTTCCCTCAGGATCGCTCCGGGCGACCTTTGCGCTGGCATGGCCGCAACTTCTTTCGGCCACAAGTTTTGTAGGGACGCCATCGGTAGCTACCCCACAGGTTTAGTTTAAACGAAATTGGGAGATGGTCTGAGGGAGTGGGTCGGCCATTCCGGCCGATTAGCGGCGTCGATCCCGCGGCGGCGAGGACTTGGAGGGTCTCGTCGTCGAAACGTTCGATGAGGTCTGGCCTAAACAGTACCTGATCGAACATGTGCCAGAAGTAGCTGACGTCGGCTCCGCGGCTGTAGTAGTACGTTCCGGGCGGTCCAGGCGTCCGATCACCAAAATGCCCCCACATTGGGTTGTAGAAATACCGATACTGTTTTCCGCTGACCGTGCGCTCGCGTTCGCGTGCGATGGCTTTCGTCATGGCCGCATGGAGCCCGCTTGCCATGACGACTCCTTTCTCGAAGGGGTTCAGGTTGAGGTCTCCAACCAGCAGAGTGCGCTGGTGGCCTATCGCCTCTTCTGCGTGGTAAATCATCTGCCCCGTGTGCTCGCAGCGCAACTCCTGGTCCCGGTCGTTGGCGTACATCTTGCTCGGCAGGTGCGCTGCGACGAACAGGACCTCTTCGCGGGCCGGGAGGCGCATACGGCGGATGGACGCGCGTTGGTCGTGGGCGACTTCCTCCAGGTATACGCCTGAGAAGCGCGTAAACATCTTCAAGGCGGGGCATTCGCTCTGGGTGAAATGGAAGTCCGCCGCCTTGCCCGCATTCAGCGAATTCAGGAGCGTCGCCTCGGACAGGCGGCACTCGGCCAGGACCAGGACGTCCACCGTGTATTGGTCGGCCAGCTCTCGCGCAGGCCGTTGGCCAGCCATCCTGTTTTATACTCGATGCATGCCGCGATTCACGCTTTCCGGTTTGTGGCTGCTGGTCCCGGCCTGCTTTGCGCAGACCACTACTTTGCGGCCCGATGCGGCGCCGGCGGAAGATCCGCAGGTGCGCGCCGAAGCGGTGCGGCTGATGGAGCGGGCGGTGATGCTCACCACCCCGGTCTGGCCGGCTAACGAGGAATTCGTCAACTTTCGCGTGCTGCATCCCGCCCCCGGCGAAGCCGCGGAGGGCGCCATGAAGATCGGCGTCAAGACCCGCGTGAACAAGCGCTGGGAGTTCACCTACGGCACTTACAAATATATTCGAGTGCAGGATGGCAGCGAGTTCGCCACCTACCGTTCCGAGAGCTCCGAGCCGGCCGCGCTGACCTCGGTCCGCAGGTTGGTTCCCGCATTCCACGGGCGGTTCGACTCGACCGACATCATTCGCCGCATTGCGGATGCCACGGTGGACGAACGCCCGGCGCGGTGTATCGACTTCGACACGCTCAAAGGCGACCAGCAGCAGTCCGGCCAGGTCTCGATCGATGCGCAGAGCGGGTTCCTGTTATCGATCCGGCAGGGCGACGAGACCATTCGCCAGTCGGCCTACTTCCGCTTCAATAATGGCTGGCTCCCAGGCCACATCGAACGCTGGATGGGCAATGAGAAACTGATCGAGATCGACGCCAGGGTAGTGGTCCGGACCGAGTACCCGCCGGAGTACTTCGACTACCCGGCGGACGCCAAGATCGACAATGGCTGCCGCGAGTTTCACCGCGCTTTCGCCGATCGGACTCCGCAGCCGGAGCCGAAGACGCAGTCCAACGAGGCCATCACGGTGAAGGTGCACGGCAGGGTCGGCAAGGATGGCAAACCGAGTGCCCTCAAGGTCCTCGACGCGGCTCGCCCGGACCTGGCGGAAGAAGCGTTGCGCATAGTTTCCCAATGGAGCTTTCATCCGGCCATGTGCGAATATCAGCCTGCCAACCAGGAGATGGATTTCGAGGTCACATTCAAGGGATGGTGAGAGATCATCGCCACCCGCATGCGATACAATGACCCTGTCCCCTTAAAACCGCCTCAAGATGGAACGCGCCAGCAGACTCATCGGCAAGCTCACGGGTCCGATCGACGTGGATGATCTGGCCCGCGCCGCCTGGCCTCTGGCCGTGGGCAAGAAAGTCGCGGCGCGCACACGGCCCACGCGCATGGTGCGGACCCGGCTGATTGTGGAAGTGGAAGATCCCATCTGGAAAAAGCAATTGTTCGGGCTCACCAAGCAGATCCTGACGAACCTGGAGCGGCACCTGGGCCAAGGAATCGTGGAGGATCTGGAGTTCCGCGTGATGCCGCCGCGGCGCGATGCCCAGCGGGCGGAAGTGGCGCAACCGGCACTGGCGGCTCTCGATGACGCCGACCAGATCGCGGACCCGGTGATGCGCAACATGTACAAGGTGGCGCGCAGGAAGGCTCTGGCGTGAAGATCACGGAAAAAGAAGTCCGCTACGTGGCGGAACTGGCCAACCTGAGCCTGAGCGATGCGGAAGTCCACAAATTCCAAGCCGACCTCGACGAGATTCTCGGCCATGTGGAGCGGCTGAACGAGGTCGATACCGAAGGCGTCGAACCGATGGCGCAGGTGCTCTACGCGGCCGGCGACATGGACGGCGACACGGCAAGATGGCGCGCCGACCGCGAACGTCCGCCGCTGGGCACGGACGTCGCGCTGGCGAACGCGCCGCAAGCGGGCGGCGGGTATTTCAAAGTGCCGAAGGTCATCGAACGTTGATGGATATTCGATCGCTCAGCATTGGCCAGGTGAGGGACGGTCTGCTGGCGCGCCGCTTCAGCGCCGTGGAGTTGGCGCAGGAGGCGTTGCGGTTCGCCGAGGCGCAAAACCCCGCTACGGACGCCTACCTGCGATTCTCGCCTGAGCGCGCGCTGAGCGCTGCCGCCCGCGTGGATGAGAAGATCGCGCGCGGCGACGATCCGGGTCCGCTGGCCGGAGTGCCGGTAGCGGTGAAGGACGTGATCCTCACCAAGAGTCTGCGCACGACGTGCGGCTCGAAGCTGCTGGCCGAGTACGTGCCGCCCTACGACGCCACGGCAATCGTGCGGCTGGAGGAAGCCGGCGGCGTGATCCTGGGCAAGACCAACTGCGACGAATTCGCCATGGGATCGTCGAACGAGAATTCGGCGTTCGGGCCGGTGCGCAATCCGCTGGCGCCGGACCGCGTACCGGGCGGATCGAGCGGCGGTTCGGCGGCCGCGGTGGCGCAGGGGACGGCGGCGGTGGCGCTGGGGTCGGACACCGGCGGGTCCATCCGGCAGCCCGCGTCGTTTTGCGGCGTAGTTGGCGTGACGCCTACCTACGGGCGCGTCTCGCGGTACGGGCTGACCGCATTCGCCAGCTCGCTCGACCACATTGGGCCGCTGGCGCGCACGGTGCGCGATGCCGCCGTGCTGCTGCAGACCATTGCCGGCCGCGACCCGATGGACGCCACATCGGCCGAGGCGCCTGTGCCGGACTATACACAATCGATGGATGGCAACGTCAAAGGGCTGAAGCTTGGGCTGCCCCGCGAGTATCTAAAAGACTTGACGAGTGAAACCGGGGACTTGATCGCGGCGGGCGTCGCGACGCTCGGGGAGCTGGGTTGCGAAGTGCGCGAGATTAGCCTGCCCGCGACCGACTATGCCATTGGATGCTACTACATCATCGCCACGGCGGAAGCCAGCTCGAATCTGGCCCGCTATGATGGCGTGCGCTACACTTCCCGGTCGGAGGCTTCCGCCACGCTAAGCGACATGTACCGGCACACGCGCGGCGAGGGCTTCGGAGCCGAATGCAAGCGGCGTATCATGCTGGGGACTTACGTGTTGAGCGCGGGCTATTACGACGCCTATTACTTGAAGGCCCAGAAGGTGCGCGCGCTGATCGCCCGCGATTTCGCGCGTGCGTTTGCGGAAGTGGACGCGATCGTGGCGCCGGTATCGCCTTTCCCGGCGTTCAAGCTGGGCGAAAAGATCGACGATCCGCTGGCAATGTACCTGTCGGATATCTACACAATTACCGGCTCGCTGGCCGGCATTCCCTGCATGAGCGTGCCCTGCGGCCAGACGGCCGAAGGGTTGCCGGTGGGAATGCAGATTCTGGCCAAACATTTTGACGAGCCGACTATGTTCCGCCTGGCTGACGCTTTCGAGCGTGGTAGCACAGGCTTTAGCCTGTGACAAATAAAAGTGGTAGCACAGGCTTTAGCCTGTGACAAATACTTTGAAGATGAATGGAGATTGATATGTCTTTTACGCTTCCCGCACTGCCCTACGCAACTGACGCCCTGGAGGTATCCATCGATAAGATGACGATGGAGATCCATCATGGCAAACATCATGCCGCCTACGTGACCAACTTGAATAAGGCGCTGGAATCGGCGCCCGATTTGGCCGGCAAGAGCATCGAAGAACTGCTGGCGAACAACTGCGCCATCGTGCCGGAGAACATCCGCACGGCGGTGCGCAACAACGGTGGCGGCCACATCAACCACTCCATGTTCTGGACCATCATGGGGCCGGGCGCGGGCGGCGCGCCAGTGGGCCACGTAGCCCAGGCCATTACCGGCACGTTCGGCGGTTTCGACCAATTCAAGGAAAAGCTGCAGGCGGCCGGAATGGGCCGGTTCGGCTCCGGCTGGGCCTGGCTGATTTCGAGCGGCGCCAAGCTGGAGATTGCGTCCACGGCGAACCAGGACAGCCCGGTGATGGAAGGCAAGGATCCCATCCTCGGCGTGGATGTGTGGGAGCACGCCTACTACTTGAAGTATCAGAACCGGCGCGCGGATTACCTGGGCGCGTGGTGGAACGTGGTGAACTGGCCCGCGGTGGAAGCGCGGTTCAATTCGCACAAGTAGATCCGGCCTGTTTCATTGTTCACCCGCCGCACGCAAAAAGATCGCGAACCGATCGATGTGAACGGCGGTCTGAAAATCGCTGTACAGCCGCAGCCGTTTCAGATCGCCGACACAATCCAGACAGGCAATAGCACACGGACGTGCGTCGATTGGTTGCGGGTATCGTGCGGAGACGTTCTCGACGCCGGTGTGGATGAATCTGATTTTGGGCTTCCTCTCGCGCAACAGCGCCTGGAGAGGGTACTCCAGTGTCAGGTTCGCGATATCGATTCCGACTACGCCGCAGTTCGAACCGGCAAGGACGTCAACTGCCCTCCAGTACGAAGCCTGGTTGTTCCATTGGGTCATATCCGCGAAGTACTGAACGCTCCGGGGCGTGTGAAGAACGCTCCCGTGCCCTTTCAGCGGCCGAACCCAGTTCTCGATCAGCGGAAGCCTCGCGTTGCTCAACAGCAACAGGCAGATCGTGAGCTGGACCAATAGGCCTAACCGTCGCCGGACCGGTCCCGATGTGAGGCCGCCGAGATCACCGATGACGCCGGCTAGCGGCGCACTGAGGACCAACAGCGGAAGGAAGAGCCGGGCCATGAACGGCTGCCATTTGAGATAAGCGCAGAAGGCTATGAACGCGCAGAAAAGCGCGAGCACATACAACGGCCGCTCGCGCTCGCGGCGGCGGAGCGCGCGCAGAATCAGAACACACGCGATCGCCCCAAGAATGGCCAGGTGCCAGCGATTCGGCGCATTGGCTTCGTGGTTGGCGTTGCGGGGAGGGGCGAAAGAACTCCCTGGCCAGGTCGTGCCAGGATCGTTGGCATCGATGCCCAGGCGCTGGTGCGCTTGTAACACGAGGTGGTAGACTCCTTCATTCCACGTGACGCTGCGGGCGCCCAGTTGTTCGGAGAGATTCCGCAACATGTTCGATACGGTCTGTTTCCAGCCAAACGTTTCATTCCGCCAACGGAAGACGCCATCGCCCTGAGCCGAATCGAAACCCAGGATCGACCCGTTCAAACCATAATTCCGAACATACTGCGGCACGTTGAGAGCAAGGCCGCCGGCGACTGCAATCAGAGCGCCGGCCGCGAGCCGCCTTCGCGACTTGCCTGCCTGAGCGAGGAAAATCGCGGCGAGAGGCCAGGGAGCGAAGAGATAGGCTGTGGCCTTCGTGAGCAGGGCCAGACCGAGAGCGGCGCCGAGGAACAGGGCGTCGGCGAGCCGATGAGTTTTGGTGAAACGGAGCGCGAAACAGACGGCGGCTATCAGCCACATGGCCAACCAATAGTCGTTCTTGGCTCCGGAACTCGCCAGAATGCCCGCGGGAAGGGTCGCGCAGAACAGGGCGGCGATGGCCTGCCCCCGTTTTTCGGCACCCAACATCCGGGCTGCCGACGAGACCGCGACCATACTTGCGAGCGATGCGAACCACTGCACGAAGTTGATCAAGCCATCGCCGCCCGAAAGGACGTAGGTGTGCAGCATCATGTATTCGGCCAGCGGCTGCAACATGATCTGGTTGAAGTACGGCGTGGGAAAGAATCGCACGCTGGACGCTTCCGCCCAATAGACGACCCTGGGCATGTGGTAAGCCATGGCGTCGGCGCTGTTCGGGGGACTGAACCCGGCAGCCACCGCGGTGAGCGCGAGTATGGCAGCGATACCGGCGGAACAGATCAGGACGATAGGGTCGGCGTTGGGAGGGGTTGAGGCGAAGCGCAAGCGGAATCGTTGCTTGATCGCGAAGGCCAGCGCGATCGAGAGAACGGTGCTCCAACACAGGATCAACGGACCACGCCGGATCAGGTCCAAGGCGCCGAGCGACTCGGTGATCGCGACGAGCGCCACGCCAAACAGGACCAGCGCGCGCAAGAACCGATCTCGAATGCCTTCACCGCCGGCAGCCGCCATCAACCCGCCGAGAACCGCCGCCAACAGGACAAAGGTCATTGGTTCGTTCCAGCCGCCCACTCAGTTACCGCCGGCCGTCCCCCGGCCATGGTGAAGCCAATGTCACAGGCTGCGCAGATGGAAGCCGCCATCCACGTCGATCGCCTGGCCGGTGGAGTAATCCAGCAACCCATCGGCGATGGCGCGGACCGCGCGCGCCACGTCGTCCGCCTCTCCCATGCGCGGCTGCGGCAGCAGGCCCGCGGCGATACGCGCGGCGTACGTCTCTTCGACTGGAGCGGTCATGTCCGTGCGAATGATCCCCGGCCGAATCTCGAAAACCTGGATGCCGTGCGCGGCCAGACGCTGCGCGTAGACCGCCGCCGACATGCTCAGCCCGGCCTTCGAGATGCAGTATTCGGTGCGATTCACCGAAGCCGCATACGCCGAAATCGATGTAATGAAAACGATCCGGCCGCGCCCGCGTTCCAGCATCCAGCGCGCCGCCAGCGCCGTGAGAAAGTGCGGCCCTTTCAGATTGGTGGCGATCAACTCGTCGAAGCTCTCTTCGGAAGCCTGCAGCACGTCGCGGCGTTCACGCGGCGCGATGCCCGCGTTGTTCACCAGCAGATCGAGGCTCTCGAAGCGCTTGCGCGCGTCGCCGATCAGCGCGGCGCGGTCCGCGGCGGACGACACATCGCACTGCAAGATATCGGCTCCGGTCTGGGCGGCCATGCTCCGCGCCGCCGCCAGATTGTTCTTGTAAGTGGCAATCACGTGATGGGTGCGCGCCAGTTCCGCGGCGATCGCACGGCCAATTCCCTGGCTGGCGCCGGTGACGATGCTAACGGGTCTGGGCAAGCGCCTCGTCGATGCCTTTCGAAATCTCCTCGAACGTGAAGGTCTCAATGAACGGCCTGCCGTTGACGAATACCGTGGGCGTGTGTACCACGCCGCGCGAGACGCCGTCCTGATAATCCTGCTCCACCAACTCCGCGTAGTGCGCATTCGAGAGAGCTGCAGTGGCGGCCTCCGGCTGAATATCGTGGGCTTTGGCGAAATCCGCGAGCCGCACGGTGAAGTTCTCCACGTTGGTGACCGGCTGGCCTGCCATGGTGTAGCGCCGGTACTCCAGCCCGAGTTCGGAGCTTCGATCGGCGAAGAAGCGCGCCGCAATGGCCGCCCGCCGGGCCCAGGCGTGTTTCGCCAGGGGAAAATCGCGATGCACGAACGCCACTTTACCGCCGTATTGCGGCAGCAGCTTTTCGACCATCATGCGCTCGAAGGCGGCGCAATCGGGGCATTGCAAGTCTTCGTAAATCACCGCGCGCACGGGGCTGTCCGCCCGCCCCTCCACGATAGGTGTTTGCGCGAAGAGGCCCATGGCTAACAGCAATGCTAAGAACAACGCCCAAGGCACGCATGCCAGCGCTGGCTTCATATGCGGCCTCGGGAGTCCGCGGGATCCTTCCGCGCAGCGGCGCCGGCCGCGCCGGCCTGGCGCTGCGAGCGAACCGGCGCGGAAGCGGTGGGCGCCGGAGCCGTGAATTGCAGCGTGGCGACGTCTGTCACGTCGTAGGTTTTAACGGTGTCGTCCACCTGGAGCTTGATGGTGCGGGCGGTGCCGCCCATATAGGTCCCTTGGACCACCCGGCCATCGCGCAGCGTGAGGGTATCGGCCAGACAGGCCGTGGCGCACGCCAGTGCTAGAATTGCTGTGCCGAAACGCATAGGTCCATTGTATGACGAACGGGACCAAGACCCGCTACGCGCGGACGCCGTTTGGCGTACAATAGAAGATTCGGGCCGTGGCGCAGCCTGGCTAGCGCGCTTGCTTGGGGTGCAAGAGGTCCCGAGTTCAAATCTCGGCGGCCCGACCAGCCTATCTATTTGATTCCTTATTCTCCAGCAGATTTGCAGGGTCATCATTTGTGCATTTGTGCCAAGGGCTTCGGCTCCGGACATTTTGCCTTCAGTTTGTCCCAAGCGGCCGCAACGTCTTGATCGCCGCCCGGGAGCGCGTGCGCAAGATCTTGGCGGTGGTGTGGGCGTCACTGTGCCCAAGCCGCTTGAAAACATTTGTTTAAAGGTACGCCCTCATGCAGAAGAACGGAGGCGTGTGTGTGTCTCAACGTGTGGAGGCCGACTCCCGCCAGTCCCGCTTTGCGCGCAAGCCGGACCGCGGCGCACGTAGCGCTGGAGGGCAAGAGGTAATTGCCGCCCGGATCGGCAAAAATCAAGCCGAGATCGATACGGTAGTCTGCGCCGAACAGCGCGCGATGCTGGTCCTGGCGCTGCTTATGCTCCTTCAAATATTCCATCAGGGACCGGGGGGCGGTTACCACCCGAGCCTGCCGCGTTTTCGGCGCTCAATGCGGAGTTTCCACTCTCCCAGTTGAGATCAAGCCGTTGGGTCGCCAACAGTTCCCCGCGACGAGCCAGGAGGTCCACCCACTCGCGGAAACACTATCGCCGAAGACTGTTCGCGACATCCATAACGTGGTGCACGTGGCCTTGAAGCGGGCGGTGAAGACCAAACTCATCCCGTTCAACCCTACAGACAATTGCGACCTGCCCCGCGTCGATCAAAAAGAAGCGGTAGCGCTGAACGCTGAGCAACTTGCCTCCTACCAGCAACTTGCTACGGGAACGTGGCAGCGTCCGCCAGGCACTCTCGTGCACCGCTTTATGGCACGGTGATCTTGCTCGATGCTGTTCTTCAAATAGGGGCAAGTGCGACAGCGGCAACGGCTCCCTGTTCGGACAGATAGAAATCGATGGTGGCCCCCGCCGCATCCACCGCGCGATATAAAATAAATAGGTCCAGCCGCCTGCCACCCGCACATAGGTTTCATTCACTCGCCAGGACCCGCCCGTGGGCTTCAGTTCCCGCCGCAAAACGCCGGTTCAATACCGGCGCATAGCGCTGAACCCAACGCCATACGGTGGTGTGATCCACCGACAGATGCCGCCCGGCCATAATCTCCTCCAAGTTCCGTGGCCGGCACCTGTTTGCAACACATCCCCCGAGCTTGCCAGAAGGGCAGGGGCAGAGTAAACTAGGGTGTCCCGGAAAGCCGGAGAAGAATCGTGCGGCTGATCTATTACTCCCTGGCGCGCAACCGAAGCGGCGAGTACGAGCATCAATGGATGCAAAGCATCCGCAGCCTGCGATCGTATAATCGAGTAATTCCCGTCTGCCTCTTCGCCTTCAACGGAGTCTCAGAGGCGATCCGGAGAGAAGCCGAGCGGCAACGGGTGATGCTACTGCCGCTTGGAGGCTATGGCGACTGGTCGCAAGTTTACCATCCTTACGGCAGGATACTGGCGATGTATCCGGGGCTGGCTAAGTTCCTGGCATTGAGCGAAGCGGATACGACGGGGCTTTCCCAAGCTCTGTATCTGGATTGTGATACCTTTTTCTTCGACGATCCGGAGAAGCTATTCGAATTGACGGCGCCTTGTCATTGGTGCGCGAGGGAGGCGCCTACTTCTCGATTGTCTCCGCACGGTTACGATCCATCGAATATCGACGAGGGGCTGATGGAGAGGATCGTTTCGACGGAAGGGTTGCGTTGGGTAGCGCCGTTCAACACGGGGGTGTGTCTGCTGAATCATGGCATTTGGGAGACCATCCGACAATTGAGGGATACCTTTTTCGACACGATGTGGCGATTGCTGGTGGGCCGCCATTGCTGGGGCGGTGAAGCTCCGGTGGACAGCGAGATCCGAAGCGCGGTGCGGATGGAGGCGAAGGCGCATGACGTGGCGCGCGCGCTACCTTACCCGTCGGGTAATTTCTGGATACTGGACGAGTTCGCGTTGTGGCTGACGCTCGGGCATATCGGCAATTTGGCTCAACGAATCTGGACGCGGGACTCCGTGGTGCAGGGCGATGAGTTTGTGGAGGCGCTGGAATGCGGCCGGCGGCCGGTGGTGGCACACTACTTCAGTTCGCTGCAAAGGGAATTCTTCAGGTATGTGCCCGTGCTTGACTAAACACCTGTCCACCGTGGTGCTAGCTCGGGGCAAGTTGTGTCCCAGGTTTTGGTCAAACTGTACCAAAACTCTCATAAGCTTCCGAACAATTTCTTGACAGGCCCTAATGGCTATGCTAAACTCGCCTGGTTTAGTTGAAGCAAGAAGTAATTGTTCTTAGATTCACTGCATTAGTCGTCAGTCGCAGAGGCTTTGTATTTTTACCTGGCAGGCAGCCTGTTTTGCCGGGAGTTACTGCTGGATAGTTACAAGTTTTACCAGAACCCTGGGTCCAGCCCGCCCACGCCGGAGGAAGGGTAAAGTGAATGTCTCCTGACCGTCTCGCCAAGCTTGTGCGGCTGTCCACCGTGAAATCAGGTACAGGTTCACCTTCGCAACCGGCTGGAGGTGCGCGCCAAGCTGTAACAGCGCCGCTCGCTACAGCGGTTCGGGCGGTCGCGAAAGACGTCGTATTGGCACCGGACCCGAACGATGGATTACTTCCTCCAGAGGGAACGGGGCAACCTCCACAGCCTGTCTTAACCACTGGAGTTCCACCTCGACGGCCGGCTCCCGCGCCTGCCGGGAGGCCTGCGCCGCAACCGTCGCCATCTCCTCAACCGGCGCCTTCGCAAGCCTCGCCGGGACCGGCAGTTTCCCCGGCACCCGGGAGTTCGCCGAGCCGTTCCCCAGTTAGTCAACCCGCGACCGGGATACCTTTCTCCACGCCGGCGCCCGCACCGCTGCGGGCGCCCGTACCATTGACGGGTTTACCCGGACAGAACGCACCGGGCGGTGGACCCATGGGAGGCGTCCCGTTCTATCCGTTACCGGCTTTACCCGTCTTGCGGCAGCCGCAAGCAGCTCCGGCCATGGCCCAGTCAAGCTACGGACCCACGATCGCATCTTATTCTTCGCAAGGCCCGGCCGGCGTGGAAACACCGATTCAAACCCTGGCGAACCAGATTACTTCCGCTACGCAGGCGCCCGAGAGCTCCGCGGGGTGCGATTGTTGTTTGCAAGTTACAGCTCTTGTGGCGACCGTAACCGCGACATCTCAAAGCGCGATTACGGGGATTATGGCAATTGCGCGACAACGATAGCCGGTTCCATATCATGACTGACTTAGTTACTTGCGGGCTGCTCATTCCGGCCGTAGCCGCGGCCGATCAAGCACCCTAACAATACGCGGGGCGCCTATAGCTCCGCAACAACGACCTAATGGAGGGAGATACTTATGGCCTTACGACCAACCAAGCCAGTGCTACAGGGTAATCAGTCGAGTAACCCGGCGGTGCGAATCGCGCAACCGCGCACTGGAAGCAGCTTTTACACGCAGCCCAAATTCAAGCAAGCGATGTACAGTTTCGCAGACGCGGCGGGTGGCTCGGGCAGCCCGGGAACAGGACCGTCGAAAACGCCGAGCGGTCCAGGTAAGACACCTTCACCTGCGCCATCGAGCGGTCCGACGAAGACGCCAAGCGGCCCCGGACCTTCGCCATCGAGCGGTCCGACGAAGACGCCGAGTGGTCCAGGCACTACACCGTCGAGCGGTCCGACGAAGACGCCGAGCGGTCCCGGCACCACACCGTCGGCCGGTCCCGGCACTACGCCGTCATCCGGTCCGACGAAGACTCCCAGCGGTCCCGGTGTGACACCCTCGAGCGGTCCCGGTGTGACGCCGTCCAGCGGTCCCGGTGTGACGCCATCGAGCGGTCCGGGTGTGACGCCATCGAGCGGTCCGAGCGGATTTCCCGGGCCGATCAGTTATCCGGGGGCGCCGAGCGGGCAAGGCGGATTCCCGACGCCGACCGCGGCACCGGGAGGCCCGGGTGGATACGGCCCGAGTGGATACGGTCCGGGTGTGATGGCGCCAGTTTTCTATCCCGGCACGCAACAACAAGGCACGGGTCCAGGCGGGGTGGTGTATCAGACGGGGCCAGGAGGATACCAAGGAGGTGTTCCTGTAGCGACAGGCCCAGGCGGCGGAGGTGTAATGGCCGGGGCGGGCGGGGGAGGCGGCTGCTGCTGCGCCACTTCGGTGCTGGGCATTGTGTCGCTGGTGTCGACTACGGCAACGACCGCGATCACGGCCATCACGGCAATTGCGTCGTTGGGCGTAAGGCGGGACTAGAACGCGGTGCCACCCGACATCAGCGTAGTAATTCCGGCGCACAACGAAAAGTCCAGACTGGCACCGACTATCGATCAGATCGCGAAAGCGCGGACGAGCGGCGCGCGGATCGAATTCCTGATTGTGGACGACGATTCGACGGACGGCACGATCTCCAACCTGGTATCGGCGCTGCCGCAGCTGCTGGCGGCGCCGAACATCGATATTCGCATCGAAAGCCTCGACAAGCATGCGGGGAATTATCACGCGCGCAACCAAGGCGCGGCGGTGGCATCGGCAGACATCTTATTCATGACCGACGGGCACGTGGAATTCTCGAGCGGTTGGGACGATTTAGTATTGCGGAGGATTCGCCCCGACCGCATTCTGGCGGGGACGACGGTGCAGGAAGGGACGGGGTTCCGGGGCTACGGCTGCAACCTGGCGATCCCGCGGATGAGCACATCCTGGAACCGGCAGCCGGGGAAGCGAAGCGCGGCGGTACAGGTGGCCTGCTGCCACGCGACGGTGATTACGCGAGAGCTGTTTCACGAGTTAGGCGGCTACGACACAGGCATGATTCTGTATGGCGGAGGCGAGCCGGAGTTCAGCGTGCGTGCATGGATGCGGGGGGCGGAGATTCACTCGGTGCCGGAGCTTGAAGTACAGCACGAGTTCAAGAGCAGAAACCAGTTCGCATTGTTTCTGGACTCGATCCGGCACTACTGGATCCACAATTGCCTTCGCTTCGGCCTGTTGTACCGCAGCGAGCCGGGATGCATGGAGGTTCTCGAGCATTACGCGATGTTTTACCCGGAGGAGTTTCAGGCCGCCCTCGAGTTAGTGAACAACAGCGACGTATGGGAACGAAGAAGCTGGTTGGAAGAGAATCAACAGCGTTCCTTTGAATGGTTCGCGGGCTATTTTGGAATAGAAGACGAGGCGGGTCGCGAGATCGTTTGACGACCGCCATTCGGAGCGCACAGGATGCCAAGGAAAAGGCCGCACGCGAAGAAACCGGCCCACCCGGTGGAGCATCAGGCTCCGCACGAGGTGAAGGCCGTCGAGCCCGAGAAACCCGCTCCTGTGAAGGCGGCGCGCAAGGAGCGAGCTACGGCGCCGACTGTTTCGAAGCGCAGAGCGGCGAAGCCGGCCGGTAAGAGGCAGAGGCGGCGCGAGCCTACTCCGCAGGCCAGCGCGGAACCGACGAAGCGCGAATCTCCGGCAGCCGCGCCCGTCCATACTGCCGAAGCAGCGACAGTTCCGCCAGCGCCAAGAACTCCACGGGAGCGAAGCGCTCAAACGAAGCGAGGCGCTCAAACGAAGCGAAGGGCTCAACCCAAGCAAAGCGCTCAACCCAAGCATAGCGCTCAGCCGGAGCAAAGCGCTCAGCCGGAGCGAAGCGCTGAACCGGAGCCAGTGAAGACAGCGCCCCCGGTTACACCGGCAAGTCCTGTTATCACCCAGCCGGCCGAGGCGGCTCAGGTTGCGCCTCCGCAGGATCAGGCCGCCCTGAAGGCTCCGCCAAAGAAGCCGGTTGCAAAGCCAGAGCCGAAGAAGGCAGTGGCGGTGACGCAGCCGGTCAGCGAGCCGAAAACGGAGGCTCCGCCGCCGAGGCCGGCTAAAAAGCCAGAACCAAAGAAAGCGCCAGTCCCGGCGAAGGTTCCCGCGAAGGCGGCAGCGGCGGCTCCGGGGCCGGCGATTCCGGTTACGCCTATCAAACCAGTGACACCGGTGAAGCCAATTGTCCCCCTGCTGCCTCCGATTGTGCTGGGAGAATTTACGCTGGAGGTTTTGCGCCCGGACGATCTGCTATCTCTTTATCTAAACTTTGTCAATCTGCGTCTGGACACGTCGAATACCAGGAACCCGAAGCTGGTCATTCAAGACGCTTCAAATCCCGCGTACCTGGTGGTATGGTTCGCGCCGCAGAGCATTCTGGAGCAGGCCTTTTTCGAAACAGGCAACAACACCACGAATCCTGGTTTCAACAACTCCGTCCCCGAGCCGCCGACAGTCAGCGATCCGCTGCTGGCGCCAGGATCGTTCCCGTCTTACGTCGCGGGCCGAAGCCGTCTGGTCTTCGAGGTGCCTGCAAGCGTCAAAGAAATCCCGTACACCATCGAGGGGTTGTTGGACTGGTCGAATTTGAAGCTGACTGTATCGCCGGTGGCGCTGGGCACGCCGCTGCCGCCGCCGATCACCGCGCCGACTTTCCTGCAGACCGCAATCGAGATCCCGTGGCGCATTGTTCTCTCGCCGGAAAACGGTGTGGGTTGGGCACATGCGACGGAGCCGGAGACATTCGCGGGCCGCACCGCGATGTGGCATACGCGATTAGGGCAGATCAAGACGGTGACATCGGGTAACAAGACCGTCGAGGTACTGGATGAAGCGAGCGAAAGTAATCTGATTCCGCTGCGCGCGATCTGGTCGGACGATTTCACGGATCATGGCACGCTTCCGCTGCTGGGCAATGAGGTCCCGTACCGTTCGTCCCTCGATCCACACGATCGCATGCAGATCGTGATTCTGACGTCGGGCACACTGGGCTACACGGTTCCGGGCACTTTTGGCCCGGGAGGTCAGTGGACGCCGCAGCCGATTGAGGCGAGCCGCCTTTTTCTTTCGGCCCTGGGCGGTTATCTCTCGTCGCGGGGAAGCTGGCCGGTAACGCCCACCTACACCTCCACGACCGGCGCGCCGCAGGAACTGGACCTGATCGAGTGGGAGCACCAGGCGACCATGGGCCGCGACCAATATGTGCGCGTGGTGTACGCGGGGTATCTCTATCCGTTTGGGCATCCGGCTTCGTTGATCAAGGTTACGGAACGGAAAGTGGTACCTCCGGATGGAGGCGTGGTCACGCAAGCCACAGCCTATCTGCGGCAGCACATGTACATCGTGGTGCGCCAGCCGGAGATGACTTATGGAAGCGAGCCCTATCAGCACGGCAAGCGCGAGATGCCGCTCTGGCAGGGGGTTCGGATCAAGACGAAGGTTACGCCGGACATCGACATTCCGGTGATGCTTACCGGGGACGGCAATCCGCATCAATCGTTTTGGGTGACGGCGGGCGGCCAGTACTTCCAATTCCACGTGGAAGCGACGGACCTGTCGGGGAAGAACATCGATTTTCTGGCGCCGATGGTTTTCGTGAGCGACAGCGAGGAATTTCCAGGCGGCGTGCAATCCATTTACGCGGGCAACGATGCGGTGCGGGTATGCACGCTGAACGGGCAGAAGATCGCGTATGCCGATCCGGAAGCCGGCGACACGACGCTCCGAACGACAGAACTCTACTTTACGACGGAGCTGCAGCTTACCAAACCGCCCTACCCAATTCCTCCGTTCATTCCGTGTCTGGACAAGGCGACGGCCACGATTCCGTCCGTGGAGCAGATTCTGGGGACGGCCTCACCAGTCACGATTACGCTGTACTCCGGCTACCTGCAAAACGGATTGGATAGCAATGCGGGAGTCTATGCTTCGATTACGAACCCGCAACCGACGATCGGCTTCAGCGCGGGACAGTCGGGCGGATTCTCCACTCCGGTCCTAGTGCTCACCTCGTTATCCGCGAGGAAGGGCCTGGTGGCAGGGAAGGCTGCGGATGCCGCGGCAGGGAACATCAATCCGGCGGAGTTCTTCGATCTGTCGGCAAAGCTGTTTGGCACCGTGCCCCTGCAGAAGCTGATACCGGTGAACAGCTCGAACTTAGCCAGTGCCGCGCAAAACGCACCGGAGATCCGCACGGTCCTGCAGCCGAATTCCAAGAATCCGACGTCAACGGTGACTAAGATCCAGTGGGCTCCTCAACTGCAGGACTACGAGCAGGACCCGGTGAAGGTCCAATTCAACCAGAACGGGCTATCGTCGGCTCTGACACTGAAGGCGGTCCTGACGCGCAATATGACGGGGGGACCGCCTACTTCGGAGATCAGCGGGCAACTCACGAACTTCCAGCTCAACCTGCTGGGGGTGATCTCGCTGACCATCAATTCCATCAAGTTCAGCTCGAACAACGGGCAGAAGATGAACGTAACGGCGAAGCTGCCGAACAATTCGCCGGTGCAATTCATCGGTCCGCTATCGTTCGTACAGGCGCTGGCCAATGTCTTGCCGCCGGGAGTATTCGGTGGCGCAGGCCCATCGGTCGATTTGGAGCCATCCCAGATCGTGGTGAGCTACACGCTCGGCCTTCCGCCGGTTGGGGTCGGGGTATTCTCACTGGAAAATATTTCGATTACGTTGGGTCTGGATCTTCCGTACCTGGACGGCACGCCGGGGTTCGAGTTTGCGTTTGCCAAACGCAACTCGCCTTTTCTGATCACGGTGGAATGCCTGGGCGGCGGGGGCTTCGTGCACCTGATCGTGACCGCCAACGGCGTGCAGATGGTGGAGGGATCGCTGGAGTTCGGCGGGGAGTTCTCGCTGGACCTGGGCGTGGCATCGGGAAGCGTACACGCGATGGCCGGCATCTACTTCAAACTCGCTGGCACCTCTTCGGATCTGACCGGCTTTGTGGACGTCGGAGGCGAAGTATCGGTACTGGGGATCATTTCGGTTTCGCTGGATCTGAACCTATCGTTGAGCTACCAGACCACCAACGGGAAGAGCTTCGTGCAGGGCCGGGCGACGATGACCGTGGCGGTGCATGTTTTATTCTTCAGCGCGTCAGTGAGCATTTCCGTGGAGAGAAGCTTCGCGGCCAATCCGGGAGACCCGCGGGTGGGAAGCGTGCTCGACGCGCAGGACTGGTCGGAATACGCGGCCGCCTTTGCGTGATAGGGAGAAGACACTAAATGCCAAGCCAGAGCCTGGTCTTCATTGCAATACCGAATGGGATAACGGCCAAGAATCAGCTGAGCCTGTCTCTGTACCTGACGCCGCGGCTGAGCGACGGCGCGACGCTCGCGCAGTTCAAAGATTTTCTGAACTGGCCGGGTTTGATTCAGAAGAGCGGATTGAGCTTCGTGCTGGCGTGCGGCGCGAAGACGGCGACCGTGGCGGCCGACCGCGCGCCCCTGCGTCCGGATATCTGGCAGAGCATCTTCACGCCGCAGACCTATGTGGCGCCGTTCGAGACAGCAAGTTTCACGAACCGGCTGATCGTGTCTTATCCGGTGCGGGACTGCCTGACTTACCTGAAGTTTTTGTATCAGACGGTGGGCTCGGGTTTAACCGCGAATAACGATCGCGGCCTGGGGTACGTTCTGCAGCCGTTGATTTTCCGGGACGGAGCGAAGTCCACACTTCCGGCGGCCCGGTCGAACATGCGGGTGACGCTCTGGAAGGAGCAGCATCCGACGCCGGGGAGCGTGGGCATCATCGTCAAGACCGCCACCGTGGGCGGCTCGTCCACGCCGCCGGACGGCATTCCGACGACGCTGACCATGCCGGCGAACGCGAACGACGCCGCCACGCGCTTCGCTCTCTTTCATCACATTCCGCCCGCGCCGAACAGGGCGCCGCTTCCTGTGGGCGCGGCAGGATTCAAACAGACGCTGGATTTTCACAAAGCGCTTACGGCGATCAGTTCGTATCCGGCGCTTCTGCGGGCGCTGGGGCTGGTGTTCGATGTGGAGGCGCCGCTCTCATTGTGCCCGTTATCGCCAGCCGCGGGGGCTTACGGGACGGTGGCGGTGAAGGCGCTGGATCCCGGCTTTTCGTTTTCCCTGAAGCCAACCTATGGATTCCCGAGCACGGCCTACCAGCTCAGCAAGACGGCGTTTACGGCCGCTTCCGCAAGCAGTCCAACGGACGCGGCGGCGGGGAGTTTTGACGCCGGAGACGTGGCGGATGGTTTTTTGGTGTTGTCTCCCGACAATTTCCAATTGATGCAAGTGGACCTGGACGGCGCATTCCTGGGTGCGCTGTCGCTGGCGGACAACGTGGGCTTTAACGCCGCGAGACCTTCGGTGGTGGGGACCGAACTGAACGCGATACGGACGGGCGGCATCGGGCTGATCGCCAACGGGCGCGGAGAACAATTGCTGCAGTCGATCACGGACAATAACGCCTTCAACCAGGCACTTACCAACAACACGGCGTTTCCGCGGGCGTTGAACGCACGCGATCTGACGCGGGGATTCCGGATCGATATCTATTCGACGCGGACGGGCAAATGGTATTCGCTACACCGGCGCAACGGGGTCTATCTATTTGGCGCGCAGCAGGCGCTCTCGATCGAAACCGCGGACGAAGAGGGATTCCTGCAACTGGGGGCCGCGGCGCCGGCGGCCGACCCGACCCGCAAGACGAATCAAATTGCGGCGGCGAACGGCATTCCACAGCCCAGCACGGACCTGTTCGTGCACGAGCGCGTCGCACGCTGGGACGGGTGGAGCTTAAGCGCGCCGCGGCCGGGGCAAGCGCTCAATCGCAGCCCCGATCCGGGGCAAGCGACGATCGCCGACCCTACCATGGACGAGCCCATCACGCCGTTCAAAATGGTTACGAAGTTTGCGGCGATGGCGGGCTCTCTGCCGGAGCTGCGTTTCGGAGACCAGTACAGACTGCGCGCCAGGGCGGTCGACCTGGCGGGCAACAGTTTGCCGCTAACAGCCAAAACTCCAGACCAGAACGCGCTGCCGGCGGATGGGGTTTTACTACCGTATCTACGCTTCGAGCCGGTGGCGCCGCCGCTGCTGGTGCTGCAGAATCCAACCGAACCGGGAGGATCGCTGGAGCGCCTGGTGATCCGATCGTTCAATACCGATCCGCAATTAGACACGGTGCCCACCACGGACTTCGACTCGCGGCACGTGGCCCCGCCGCGCACGTCCGTGCGGATGGCGGAGCAGCACGGCATGCTGGACAATGTGCACGGCCATCTGCGGGGCGACGCGAGCCTCTTCAATGTGATCGTGGCACGCGACGATTACGAGATACCCAAGAAAGGCGGCGTGCAACTGGTATCGCAGGGCGCGCTGCCGGTATTGTATTTACCCGATCCGTTATCGCGCGGCGCGGCGTTGCGGGACCTGCCGAATACCGCCAACAACACTTACGGACTACTCAGCAAGAACCAACTGAGCTACGGCCCGTTAGCGGACGTCCAGCCGAATACGGGTTCGGTAACGTTTATCGATTTCGGGAGCCAATGGCCGGATCGCCAGGCGTTTCTGATGACGATGCAGGAAGGGTCAACACCTCCGGAATGGGATGCGACCAACCGGATCCTGGGTGTGGGGCTACCGAAGGCATCGGTCGCGGTTGTGAATCTAAGCAGCTACCTTTCCGCCGGCGATCTCAGCATCATGGCGCTATGGGGATGGATCCGGGAGCTGTACGAGTCCGATGAAACGTTCTGGATGACGGAGGCCGGCGCGGATTTGCAGGTGCCCAGGACCAGCGACCTTCTGGCGCTGCTGACGCGGCTGGTGACGGAAGGCGGTCACGAAATGATCACGCCAGCGCGCACGCTGACCCTGGTGCATGCCGTGCAACAGCCGATCGGCCGGCCGACGTTTCTGCAACTGCCGGTGGTGCATCAACCTTCCAACCCAATTTTCGCGTCCGCACTGAGAAACTCCTTTACGCCGATTACGGCATGGCGGACTCCGGGTTCGCATGCGGCGGTGTTGCTCGGAGGGATGCAGATCCATGCGAACAGCACGTCCAAGATCGATTTGCAGGGAACCTGGATGGAGGTGGAGGACAACCTGTCTCAGCCAGGCCCGACCAGTACGATCCAAAGCGATCACGTAGAAACAATCCCACTGGCCGAGCCTGATGCGGGGCCGGTTTACGCTCCGGGCTCGACCACGCGAGCCGTGGCCATCTACATTCCGCAGGTGGACAATTTATGGTTCGCGGCCCCGGCGGATGTGCTGGAGGGCGTGACGGAACCGGACATGGTGGCCGCGCCGGTGCATAACTTCAACGATACGAAACACCGGTGGGTTACCTATCTACCGACGGCGACATCCCGTTACCAGGAATATTTTGCGGCGGGACTGGACTTTACCCGGAGCGGCGATCCGCTGGTGGTAGATGTTCCCAGTTCGGCGAGGCCCTCGCCACCGGACATATTGTACGTCGTCCCGACGTTCGGATGGGAGCAGCAGGAAACGACGAACATTAAGTCCTCGATCCGCTATGGGAACAGCGTGCGCGTCTATCTGAACCGGCCGTGGTATTCCTCAGGCGACGACGAGATGCTGGGAGTGGTGCTCTGGCCTTCGACGGTGACGCCGCCGGACTACCCCACCCGGGAGACTTACAAGCCATACTTCACGCAGTGGGGAAGCGATCCTATCTGGCAAACCGGGGAGGTGGACCTGGTACCCGGTACTTTCGACTTTCCCGGAGCAGCGTCGACGGCGACCGCACTGACCCTGGCGGAGACGGCGCAACCTTTCGATGTGGCCGCGCATACGGTGCAATACGACCCGCAGAGGGAGTTGTGGTTCTGTGACATCGAACTCAGCAATCCGGAATCGTATGCGCCCCTGCTGCGCATGGCGCTGGCGCGCTACCAGAGCCACTCCCTTCAAGGGGTAGAACTTTCGCGGGTGGTCCTTGCAGATTTCGTACAACTGACACCGGACCGTTCCGCGGTGGTGAGCATCAATCCGATGAACCCAAGTCAGGCGCGCGTATTTGTGGGCGGGCTGGCTCCGCAGGGTCCAGCCAGTCCGCTTTTGACGGTCACGGTGGAGCAACGGATACCGACGATCCTGACCGATATGGGATGGCAGGCGGCTCCGGCCAAGATCGTGACGGTGACCGAGGACCAGCCGGCGCCAAACCAGCCCGACAGCGTATTGTGGGCGGGTACCGTGGCGTTCCAAACGGCTCCGGCCTCGGGCGATTTTCGGGTGGTGGTGCGTGAGTTCGAGCGCATCCCCATCTGGCAGGGCAGCACCAGCGCGCCGGTGGAGTACGGACAGCGGCTGGTGTACGCGGCGATTATTCCTTATGACTATCCGGCCCTGGCCAACGAGTAAGGAAGCGGCATGACATACGGCACGAACACACAGGTTCCGCTGGTTGTTTTCGATGAATTCCTGGTAGCCGAGGAATGGCAAAATCTCATGCGATATACGTACGCGCGGAGCAACGACTTTTGTGCGACGCGGGTGGTGGGCGCAAACGGATCGAATCACGTAGACAGCAGCTACCGCCGATCGCGAGTGCTATTCGACGTGGGCGAGTTTCGGGAGGTATTCCGGGAAAGAATCTTCGCTTTCCTGCCACACGTGCTGGCGGGTCTGAATTTTCCCTCGTTTCCGGTGTCGGACGTGGAGATCCAATTGACGGCAACCAACAACGGAGAGTTCTTCCGCCGGCACAATGACAATGGAACGTCGTCGTTAAGCAGCAGGCTGATCACCTTCGTTTATTTCTTCTACCGGCAGCCGCGCCCTTTTAACGGCGGCGAACTGTGCATCTTCGACACGGAACTGGAAGACGGCGAGTATCGCGCGCCGGGCCCCTATTCCTTGGTCACGCCGGCGCAGAACCAGATTTGCTTCTTCGTCAGCGAATATCTGCACGAAGTGCTCCCGGTGGAGTGCAGGTCGACGGATTTCATGGACAGCCGGTTTACCGTGAACGGATGGTTGCACCGATGAATACACCTTTTGGATTTCCCGCGCACCTGTATCATTGCCTGCTGGACGAGCAGCCGCATTATCTGGCGCCCACACGGTTGATGCGAACGCACGACTGGCCGGCCGACCTGGTGGTGAATCCCAGATGCTGGTTTTCGTGGCACGGGCCGCTGCCGCCGGACAAACTGGCGCGGGTGGCGTTCACCGAGCATTTCTGCCCGAGCGATTGGGTGGTGTGGGTGGACGACCCCGCCACGGGGATCATCTGGCCGTTCTGGCTGGGCTACGAATATTTCGCCTATTTACGCGAGATGGCGCCCGGATACCCGTTGCCGTTCGAGCTTCCGGAGAACGTGCAGTGGGTATTAAGAGAAGCCAATATCCTGGTTGAGCCGAACTACGAAGGCCACCGGCGCTACGAGTGGCTGAGTACAATGAAAGACAGCGCGAGTCAATTTCAGCGGGGGTACACCGCGCTTACGAATTTGATACATCCATTTCACGTCGGCGCGCTGCGGCGCTATTACCGTTTCCATACGCGGATGGGATCCTTTTCCCTGGGCGACTCCCAGGTGGCGAGGCGCTATGCGGCTTACAACGAGACGGTGGCGCGATTTTACCATTACCAGTTCACGCAGGTGGTGAGCGACGTCTCGGCCCGCGTGGTGAAGCCTTCGTATGCGTATTTCCTGGCTTATCAGAGCGACTCCGAGTTACCCCGGCATACGGACCGCGAGCAGTGTGAGTACAGCATCACGATTTGCGTGGACGCTTCCCCCGAGCCACAGGCGCAGAATCCGTGGCCGATCGAGCTGCAGACGATGGACGGGATGCTGCGGGTGTGGCAGCACATCGGAGACGGATTGCTATATCGCGGACGCTATCTTCCGCACTCCCGGGAAACATTGCCGCGGGGATACAGCTCCTCGTCGATGCTACTGCATTACGTGGATGAGGGATTCGCCGGATCGCTCCAGTAGCGAATCGGAAGCGGCGGCGGGAAGAGAATGACATGATTGCAGAACGGGCAGCGGGCACTGGAGTTGTTTATGTCTCGTTTGGCGAGTTGTATCGCGACTTAACGATCCTGAGCGTCTCTTCGCTGCGGAGATTCGGCTACCGGGGCCCCGTGCGCATCCTGAGCGATGACGGGAATTGGGACATCGATCATCTGGATTGCGAGGTGCTGGAAGTACCGTCGGCGGGCGGGGGGTTCGGGTCACGATTCTACAAAACACTGGTGAATGAATATGGCTTCGATACCACGCTGTTCCTCGACGCGGACACACTGATCGTCGCGCCGATCGGACATATCTGGCACGAATTGCGTTTTGCCGAGATTTGCCTGTCGATGGATTTTCATCCGAACGTGCGCGACCTGATGGTAAAGAGTACGAAGGGCCGGGACCGGCGGCAGCCGGAATACGAGCACATGCGGCGGTTGAGGCTGATCGACCACCCCTTCCATAGCAGCGGGGTGATGGTGTATCACAGGAGCGCGGCGGTAGACGAGCTTTTCCAGGCGTGGCACGAAGAGTGGGAGATCTTCCAGGAGGAAGATCAACTGGCGCTGGTGAGGGCAATGTCGCGCACAGACTGCTTTGTTCACACGCTGGCAAACCGGTGGAATGCGCGGTTGCACTGGTACGGGAGCGTGGATCAGGCGCAGCGCTACGGAGTAAGAATCCTGCATCTTCGCCCGGGAAACGAGCCGCTATTGCCCGCTATTTTCGCGGAATACGCGGGTGGTAGTTTTGCCGAGAGCAGCGCGCAGGAAAGGTAATGAGATGAGAGTGCTTTGGATTACCGGCAGTTTCTTCCCGCGAATCGGCGGACTCGAGCTTTTCATTGAGAAGGCGATCGGCAGCCTATCGGAGCTCTGCGAGGTCGGGCTGGTGACGAAGAGCGGACAGTACTATCCAGGGGACCAGCCGATCACGCATTTTACGTTGGAACAGCCCAGGGTACTGAACCAGATCGTGGGTTGGCGGAACATGGCGGAGGCGCTCCAAGAGATCGTGCCCCAATTTGCGCCCGATATCGTGCATTTCGGCAGCGCGAGGAGCGCGGCTTGCAGGGCGCTGATCCCCGGCGGGATCGCGACGGTGGCTACGGTCCACGGTAACGATCTTACCGATTTGGGGCCGGGGGATATCGGAGAAGAAGACCCAACGAGTTTTATCGTCGAGGCGTTGAACGCGTGCGATTACATCTTTACCACGAGCAATCACACGCATTCGCTGGTGCGGGAATCGGGAGTGACAACGCCGGTGGGGGTGTTCACACCAGGCTGCGATATCGATTTCTACCGGCCGTGGCCGGAACTCGGCAAGCAGGCGCGAGCCGACTGGCAGATTCCCGCGCACGTTCCCCTGATTTTGACGGTGAGCCGGCTGGCGCCACGCAAGGGCCATCTGAACGTGCTGGCGGCCCTCCAACAGCTTCCATTCCCGGCGCACTGGGTGGTGGTAGGGGATGGCCCGTGCGGCGAGGAACTGGCCGCGGCAATCGCAGGGCGGGGCATGGAGAATCAAGTTTCCATGCTGGGGGCAATTTCAGACGACGATCTGCTGGGTCTCTATAATGCCTGCGATGTTTTCGTGTTGACGCCGGAGGAACGCAGAATTCGCGGGCGGCTGGACTCCGAGGGATTTGGGTTGGTGCTGCACGAGGCAGGGGCGTGCGGCAAGCCTGTGATCACGTCGGCATCGTCCGGATGCCGGGATGCGGTGATCGACGGCGGCACGGGACTCCTGGTGCCTGCCGGCGACCCCGACGCTCTCGCGGAAGCTCTAGAGAGTATTCTGACTTACCCGGCATTGGCTAAAAGCCTGGGAAACGGGGGACTTTCGCTGGTAAGGATTTCGGGGGGCTGGCCGCGGCTGGCCCGCCAGATGTTCGAACAGTATGAAGAGATCCTGAACCGGGAGGTGAGATCGCCCGAACCTCCCGATTTACTAGTGCTGTCGAACGACTAGAGCAGCCGCTGGTTCTGGTGCGCGGCATATGCAGCCTTGAGTCCATTCTGCAATACGATGCCCTTGGCGCTCCCCAGACCGGTACAGGCATCCCAGCCGGCACGAGCCGGATATCCGATGACACGTCCAAAGGAGTTATTGGCGGGTCCATGCGAACCGGCAACGTCGCGGAAGGCACTGGCTGCGAGACTGTAAAGCAGCGGATTGATGAAGCCGACCGAATGGCCCAGGTTGGCGTTGATGCGCGCAATCAGGCCGGCGTAGAGCGGCGCCACAGCGCTGGTGCCGCCGACGGGTTGCGGGCGGCCGTCGATGAATTGGATATAGCCGCTGTTTTCGCTGGCGTTGCCGGCGATGTCCGGGATGCCCCGGCCCGTTTGGTTGGAACCGAGGCGCTGCGGCACGCGGGCGGCCTTCTGATAGTCCGGCAGCGGGAAGCGGGCACTGACGCCGCCGCCGGTAGCTCTGGGACCCGCCTTACCGATGTCGTTCCAGACATATTCCTCGAATGCCGTCCCCTGGACGTTGCCGATGGTGGTTCCACCACAGGCGATCACCCAGGGTTCGGTGGCAGGATAGCTGGTCTGGGCGCGCGCCGGGTTCTCGATGAAGGCGCCGAAGTCTCCCGAGGCTACCAGCACGGTGATGGAAAGATTTGCAGCGTCCTGAAAGAGCTTGTCCAACTGCGTATATTCCTGAGGCGAAAAACTGTCTGCGCTGGCATCGTCGGGTCCCCAGCCATAACTGATGGAAATAACGGTAGGGTGAGGCTCGGCCGGGCGCGGATGAATCATGCTCTGGACGGCGTGGAGGACACTCTGGGTGTCGCTGCCGGTGAAATAGACGGCGATCTCGGCTCCCGGGGCGATGGCGCCGGCGACGGTGATGTCCAAGCCGGTTTCCGGATCGGAGACGCCGGAGCTGGTGAAGCCGTCGATGGAAACGTTGACAGGAGTGGGTGGCTTCATGCCAAAGGCGTGCATCGTTTTGGCAAGATCCTGGGCGGTGTATCCGGCGGGGACGCCCGCGACTTCCATCTCGAAGATACCGATGGTCTGACCTGCGCCGTTGCCAGGGGGGAAGCCATAGAGTTGCGCCACTTGCTGGGGTGTGAGCGGTTTTGTAGCGGGCGGATCGCTGGACGGCTTTCCCGCTGCTGAGGAATAGTGGCGGGCCCGAACGGGCCGATTGTCGAGACCGACCACCGCCTCCACCCTATCCGCGAGTTCGCCGGGCAGGGCCGCGGGCCCATCATGCCCCCGGTAAGGGCCGCGCGGCGATTGGTAATTATGCAATTCGACGGCAAATGCACGGTTGATGGCGGCGACCGGACCGCGCACAATTACTGTCCGACGCGCCGGATCGGTTTCCAGCACAACCAAGTTGTGGGTGCGTGCGAAGGCCGCCACCTGATCCAGTTCCCGCGGGTCAGCGCCATAGGCAGCGGCAAACTGGGTATGCGAGAGCGCGGGCCGAGCGGTGCGGGAAGCCGGGGAAAAATCGCTGAGTTCCCTGAGCCTCGAATGAACCGGGTGGCGGCGCACAACGAGAGTAACGGTGACCAACTCGTTGCCGGCGGCCGGATCCAGTTTCTGGTGCTTTGCGGGGTGGAAGTGTGCGCTGCCGTCGAGAGATCTGTAATTGTCAGGGAAGGGGATGGCGATTCCTCCGAAACTCTCTTGCGCCTTTCATAATAATACGAAACTCTCTTTACGCTCTGCGACGGGGGCCTGGTGCAGAGGCCCCGACCAGGTCGTTTTGCGGAGTGCCGTAGACGTCGTGGAATGGGCTCAGAGCATCGTCGTTCGACGGCCGGTAACCGATACTGCGGGCGGCAGATGGCGCGGCTTTGAGCTGATCCCGCCAGTATCGCCAGGCGAGGCTCACGGAGCGGAATACCTCTCGGGGCTTAAAAGGAATGGCCAGCACCTCATAGCCGCCCTGATTCAGGACTTCGGCCCAAGTCCCCTCATTGGCCAGACGGGAGGCGACCAGGAGGGGCGGCTCGACGGGCCGGCGGCGCAGTTCACATATTACGTCGTGCCAGCGGCCGTCAGGCAACCTGGAGTCGCTGATCACTACATCCGCCGACAGTTCGTCGATCAACGTGCGGGCCTTGGCGATGGTTTCCACAAAATGGAGATTCCAATTAGAATGCCTGAAGATCTCACGGAGGGACACTTGGTCTTCGCGGGAGCGTAGGAGGGCCAGAACAGTTACGGTCGATGCTGCTCCGCTCATAATACACCTCGAATCGTTTGTTCGGTAACAGATTCACCTGCAATCCGGCTGCAATTCGCAGGAAGTGGAGACACTGACGGACGCGCTTGGGCGCAAGTTTCTCCCTTCAAGTCTTTACGAAATCGCGGCCAAAAGCGAGCAGGGGAGCCGACCCAACATTTCTAATTGGAATTATCCCCTCTACTTCAAGCGCGGTGGCGCGGGTACGGGGACCGGAGCGCGGAGCAGCGGAGCCTTTGTGATCTCGCCGGCGAACTCCGGATAAAGGCGCCTGAGCTCCTGCGCGGCGTTCTGGAAATCGTCGCGGATGGCGACGGTCATCGTCTGGCCGGGGACGTTACGTGCGGGCGGCGGGGTGACCGTGATCTCGCCGACATAGAAGGCAAGCGGGCCGTCGCCGGGATGAAGGCGGACATAGGTGATTTTGTCCCAGGCGGTATTGGCGCTGCCCACGGAGGCTTCGAATTCGTCAAGTACGGCGAGAGCTGCGGGCTTATTGAGGATGGCGTAAAAGCGGTGGTTGCCGGCCACAGTGACTTCCTGGAGGAGATACTCCGGAGCGGAGCGGTTGAACTGGTGGACGAAGCGGATGGTGGGGTGCGCCGTGGAATCCACGGGCATAGAGAGAGAGCCGAAGACGAGAACGTAAGGCTCGTGCTTGCGGGCGAGCTGGCGCAGGAGGCCGCGGGAGACGCGATTAGGCCGGGCACAGGAGCCGAGAGCGAGGATACTGAGGGCCAGTACGGTGCGACGCGTCATACACTAATAAATTAGTACTAATGTAATCGGAAAGCAAGACTGGTGTAGACGAATTGACCAGCCATCGTTTCAACGCCGACTGAGGAGATCCATTCGTAGTTGGGTCGGCTGATTTGAGCGAATTGGTAAAGCCAGTTCTTGATGTGGCAGAGCCACGTTTGCACTCTAACGTAGTTGCCGTCCCGTAGGAAAGCGGCTGGCCTCGCCGGAACACGGAGGAGTCGGTATTTGCTCGGGACGATATTGGCAAACAGGGTCCTCCTAAAAGAGGCGGCCCTTGCGGACCGAGATCCGAGCGGGCCGGCGATGCGACCGAGGCCGGTGCTTTACTTCCCTGAACGCCGCCAGGGGTCCTCACTGCGACTACCACCGCTCAGACATCGCCCCCCCAACGCTGATGACCCTCCACCCTTTCACTGGTCTTCCCAGCGACAGAGCAATCCTGTCTCAAGTCTGACCATGGCGCGTCATTGGTGCGCCTCCGCGTGGCGGGACGAATTCTCCGCCTGGCAGTCCACGCAGGCGACCCGGCAGGCGGGTTGCCTGTCTCCCTGCCGGGTCATAACCACGTGCCAGTACTGCATGGTCCGGGCGCGAAACAACGCTGCCGAGACCAGAAACCAATACTCGAACATGCGGCGGACGCGGTCGTCGTAACGGTTTGCAAAGCGGCTCCAGGCGCTTTGAAGGTTGGTGTTCCAATCCCGCAGAGTCCGCACGTAATGCGGACCGAAATTGTGGATATCCTCGGCAGTAAACAGTCCCTCCATGGCCACCAGAGTCTGTGCGCCGGAGGGCACCAGCAGGCCCGGAAAGATATAGCGCTCGATCCATGGGTCGCCAGCGGTGGTGGAGGCGCTGTTCAAAGTGGTTTCGATAAGAAAAATGCCGTTGGGCCTGAGGGCGCGATGCATGGTTTTCATGAAGGTCCGGTGATTCCGGTGGCCGACGTGGGGAAACATGGCGATCGCGGCGATCTTGTCGAACTGGCCCTGCACGTCGCGATAATCGCAGCGTACGATGTCTACATCGTGACCGGCACAGTGCGCGCGGGCGTAGCGCATCTGCTCTTCAGCAATGTTGATGCTTGTCACTCGTACCCCGTAATTTGCAGCGGCATAAAGTGCGAGCTCGCCCCAACCTCCGCCCACCTCGAGCAAGTGGTCTCCGGGATGCAGGTCCAGTTTGCGGCAAATCAGGTCCAGCTTGAGACTTTGGGCTTCGTCCAGGGTGCTGGCACCCGCATAATAGCCGCAACTGTAGTTTCTGTAATGGCCCAGAAACGCGCCGAAGAGGTCGTTGTCTAGGTCGTAATGCCGGCGGGGAGCTCGCTTTGATCGCCCGCGGCTCTGATCGTTACGAATGCGATTCAGCCACTCCAGGGCCAGTGAGCCGGGGTGCCGGTACGCACGTCGGCGCACGTTCGAGCGGATCAGACGGTACACCAATTCCTCCAAGTCATTACAGGACCACCAACCGTCCATGTATGCCTCGCCCAAACCAAGCGAACCACGCAGCAAGACCCTGCGATAGAACCGCCGATCGTGAACCTGAATATCGTATGTCTGGCTGCCGTTTACCTGGATCTCTGCCTCGGCCAGCCATTTTTCGAGCGTGTTCTGAAAAAGACTCATGGGTTAGCTCCTTGATGTTGTTGTTCTTGTGTCTCCGTGCGCAGTTGAGCAACGGAATGTCGATTGGCGAATCAGCCAGGCCACACACTGGTTTTCAAGCCCTAGAGCCGCAGCTTCGCCGAGATCCACATTGCGCGGAAAATGGATGTGGCCGCCGGCATCCAGCCATGCAATACGGACATGGGCCGGCGCGCCTGCCACCTTTCGCCGGATCGATTCGCATGGGACGATGGGATCGCGCAACGAGGCGGCGATCAGCGCCGGCACGCGCAGCCGGCGCCAGTGCCGCGTTACGCTGGCTTCTTCGTAGTAATGGTTAGCGTCGCGAAACCGGAAGCGCGGCACGATGGTCATCTGGTTCCATTCGGCGCAATTGCGTGCGCGCCGCAATTCCCGAATACTCGTGCAAGCCCTCCCGCGCCTCTCCACAACGGCGTAGGCGCGGTTCGCGTGGGTGTTCAGAAGCTTCTTGTGGAGCCAGAGGCGCCTCCGGTCGAAGTTCTCCATGGCGGCCCGGAGGTCGAGCGGCGGGCAAATCGCAACTACGCCGGCCAAGCGCTTATCGATCTGGTCGACGGCGGCCATCAAAGCGATGGTCCCGCCCAGTGAATATCCGAGCAAAAACACACGGCGGTAGCGGTCAAGCCGCGGCAAAGACAGTAGAATCTTCAGGTCTTCGGTGAGCCCCGCATGATAAATGTCGTCTCCATTCCCATCCGCGCCACGCAGTGAAATGCGCACCGCGGAACAGCCGACGGCCACAGCCGCGAGCGCCGCGGTAACGCAGTATGGGCTGTCTGCGGTTCCACCGATGCCGTGCACGATGACCACCAAGGATTCCGACGAGGAAACCTCGTGAAGAGCGGCCCGTATGTTGATTGGACCCACCACCGGATCGTTCAGGCGCGCTTCGAGCCGCGTGCCGTTCGCGGGTCGCGCTCGCCGCATCGCCTCCATCAGCGGGGGGACGGCGGTCCATATGTGGCCGGCAATGCAACTTAAACACCCTCTGAAGTTCAACGCCATTCGTCCCTCCAATCGACTACCCGCGTTGATCAAGACCGATCGCCATTGTTTGCGGGTCATAGTCGTCATCCAATGCCTTCAGGCAGCCACGCCGTTTTGTTGAGAACGTGGCGGGGTGGTTTCTGTAAGTCCCAAACGAGGCCTAGCGACGACAGGCTCACCAGCATGTAATGCGCTATATCGACTTCCCAGAAGTAGAAGCCCTGTCGCTCGCTCGACGGTACGTAGTGGTGGTTGTTGTGCCATCCCTCTCCGAGCGTCAACACGGCGATCCAGAAGCTGTTCCTGCTATTGTCCGTGGTAGGAAAGCGCCGGCTTCCGAAAACATGCGTCAGCGAGTTCACTGAGAACGTGCCGTGATAGACCAGCACCGTGTTGACGAAAAATCCCCAGGCGAGCATTTGCACAGGCGACGTGCCCCAGTGGGGGAAGTGGCGCTGGAGCACCCAACCAAGAACCAGAAGGCCTTGGGCAAGTGCAACTGGTGGCACGAGCCAGTAGCGGTTGAGCCAGCGAAGTTCGGGGTATTTTGCGAGGTCGGAGATTAGGCGGAAGTTCGTGGCATCGTACTTCGTGGTCAGAATCCATCCGACGTGCGACCACCAAAAGCCATTCTGAACGGGAGAATGAATATCGGCATCATCATCGGAATGAGTGTGGTGATGCCTATGGTTCGCCGCCCACCACAACGGACCCTTCTGCATCGCCGATGCCCCCACCCACGCGAGCGTGAATTGGAACCATCGACTGGTGCTGTAGGATCTGTGCGAGAAGTAGCGATGATATCCGGCGGTAATGCCGAACATGCGGACCAGATAGAGGATGGCGCAGAGCCATAGCGCCACCCGACTCCAGCCGCACCAGAAGATGGAGAGGGAGGACAGATGCACAAGGAAGAATGGCAAACTGCGCCATAGCGAGATCCGAGCCGGCATGGTCCTATGTACCTCTTTGGCCTTCCCGCATCCGGGCGGCAGTTCGCATGAACTGAAATCCATCCACCAACTCCTTTTCTAGATTTGGTTGGCGGCGTCTCTGCCGCTCACACATACATGAGGAAAACGAGACAAAAACGGCTAACTAAAGTTTTGTCAATGTTTTTTGCTCCCATGAAACTGCCCGGCATGAGCGGTTACGGCTGCTTTCGATCTACCCAGGAGCGAGGGTCTCAGGCTGAACCGCTACGCTAAATCACGGTAGATCCACGTCGAGCGCGTAGATATCCGAATTGCTGCGAATGACCGAGGCGACCGGCGCATTGCCTGGCGCCAGGCCGGCGAGCACATACCCGGTCACGTTGGATTGAAGGAGTTGCCGCGAGCTCACCACGCGCTCGATTCTCCGATTGCCGATTCGCACGCGAAATACAGGCTGCTCGACGCTTTGGACCGAGTCCTGATAGTAGACGTATTGGCCATCGCGGGACCAGAAAGGAGGACCCAGCCCAGCACCATTTGCCAGCGGCGTCCAGCGCCGTGTGCGGAAGTCGAATAACAGGATTTGGGATCCGGCCGCGTTGGTGGCGGCAATATAGCGAGGATCGGGCGACCAGGCCGCCCGCGAAAGCGCCTCCGAGCCCGGCAGCAATTCGGCCTTCCGGGTCTTCCAATCCATTACGTACAACGCGGAAACCCGGGGCACGCCGCGGGAGAACAGCAAGGAATTTCCGTCGGGAGACCAACTCGGTTCGCGCTCGGCGAAGGAAGGGGCAGTGATGGTCTCCGGGATTCCTCCGCCGGACCCATTTGAGTCAATCACATACAATTTCTGGGGTTCGCCGGACCAACTCCCCGAAAAGGCAATCCTGGTTCCGTCGGGTGACCAGCGCGGTTGGACTACGTGCAACGCCGCGGGCGTCAATGGCGCCCGCTCGGCGCCGTCGGGCCGGCTTCGCCAGAGGGTGTTGTCGGCAGCCATGGTGTAGGCCACCCAACGCCCATCGGGCGAATAGTCGACCCAGCGGCCAGCGACGCCCGAAAGGTACGTCATGAACTGGCCGCGCGTGGGATCGTAGCGCACCAATTCCCTGCGTTCCTGCCCGGCGGCGAAGAATACGCGCTTGCCATCCGGACTGGGAGCCAGCGACAGGATCACCAGCGGAGTGGAATAGATTTCAACGGGACTCCGGCCGAATACCGGCAGCCAGTCCCGATTCTCCCGGATGACCCAGAGGCTTATCGCCCCACCGGCCGCGGACCTAAGAAACAAGTAATACTTTCCCGACGGGATCCAGCTTCCACTGTAATCGTTATCCAATCTCCCGCCGGAGGCTGGTTCTCGCTGGAGGGGATGCAGGCCGGCGCCATCCGAGGCCACCTCCCACAGTGCGGCGCCCGTATCATGGTTGTGTATGCGCAGGCGCAAAACGTCCGGTCCAGGTGCGGGCGCCCAGCGGATGGCGTCTGCGATTCCGTTCCGAGTATCCACCAGCTTGCGGCAATCCGTACCGTCGATGTTGACCTGAAATACCGCCGAACCATGGGAAAAGACGATGCGCCTCCCATCGCGGGACCACGTACCGCCGTAGCCCGAAACACCGCCAATCCGACGGGCGCTTCCGCCGGCCACGGGCACGATCCACAGAGCGCCGTCGTCTCCAGTGCGCGGCTCGGCCGAGACCAGCAGGCTGGAGCGGTCGGGCGAGATATCCAATATGTCCGGCGCAAAGATCGGCGGCGTCACCGCTACCGGCACCGGTGTTCCACCTTTCACGGAAACCTGGGCTAGCGACCACCGGCCACCCATCCGCTCCGTGAAGTAGATCCGGGAGCCATCCGTCGCCACGCCATTTCCGACCTCGACCCGGCCCGTTTGAGTAAGCTGCACCACCTGCGACACGCGGGGGGGGCGCGCGAACGCTCCGAGCCAATACGCCAGGGCGAGTCCGCCCGCCAGACTCGCGGCAATCACTACGCCAGCCACCACAGCAATTCGATTGCGGCGCACAAACTTGGCCGAGCGATAGGCAAACGTGTCCGGGCGCGCAATCACCGGGCGCCCGTCCAGGTGGCGCTGGATATCGCGCGCCAGGAGGCCGGCGTTGGCATAGCGCCGCTCCGGCTCCTTGCGGATGGCCATGCGGATGATATTGTCCAGGTCGCCAGCCAGTTGCGGCTTCAGCAGCGCGGGCGCGGTGGGCTCCATGTGACAGATCACCCGGGCGATGGCATCCGGCGTGTACCTGGACATCGCCTGGGCCTTCTTTCCGGTCAGCAACTCATAGAGAATGAGGCCGAGCGAATAGACATCCGCCGCGGTGGAAGCCGCCTCGCCGCGCACCTGCTCGGGCGAGGCGTAGTCGGGCGTCATCAACTGCAGGCCGGTCAAGGTGGCGGCTCCCTGCTCCGCAGCCGGATCCAGCAGCTTGGCAATCCCGAAATCCAGCAGCTTGGGAGTACCGTCTTTGGTCACCAGGATATTGGCGGGCTTCAGGTCGCGGTGCACCACCAGGTCGCCGTGCGCGAAGTCCACCCCCTCGCAGACCCGCAGGAAGAGCCGCAACCGCTCCTCCAGGCCAAGCGACTGCCGATCGCACCACGCCGTGATAGGGTCGCCCTCGATAAACTCCATCACCAGGTAGGGCACGCCCTCCGGCGTGGAGCCGCCATCCAGTAGCCGGCCGATATTGGGGTGCGACAACCGGGCCAGGATCTGGCGCTCCTGCCGGAAGCGCCGCAAGGTGCTGGGCGACTCGGCCGCAACGCGTACCAGCTTGATGGCCACCTGCTGGCGGAACTCGGCATCGTCTCGCGAGGCGCGGTAGACCGCGCCCATGCCGCCGTGCCCGACGATAGCCTCCACTTTATAAGGTCCCAGGCGCGCGCCGATCAGCCGCTCGTCGGGATCGGTTTCGCGCGCCAGTGACGCGGCCGCCGACGCGATGGCCGCACCGGCTGAGGGAAGCCCTTCGCCGGAGTGCTCCAACAGGGACGCCACTTCCTGCCGCAGGTCCTGGTCGAGGCATTCGCGTTCGAGGAAATCCACGCGATCTTCCGGCAGCAGATCCGCGGCGCCCCTGAAGAGCCGTTCGGCTTCGGCCCACTGCTCCGGGTTCAG
>Ga0187887_10000541_pt1 | contig 36873 bp, 37 predicted proteins | sample June2016WEW_7_10_FD_132977 | JGI IMG/M metagenome (GOLD analysis project Ga0187887, IMG submission 132977) | Peatland microbial communities from SPRUCE experiment site at the Marcell Experimental Forest, Minnesota, USA - June2016WEW_7_10 | ecosystem: Environmental > Terrestrial > Soil >... | reverse complement strand
GACTTGCCGACGCCGGATCCGGCAAACAGGCCGATGCGTTGGCCGCCGCCCACCGAGAGCAGCGAATTGATGGAGCGCACGCCGACGTCCAGAGGATCGCGGATCGGGCGCCGGAGGAGCGGGTTGAGGGGCTCGCCGGTCAGGGACACCTGATCCGCGCAACGCAGCTCGCCCATGCCGTCGAGCGGCCTGCCGGCGCCGTCGAGAACGCGGCCCAAGAGCTCGTTTCCCACCGCCACCGTGCTGACGCTGCGCGTCGGGATCACCCGGGCGCCCGGCATGATGCCGCGGATGTCGCCGGTGGGCATCAGGAACAGCTTATCCCCGGAGAAACCGACGACTTCCGCCTCGATCTGCCTCCCCTCGGCGGTGTCGATCAGGCAGCGACCGCCGACCGCGGCCTCGCAGCCGACCGCCTCCAAGGTCATGCCGACCATGCGGCTGAGCGTGCCCTCGACCACGAAGTCCGATGCGTTCGCCATGCGCTCGCGCACGCGCACGAGCGATTCCGCCCAGCGCTTGGAACCGGGCTTCCTGGCCGCGTCCGCTGCGCTCATGCGCCGCTTCCTCGCGGGGCGGGCCCCTGCCGCTCGGTTCCCATCAGTTCGCTCAAGATCGCGCCCAGGCGGGTCTCGAGCCGTGCGTCCACGCGGGAGGTGGCGGTGGTGATCTGGCAGCCGCCGCGCGCCATCACCGGATCTTCGACCAGCTGCCAGGCGCGCTCACTTTCCGTCGGCGCCAGATTCTGACGCACCACTGCGGCGTCCTCGGGATGCAGGTGGACCCGCACATCACGTGCGGCGACAGGAAGAGAGCCGATGGCCTCGCGCACGATGCCGATGATCTGCGTGGGATCGGTCTTCAGTTCGCGCCGCACGATCTGCCGCGCGAGCGCCATCGCGAGCGTCAACAGCTCACGCTCCACTTCGGCGTCCAGCTCCTCGAATGGTTTGGCGAGATCGTAGAACATCCCCTCGAGCCGCTCGACCTGGGCGCGCACCTCGGCCCGACCCGCCTCCCGTCCCTCGGCCAGCCCTTGTTCGAAGGCTTCTTTATGGGCCTCCGCCTGCAAATCCACGAGTCCGCTCACCGTCGGCACCTTGAGACCGACGGGGCCCCCGCCCACCTCCGGCGCGGACCAGAGTTGGGCGTTGCGGGCGGTCTCCTTGGGCTTCGGGTCAGACAAAATCCGCTCCGCCCTTGCCGCCGAGACTGATGGTGCCTTCCTCGGCCAGGCGCTGCGCGATCACCACGATCTCCTTTTGCGCCGCTTCGACCTCGGCGAGCTTCACGGGACCGCGCGCCTCCATATCGTCCTTGAGAATTTCCGCCGCACGCTTCGACATGTTCTTGAGAATTTTCTCCTGCACTTCGGGCTCGGCTCCTCGCAGCGCGACGGCCAGCGTATCGGATCCGACCTCGCGCAACAGCGCCTGGATGCCGCGGTCGTCCACGTCCAACAGATTGTCGAAGATGAACAGCAAATCCTTGATCTGCTGGTGCATCTCGGTGTCGGCCTTCTCGATCTTGCCGAGTTCCTCGCCGCTCTTGTCCCGCTCCATGGCGTTCAGGATGTTGGCGACCGTGCGCGCGCCGCCGATACGTCGCAGGGGCGCGGGGGGCGCGACATTGGCCTGCTTCTCCACCAGCTGGTCGAGTTCTGTCAAGGCGGTCTGCGGAACCTCGTTGAGCGTGGCGATCCGCATCAACACGTCGGTGCGCATCTCCTCGGTGAGCAGCGGCAGGATCGACGCCGATTGTTCCGCATCGAGATGCGAGAGCACGATCGCGGCGATCTGCGGATGCTCGCCGGAGATGATTTGCGCCACCGCCTTGGCGTCCATCCACTTCAAGGCCTCGATCCCCTGGCCGGTCTGCCCGGTGGACACGCGATCGAGCAGCAGATCCGTCTTCTGTTTACCGACCGCCTGGGTGAGCACGCGGCGCACGTAGTCCTGAGATCCCGAGGCTACATTGGACTTTCCGTCCACGACGCCGATGAAGTTCTCGAGCACGGTCGTCATCTGCTCGCGCGATACCTCCTTGAGCTCGGCCATCGCAACGCCGAGCCTTTGCACCTCCCGGGCGTCGAGCTGCTTCAGGAGATTGGCAGCGTCCTGCTCGCCCAGGCTCATGAGCAAGATCGCGGCGCGTTCGGTCCCTCCAAGATCACCCGGCTTGCTAGCCATCGGCGGCAACCCAATCCTTGACTACTTGTGCGGCACGCTTCGGATCCTGGCCCACCAGCGTTCGGGCAGCCGCGATCTGCTGCTCAAAACTGGGCGATAATTTGATCGGGTTGGCGGCGCTCGACAGGCTCACGCGATCCGCGCCGATCTCGTCACCGGCGAGGCTCCCCTTGGCCGTCTTGTTGCTCCGGGTGAGGGATTTCATCAGCGGCCTCAAGATCAGGAACGCCACCAGCAGCACCAGCCCGGCGCCGACCAATTGCTTGGCGATCGACCCGACCATCGGGTTCTGCCAGAGCGGCGGCCCGTCGATCGGGCCGATCGGGCCGTTATTCTTGAACGCCTGATTCATGACGTTGATTTGATCGCCACGATCGTCCTTGAGGCCGATGGACTCGCGCACGAGCTGCGTGAAGCGCTTGATGTCCGCATCGCTCATCGGCGTGGTCGTAACTTTGCCGTCCTCGCCGGTCTTCTGCCAATCGTCGATCACGACACCGACGCTCAGGCGCTTCAACGACCCCACCGGTTCTTTGATGTACGCCAGCGTCCGATCGACCTCGAAGTTTCGCGTGCTGCGCTGCGCGCTCGAGGTGGGCCCGGAACTGGCCGCTGTAGCCTGTCCTGGCGCTGCAGCCTGGCCGGGCGATCCCGGCGTGGCAGTCGCGCCTGGGATCACCGGCGCTCCCGACGTTCCCGGGGGCTGATTGCTGAGCGCCCCCGGAATGCCCTCGACGCCGTCTCCCGCCTTGCGCGTCTCGTTGCTGGTTTGCTCGCTGCGCACTGCCGTCTTCTGCGGGTCGTAGTTCTCGCGCGTCTCTTCCTGGACGGTGAAGTCGACATCGGCCGTCACCGTGGCGCGCACGCGTCCGGCTCCGACCAGGGGTTCCAACAACTCCACGATGCGGTGTTGATAGCTCTCCTCGAGCTTGTGGGTGTACTCGAGCTGCCGGTTGCTGATCGCGGACTCTGAATTGTCGTCCGGGGAGCTCAACAGCGAACCCGCCTGATCCACCACCGTCACGTCGCTCGCTCCGAGTTCCGGGACGCTCGATGCGACCAGATGTACGATGGCGCTGACTTGACCCGGGTCGAGCTTGCGTCCCGGGTAGAGCTGCAGCATGACGGAGGCGGTGGCTCTGTGCGAGTCGCGCAGGAACACCGACGGCTTCGGCATGGCCAGATGCACCCGCGCGTTCTGCACGCCCTGGACCTTGATGATGGTGCGCGCCAGTTCGGTCTCGAGCACCGACTGATAGCGCGCAGTTTCCATCATCGAACTCGTGCCGAGCGCCGAGTCCTTCTGAATCATCTCGATGCCCATCGCATCGCTTTGCGGCAGACCCTGGCTGGCGAGGCGAATGCGCGCCTCCTGAACCTTGGACTCGGGGACGGACACCGCCCCCGAGGGGCTCAGTTTGTATTCGATTCCTGAGGCCGTGAGTGCGTCCATGACCTGTCCGCTTTCACGCTCCGACAGCTGTCCGTAGAGCACGGTGTAGTTCTGACCCTGCGACCAGATCACCAACCAGATGGCGGCGGCTACGGCAGCCGCGACGCCGGCCAGGAGTCCCACTTGCTTGACTATGGGTGCCGCTTCGGCAAGGCCGCGGGCGGGGGCAGGTACGATATCAGCCATGGATCATCCTCGCGGTCGGTTACACCGACATGTTCATCACTTGGGTATAGGCATCCAGGAGCTTGTTGCGCACCTGGGTCATTGCGCGAAAGGCGAGATCCGCCTTCTGTACCTCGAGCATGACGCGGGTGATATCGACGCTCTTGTCGCCGCTTTCGTAGGCACTCGCGATCTGGGTCGCCTGGTTCTGCATGGAAGCGATGTTGTCCACCGAGTTCTTCAGGAGAGCGGCGAAGTCCGTGGGCTGCGCGGACGAGGGAGTAATGTCCGTCGGGGCTCCGGCGGCGCGCGCCTGGAGCGAGCGCATCTCCGCCAGCACTTGTTGAATCTGCAGGCTGCTCATTGCGCCACCGCCGCGAACTCCTGTTCGTGCAGCCGTGGCACGCTGACCCCGGCCGCCTTGAGCTGTTGCAGTTTGTGGCGCAGCGTGCGCGGGCTGATCCCCAAGCGCTCGGCGGCGAGTTTGCGGCTGCCGCCGGTGACGCGAAGCGTCGCCAGGATGAGCTCGCGTTCCCGCTGCTTCAGACCCCGGTCGAGACCCGGCGCAGTCTCGCAATTGGCGGCGAACGCTGCCGCGGTCACGACTGTGCCCGCGCCGACGCTCGGCATCGGGATCGCCGCTGCGCCTGCCGCCGGCGCATCGCCGGTGCCCAGATCCAGATCGCAGGCATCGATGCTCCCGCCGGTGGCCAGCCACGCCGCACGCTGCACGATGTTGGTGAGCTCGCGCGCATTTCCCGGCCAGGCGTGTTCCAGCAACATGCGTTCCGCGGCCTGCGTGAGCGCAAGCGCCGCGTGATTGCCGCGTGCACACGCCTGAATGGCGCGTCGAGCGAGCGGCAAGATATCGCCGCGGCGCTCGCGAAGCGCCGGCAGGCGCAGCGACATCACGTTGAGACGATAGAAGAGATCGGCGCGGAAGCGCCCCGCACGCACCTCTTCGGGCAGATCCCGGTTGGAGGTGGCGATCAGCCGCACGTCGAGGCTGATGGTGCGGGTGCCGCCCAGACGCTCGACTTCACGCTCTTGCAGAACCCGCAGGATTTTCGCCTGCAGGCCCAGATCCATTTCGGAAATCTCATCGAGGAGGAGCGTGCCTCCCTGCGCCTGCTCGAACTTGCCGGCGTGCGCACTCAACGCGCCGGTGAACGCGCCCTTCTCGTAGCCAAACAGCGTCGCTTCGAGCATGTTCTCGGGGATGGCCGCGCAGTTGATGGCGACGAAGGGCTTGTCCGAGCGGCCTGAAGTGTCCCGGATGAAGCGCGCATACACTTCCTTGCCGGTGCCGCTTTCGCCGGTGATGAGCACGGTGGCGTCGTTCTCCGCGATCTTGCGGGCCAGCGACACCGAGCGCTTGGACTCCGGGTCAGCGGCAACCATATCGCTCGGCGTCACGCGGTTGGCGAGCTGCCTGCGCGCCATGTCGATCAGCGCCTGCGCCTCGAACGGCTTCACGATGTAGTCGGTGGCCCCCTCCCGCATGGCAGATACCGCCTGCGCGATGGTTCCGTAGGCAGTCATGAGCACCACCGGCAGATCAGGCCGCAGCCGCTTGATCGACGAGAGTAGCTCGTAGCCGCTCGGCCCCGGCATTTGCACGTCGGAGATGACCAGCGCGATCTCGTCCGATTCGAGCAGCCGAAGGGCCTGCTCCGCATCGCCCGCGGCGACCGCCGCGAGGCCTGCGGCGCGCAGTGTATCCATCAGCGCCTCTCGCAGGTCGGTGTCGTCCTCGACGATCAGGACCGATTCTTTGACGGTGTTCATGCAGTTTCCTCAGCAGGTAAATCGATGATGAATGTCGCGCCGCGCGCAGCCGCGCCATGGCCCGGATCGGCGAGGCACACGCTTCCGGCATGAGCCTCGACCACGCTCTTGACGATCGCCAGGCCGATGCCGTTGCCGCGCGAGCGGGTGGTGAAGAACGGCTCGAATATCCGTTCCCGGATGCGTGCCGGTACCCCGGGACCGTTGTCGCTCACGACGATCTGGGCCCGGCCGCCTGCCGCACCGCGCGCCAGCAGTTCCAGGTCGAGTTCCGCGCCCGCGGATTGCAGGGCGTTGGTGGCGAGATTCAGCACGGCCGATACCAGCGACGGAGCATTCGCCCGCACGGCGAGGCCCGGCGCCTCGGTGCGAATGGTCAGACGTACGCCCCGGCGCAGCGCCGGCCGCAGCCATTGCGCCACCTGCTCCAAGAGCGCGCTCACGCTCACGAGCTCACGGCTGGCGCCGCCGTGAGCGAACGCCAGCATGTCGTTCACCAACTTGTCGAGCTGCTTCAAGCTGCCCACGGTCTTCTCCGAGCAGCGCGTCAGATCCTGCGCGCTTCTGCCGGGGATGGACATCTGCGAGGCGTAAAGGAGCGCCGCAGCCAGGGGCGTGCGGATCTGGTGCGCAAGACCTGCGGCCAGCTCGCCCATGGTCACGAGCCGTTGCTGACGCGCCAGAAAAACATTCATCAGATGCGGCTCGGTCACGTCGGTGAGCAGCACCACCTCGCCCTCGTGCCGCAGATCGCGGCGTGAGACGTTGACGAACCGGCCGGTGCGAAGCTCCGTATGTTCGCCGATGGCGCCTGAGTTCACCGCGGCGCGCGCCAGCACGGCCGTGAAGGTTTGATGCACCAGGGGCTCCCCGAGGAGCGCGACGGCCGCCGGGTTCGCCTCCTGAATCTCCCCGCGGGCGTCGAGCACCAGCACGCCTCCCGGCAGGCCTTCGATCAGCGCCGATAAGCGCGCCGCGAGATGCTCATTGCCGGCGTGCGCCTCGCCCAGCTCATGCCGAAGCTGCGCCACCTGGGTGCGCAGCGCCTCGAAGGCGCCGGAGAGCTGCTCCGAGACGGAGCCGAAAGCGCGGAATGCGGCGGTGAGCTCACTGCGCTGCGCGTTGACGAGGTCGGGAGGATTCGCTGCCATGCGAGGGAGGAAAGCAACTTCTGTGCCTCGGCTGCTTTTGTCACGCTGATCAACCGCTTACGCCAAGGGCCCCGGCAGCGGCGGGGCAAGCGTCAATAAACTGTCAGGCGCTCAGACGGTATTTGCGCAGCTTCTCGACCAGCGTCGTGCGGCGAATGTTCAGAAGGCGCGCCGCTCCCGCAACCGTGCCGTCCGCTTTCTCGAGCGCTTTGCGAATCAGGCCGATCTCGATCGCGGACAGATGATCCTTCAGGTCGATGCCGCCGCTCTTCATCAAAGTGCCGCCGGCCTCGGCATCGTCGAGCAGATCAGAGGCATCGCGGACGTGCACGGTCAGCTCCTCGGTCTCATCGGTCTCGGTCTCGTCCGATGCGCGCGCGGGCGTGATGCGCATGTCCCCGCCGAGCCATGCGCCACTGCCGCTGGCTCGATAGCGTTCGGGCAGGTCCTCCGCGGTCACCGTTTGATCCGGATACAGGATCGCAAGGCGTTCCAGCAGATTCGCAAGCTCCCGCACGTTTCCGGGCCAGCGATTGGCCGCAAGGCAGCGCATGGCTCCCTTGTCGAGGCTGATGTGGCGGCCGGCATTTTGACCCTGGCGGCGGACCAGGTGATCGATCAGCACCGGCAGATCCTCGAGCCGCTCGCGCAGCGGCGGCACCTGCACCGGGAATACGTTCAGGCGATAGAACAAGTCCTCGCGGAAGCGCCCCGCGAGGATGGCGGCATCGAGATCCCGGTGGGTCGCCGCGATGATTCGCACGTTACAGAGGATCGTGCGATTGCTGCCGACCCGCTCGAAGGTCCTCTCCTGAAGCACCCGCAACAGCTTCACCTGCATCTGCAACGACATGTCGCCGATCTCGTCCAGGAACAGGGTTCCACCCTCGGCGAACTCGAACCGGCCGAGCCGGGTCGACAGCGCGCCCGTGAAGGCGCCCTTTTCATGTCCGAACAGCTCGCTTTCCAGGAGGTCCGCCGGAATTGCGCCGCAGTTGACCGGCACGAACGGATGTCCGGCGCGGCCGGACATCTCGTGGATGTGCCGCGCGACCAGTTCTTTGCCGGTCCCGGACTCGCCGAGCACGAGCACATTGGTATCGAACGGGGCAACTTGCTCGATCAACCGGTGAATGGCCCGCATCGCGCGGGAGTCCCCGCTGGGACGAAAGCGATGGGCTCCCGGCTGGGTCGGGTGGCCGTTGCGCACGTTCTGCGCCTGATTCAGTACGGCGGACAGCCGGCGCTGCTTCACGGGAAGGTCGAGGTGCAGCCAGGCGATGTCACCGCTCGACTCGGCAATCTTGGGAAGGCCGTTGCGCGAGAGAAAAATCACCGGCAGGGGCTGCCCCATGGCGCGCAGGCGCGCGACCAGTTCAGGGCCTTCCGCGGCGATGGTCTCGGCACCGACGATGAGCGCCAGCCAATCGTGGGCGCCCTCGGTTTTTCGCCCGAGTTCAGCCAGGTCATGAAAGCGGACCGGCTCCAAGTCGAGAAATCGGAGCAACGCCTCCAACTCCTGGGCTTGCGAGTCTGAGGGTTCCATCACAATTACTTTGGCGTCGATCACTGAATGGGACTCCTTCCCTAGCAAAACTGTGACGGACTCCGCAGATCTATCAATCCGTCTTAAACATATCATCTAACTTATTGAGATTGTTCAATCAATCTCAGGTCGGACCACATACTAGCTGATCGACTTGAGAGAAAAGCAGTTGGCAAACACCCGTAATCGGCGTAGGGGTATTCCCCAATTCGACCCTGCGAGAATTGGCTAGAGGAAGCTCGGGCTTTTGCTAGTGAGCGTTAGGTGAGGAGGCGCGAGCGCCGGCGACGAGGCGACGGTGGTGCCGGAAAATAAGCTTCTCGAGAAGCTCCACCACGCCCTCGCTCATGTCGCGAAATTTTAGTTGCGCGACGCGCTCGTCGCCCTCGCTGCGCTCGCTCGTGACGCTGCACGGAATTTTGAGCGGCTGTGGCAGCGCGGGATTGATGTAGATGTGGACGAGACCCGCCTCCCCCACTGCCGGCGCCGTCGCGCCGAACCATTCCAGACCCCGCGCGCCGAGCCGCGCCTTCTGGGCGGGCGGTACTGCGGCACTGCGTACGGCGATCTCGGCCGTGAGCCGCAGCAGGATGTTCAGCTTGTATTCGAGCCGCTGCAGCTCGTGAAGCAGCGCCGGCGATTCGTCCTTCAGCGCCTCCGAGATCCGCACTTCGTCCAGCGAGGACTCGGCACCCAAGAGCTGCTGATTATCCGCGTGCAGGCGCGCGAGCGCCAAACCCTGCGGTATCTCTCCCGGCAGCCAGAGCAGCGGCAGCAGTTCCTCGAAGATCAAGCCATCGCCGAGGAACGACGTGGGCATGGGGTTCGCGCCGGCTCAAGGCCGGTGATTGGAGTAGGCGCGAACGGCGCGCCGGCCCGCCGCCAGCATGTCCATGTCGCGGCACTTCGCACGGAAGCGATGCTCCATTCGCCCGAGCGATTGGGCGTTCAACTCGGTAATCTGGCGAAACACCGCTCGATCCTCGTCGGTCATGGGTATGAGAGCCTGGCGGGCGGACTTTATCAGCCTGAGCCGCTCGGCGTCGAGACGGATCACGTGCTCCGCCTCGCCGTTCTCTGTAGCCTGCAGCACCTGCCGCGACAGCTCGAGTGCCCGCTCCAGCGCCACGCGGGCGTCCTCACGGGTCAGCAGCGGCGCGATCGGCTCGCCCGGCGGGATATCCCGGCTCATCGCTGATCCGAGACGATCTGGTCCCAGCCGCTCTTGACCTTGCGAACCAACGCGCTGACCTCGGCGAGGACGGCGCGATCGTTGTTCGCGTTCGCCAGCGTCAGCTGGGTGAGCATGTACCCGTATAGAGAGTGCAGGTTCGCGGCGACCTGCTCCCCGCGCTCCATGTCGAGAGTCGAATCGAGGTGATTGATCAAGCGAAAGGCCTTGTCTACCGCCTTGACCTTCGCGATCACGTCCGGAAGCGGCAGATTGTTCTTGATGCGCTCCATGCAGCCCTGCGCAGCCGCAAGCTCCGCCAGGATCTGCTCGAACATGATCTGTACGAGACGGGTCGGGCTCGCATTCGCGACCAGCCCGTGTTTGCGCACGGCTGCATACTGTGCGGCGCCTCGTTGCGAGTGCATCATCTTCGCGGTCCTCAGGTTCCGAGCGTGCCGCTGCCCAGGCTCGAGGTCGAAGAGGACGAGGAGGAGCTGGTGCTCGAGGACGGGTTGAATTCCGCGGTCAGATAAGTCTGCATCTCCTTGAGCGAGGCGACCGCCGTGTCCATGGCGTTGTACTGGGCGGTGAGCGTCGCCGAATAGGCCGCGAGTTCGGTCTGCAGGGCGGTCTGCTGCTGCGAGACGTTGGTCAAGCTGGCCTGCAGGCCCTGGTTGATGGAGGACAGCAATCCACCCGGCCCAGTGTACTGATTGATCAGCGAGTTGAGCTTGGTCGCGATTCCGTTGGTTCCGCCAAGCAGATTGCCGACGGAGGTGAGATTGGCGGTCAAGGCGTTGTTGAGCGCCCCCGAATCGCTGACCAGGCTGCCGGTATTGGCATCCGTCGTGATGCCGATGTCGGCCAGCGAAGTGATGCCGCCGGTGTTGCCCGACTGGACCGTATCCAGGATGTTCGCGAGCTGATTCTGGAAGGATTCGAGCGTGGCGTTGCCGTTGAGCGGCCCGGCGGTTTGCGTGCTCGGATCGTATCCGGTCAATGACTGGATCGCGCTGATGAGGCCGTTCGCCGCCGTCACGAAGGTGCCGATCGAGGTCGCGGCGGCGGTGCTGTCCGGCGTCACCGAGACGGTGATGGGAGTGCTGGCCGCCGATACCCCCAAGAGGTCGAGCGTCACGCCGGTGATCGCTCCGCTCACCAGATTGTTGGCGCTCGAGGCGGGGTAGCCATTGAGCGTGAAGTTGGCGTCCTGGGCTGCCTGCGTCTGGGTCAGATTGGTGATGTTGTTGGCCGGATCGTAGACCAGCGGGGCGAGGCCGCCGTTGCCGCCGGATTGGGTCACGGTGATGGCGTTCGCCGTGCCCGTCGATGTGCCGGAGATCACCAGCCGTGCGCCGCCGGTGGTGCTGATCACGCTCGCGGTCACGCCCGGATTGTTCGAGGCGGAATTGATGGCGGACGCGATGCCTGCCAGCGTGTCGTTGGTCGAGTCGATGGTGATCGAGGTGGAGGCGGCGCCGACGGTGATGTTCAGTGTGCCGGTGCCGATTTCCGTCGTGCTGGAACCCGTAAAAGCCTGCGAGGTCAGCGTGGCCGCCGTCGCGAGATTTTGAACCTGCAGCGAGTACTGTCCCGCCACCGCATCCGAACTGGTGGTGGCGGAGGCGATCGTCTTGTCAGCCACCGTCGCGGCATAGCCGGCGAGCTGTGTGGGATTCTCCAGCGTGGAGAGGGTCGCCTGCAGGGTGCTCAAGGCGCTCGAAAAGGTGCCGAACGCCGACACCTGGGCGTTCAGCGTGGTCTGCTGCGACGCCAGAGAGTTGGTCTGCGCCGCCCCGTAATTGGCGGTCAGCGAGGACACGATGGCGCTGATGTTCAACCCCGAGCCGATGCCCGTGGAGGTGATCAGGGAATTGGCGGTGCCCGACGAGGAGCCCGCGGCGGAGGATGCGGCGGAAACGGCTGAACTCATGAATGAAGACCTCTGCTGCGCATGCCGGGATTATCGGCATTTATCTGATGAACTTAAGCAAGACTCATACCAGGAACTGGCGGCGCAGCGCCGGACCCGGCACGCCCTTCAGGCGTGTTCGTCGATCAGAGCGCTCGAGATCCCAAGGCTCTTGGCCAGCGCCGGAAAGGCAATCACCGGATAATCGGCGATTACGGCCCCGTTGGCGGGATTGATCTCCTGGATCAGAGCGGCATTGGTGTCCGGGGCCACCCGAAACTGGTTCGGCTTGCCCGAATCGTTGAGGAACTTGTTGAGGAACGCGACCTGCGCCTGCACATCGTTAGTGCGCGAAACGCTGGCGCTCTTGGCCGCAGAGGCGGCCGTTTCGGCCGCCGCATGGCCGCTGGACGGCAACGATTTGCCGCTCGAGGATTCACTCGTAACCTTGCTAGGCGCCTGACTTCCGTGCACGAGGCTTATCGCCGGTATCAGTACCGGGGTTGCATCGCTCGCCATGTGGGTACCTGCTTCGAGTTACTCCGATCTAAAACTCACTCCCGAACCTGATCCCTTTGTAGTCCACGGCCCGGTCGCTTTTGGCGGCCGGGCCGTGGGGTTCCTACTCGTCTAATACTAGCTATCGGCCGTTACTGCAGAAGCTTGAGGATCAGCTGCGGCTGCTGGTTGGCCTGCGCCAACACCGAGATGCCGGCCTGTTCCAACACCTGGGCCTGGGTCAAGTTCGCCGTTTCCTGCGCGAAGTTCGCATCCTGGATGGTGCTGCGCGACTGGGTCAGGTTCTGGCTGGTTGACTGCAGGTTCGACACGGCCGCCTGGAAGCGGTTCTGGATCGCGCCGAGCTGCGACTGGAACTGACTGACGCTGGCGAGCGCCGAATCCACCGACTCGATCGTGGAGTTGGCCGCCGTAGCCGTCAGCACGTTCTGGCCCTGGAGCGTTCCAGTGGCAGTGACCGTCGTCGCCGCCGCAAAGCCTGAATTCGTGAGATCGGCTGCCAGACCGCCCACCTGGATATTCTGCGAAGCGGCCAGCGAGACCTCTCCGTAGAACGCCGTGGCACCCGTCGTATAGGCCGCGCCCGCACCGATGTCGGCACTGGTCGCCGCGTTGTACGAGGTGACATGCGTGATGCCGCCGGTGCTGGCAACTGCCGCGAGCGGATTCAGGTTCTGGTTCAACTGGATGTTGCTGCCGTCCGCTGCCGTCAAGATCAGACCATTGCCGCCCGCAGCCGCAGTGACGCCGCCGTCCTGGGTCGAGTAGCTGTTGATCGCCGAGACGAGATCCGAAGCGGTGAGGGTACCGGAGGTCGCGTTCAGCACGGTCACTCCGTTGATCCCGAGCGAGTAGCCGCCGGTGCCGACCGTAACGGCGCCGAAGGTCACGTCCTGGGAATTGTTGGCGGTGGCCGTCAATCCCGAGATGTTGGCCGCGTTGACGGCGGCCGCCTTCGCGTACGCCGAGGCCCCATTCTGATAGGCATAGGCGCTGCCGCCCGTTCCAGAGCTGGCAGTTGTCGCATACAGGCTGCTCGCGCCGATGGTCGTCGCCGTGCCGTTGCCGATCGCTACGGTCAGTGCGCCGGTGGTGGCCACGCCCGTAACGGCCGTGGTGGTCGCAGCAACCGCGCCGACCTGGTTCGCGCCGACGCCCGAGGCGAGGTCGACCGAGATGGTGTTGCCGACGTTCGCGCCGACCTGGTAAGTCTGCACGCCGCTTGAGCCGTTCAGCACTTGCAGGCCGTTAAAGGAGGTCTGCTGCGCGATCTGGGTGATTTCCGAGATCTGCTGCTGCACCTGCTGGTCGAGAGCTTGGCGGTCCGAGGCGCTGTTCGAGCCGTTGGCCGCTTCCACCGCGAGGGTGCGGATGCTCTGCAGGTTGTTGACGATGGTGTTCAACGCGCCGGCGGCGGTCTGCGTTTCGGACACCGCGTTGTTCGCGTTGTTGATGGCCTGGTTGGTGCCATTGATCTGAGTGCTGAACTGCTGGCTGATCGCGAGACCCGCCGCGTCGTCGGCGGCGCTGTTGATGCGCAAGCCCGAGGAAAGACGCGTCAGCGACTGCGACAGCAGCGATTGCGAACCATTGAGATTGTTCTGTGCAACAATCGAGTCAATGTTGGTATTTAGGACTAGTGACATTTGATTACTCCGTGATTGATCTACCGGCCCGTCTAGGCCCTTGAGTTTCTCTTGTGTTCACTTCACCCGCCGAGCGGGCGGACCGGTGACCACATACAAGATGGTTTATCGGACGGCCCCCGGCGTTCTTGAGGGGCACCCCCGCAGGCGTTTAAGCCTTTCGTAGCACTGCGTCACGATTTTCGACTCTTGGGTTTGACAGTGCGAAATGGCCGTCAATGGAGCGGTTTGGAGTAGAATGCCGCCCTTTTCCCCCACGCCATGCCGGATTTCTTGAAAACCGCCCCCCGCAAAACGCCCGTTCGGCGCCGAACACCGAAAGTGGGATTCGTCAGCTTGGGATGCCCCAAGGCGCTGGTCGATTCCGAGCGCATCCTGACGCGTCTGCGAGCCGAGGGCTACGAGGTAGCATCGAGCTACCGCTCCGCGGATCTCGTGGTGGTGAATACCTGCGGTTTCATCGACGCCGCGGTGGATGAGTCGCTGGAGGCGATCGGCGAGGCGCTCGCCGAGAACGGCAAGGTCATCGTCACCGGTTGCCTGGGTGCGCAACCCCAGAAGATCCTCGACCGCCATCCGCAGGTGCTAAAAATCACGGGTCCCCAGCGCTACGAAGAAGTGGTCGCGTCCGTGCACGAGCATCTGCCGCCGAAGCACGAGCCGTTCATCGATCTGATGCCGGAGCAGGGCGTGAAGCTCACGCCACGCCACTATGCTTATCTGAAGATCTCCGAGGGCTGCAACCATCATTGCAGCTTCTGCATCATCCCCTCGATGCGCGGCCGCCTCGTCAGCCGTCCGGTGGGAGAGGTGCTGGTGGAAGCGGAAAAGCTGGTGCGGGCCGGCGTGAAAGAGCTTCTGGTGATTTCCCAGGATACGAGCGCGTACGGCTCGGATCTCAAGTATGCGGAGGACACCTGGCGGGGGGCGCCGCGGCGCGCCCGCTTCTATGATCTGGCCGCTGCCTTGGGCGAGCTCGGTGCCTGGATCAGGCTCCACTACGTCTATCCCTATCCGCACGTCGACGATGTCGTCGAGCTGATGGCCGACGGACGGGTGCTCCCCTATCTCGACATTCCCTTCCAGCATGCGAGCGAGCGCATCCTGAAGCTGATGCGCCGACCCGCCGCTGCGGAGAACACACTCGAGCGGATCGCCGCTTGGCGCAAAGCCGTACCGCAGATCACGCTGCGCAGCACCTTCATCGTCGGCTTTCCCGGCGAGACCGACGAGGATTTCGAGGCACTTCTCCAATGGTCGCGTGCCGCACAGCTCGACCGCGTCGGGTGTTTCGAGTATTCGCCGGTGGAAGGCGCGGCGGCCAACGCGCTGCCGGAACCGGCAGTGCCCGACGAGGTCAAGCATGAGCGCCGTGAGCGGTTCATGGAACTTGCGGCCGAGATCAGCGCCGAGCGCCTCGCCAATAAGGTCGGCCGCACCATCAAGGTCCTCATCGACCGCATCGAGGACGGCGTCGCGATTGCGCGCTCAGCCAGTGACGCACCGGAAATTGACGGCGTGGTGCGTATTGCGTCGGCCGGCAGACTAAAGGTGGGCGAGTTCGCCCAGGTAGAGATCATCGCGGCCGGCGCCTACGATCTCGAGGCGCGCCCGGTCGGGTAGTTGTGTAAGCTTTCCATCCATCCGAATACAACGTGGAGTAGCGACGGTGCAAATAGCGGCAGACTCGGTGGTCCTGATCCACTACACGCTCAAGGACGATGATGGAAAGGTGCTCGACAGTTCCGGCGGCGGCGAGCCCCTCGCCTACATTCAGGGGCACGGCAATCTCGTGCCCGGCCTGGAAAAAGCCCTCGAAGGAAAAAAGGACGGCGATGCCGTGGCCGTGACGCTGTCCCCGGACGAAGGTTACGGCACTCGCAACGAGGCGTTGTTGCAGCGTGTACCGAAGCGATCGCTTCAGGGTTCGGGCGAGATCCGCAAGGGGATGCAGTTTCAAGCACAGACCGACGAGGGGCTTCGGGTATTCGTCGTCACCGCAGTGGTGGGCGACATGGTATCGCTCGACGGCAACCATCCGCTTGCCGACCAGACGTTGCACTTCGATGTGGAGGTCGTCAGCGTCCGCGCCGCGACGGCCGAGGAGCTCGAACATGGGCACGTTCACGGCGCGGGCGGGCATCATCACTAGGAGCAAAACTCCTGGGATTATGTCAGGCGGACAGGCTCCGGGCTGTACTGTGACGAGGGTCTTTGCAAGCAATGACCCTTCACATTAGCGTGCCTGCAATGGAGCGACCGAGATCCTCACGGAAGACCCAGCTGGCGGGCATGCATCGCCTCGCTCCGGCTCTCGTCCCGCTCCTGCCATTGATATGCGCGGTCTCGATTTCGCGGGCTGGCGAAGTGTTCAAGTCCGTCGATGCGGAGGGACACGTGGTCTATTCCGATCACGCTGACCCTGATATGCCGACATCGGTGGTGCACATCGAGGACGCACCGGCACCGCCTCGCGTGATGCATTTCTGCTGGACGAACTGCTTTACCCTCGAGCTCGACGGCGGACTCTATCGACGAGCGGACGGCGCGGACGAGACCTGGACCATCGATCGCTTCACCTCCACGTCCTTCCTCTTGCACCGTCACGATGCCCCCGCCTCCTGGAACGGCTTCAGTACCGATGTGCCTTACGAGGGTCAGATATCGGGCGAACGAGTGGTCAGCGTCATGGTCGGCGGGCGCCCCGTTAACGATATCCAGGCGGCGTGGGGAGCTGCGCTCGAGTCGCTGCCGGGGAGCAATCAGGAACGAGATCAAGGCAACTCATCCTCGCCGTCGACGGCCGGCTTCACGCCAAATGCGGACACTGAAGTCCGAACCGCCGAAGTTCCACCGCCATTACAAGATGATACGCAGCCACCGTGCCCGGACGACGGATCCGTTTGGACCCCCGCTTATTGGGCTTGGGGTGGCGGAGGTTATTACTGGGTACCGGGAGCTTGGGTGCGGCCGCCGCGAGCGGGGATTTTTTGGACCCCCGGTTACTGGAGCTTCGCCGGAGTGGTGTATGTCTTCCATCCCGGGTACTGGGCTCCGCACGTCGGCTACTACGGCGGCATCAACTATGGCTTTGGCTATGCCGGCGCCGGATTCACGGGAGGGCGCTGGGAGGGGAATGCGTTCGCCTACAACAGGGCGGTAAGCAACCTCAACTCGAACATCATTCACAACACGTACAGCGAGCCACCGGCTGGCAACACCGTGGTCAGCAAGGTCAGCTACAACGGCGGCCCGGGCGGCATCAGTGCACTTCCAACCGCCCAAGAACGAGCAGCCGCGTCCGAGCCGCACATACCGGCGACGCCGCTGCAGCACCAGTACGTGCAGCATGCCGCCGGCACGCCCGCGCTCGTGGCACGGAGTGAGCATCCGGCCGTCGTCACCGTACGCAGATCCGCCGCCTCAAATGCGCAACGAGCAGCGACGCACAGCTCCGTGGCACAGCCCGTCGTGCCATCAGTCGCGCGGCCTACCGCTTCCGCGCGTACCGTCGCCAACGAAACATCGGAGCCGACCCCGCGCCCGAAAGAAGCTGCACGGGCCGCCGCGCCGAAATCCGGGGCGGCCGCGTCGACGAGTTCACAACACCCCGCCCATTGAACGGCGCCGACCAGCGAGCGGCGCGACGCGCATGCGCAAAGCGCGTAGCGTCACCCCTCCACGACCGCCGCCCGCAGGCGCCGGCTTCGAACGAGCCAGCCGTACGCCGGCGCGCAGCATGCCAGGAAAATGGCCGCGATGACCCCCGACCTTGGGTCCTCCGCTACAGCGGCAATCAAGAACGCAAGCGACCCGATCAGCACGATCGCGGTCGAGAACGGGTAGGCAAACGCTTTGTACGGCCGTGCCAGGTTTGGCAAGCGGTATCGCAGCACGAACACCGACAAAAACGCGGCGCTGTAATAGATCAGGAATAGAACTGCGCTCAGCGCGATGATCTGATCGAAGGATCCGGTCAGAATGACCACCACCACGACGGCACTCGTCAATGCGAGTGCAACCCGTGGACTGCCGCCCTTGCTCACGATCGCCGCCCTTTCGGTGAGCAGCCCATCACGGCTGATGCCGAACAGAATGCGCGGCGCCGACAGCATCACATTGTTCAAAAGGCTCAATACCGTGAGCAGCGAGATCACGGTCACGAGCTCGGCGCCGCCCCTAGGCAGGATGAGTCGTGCCGCGTCCGCCGCCGGAAGCTGCGATGCGGCCAACACGGGAAGCGGCAGCACGCGCAGAAACGCAAAGTTGATCAATAGATAGAGAGCAACCACCAGCAAAGTGCCGCCGATGATCGCCCGCGGCAGGGTTCGGGCAGGGTCGGTATTTTCTTCCGCCATATAAATGGGCTGGTACCACCCGTCGTATGCGGTGAGCACGGCGCGCAGTGCGGGCACCATGGCGAAAACCATCGCCATCGACATCGGCGGCAGGGAAGCGGCGGCGTTCGCGAGTGGCGGCCCCATGAACGCCGGGGCCGGCGAAACCAGCAGACAGCCGACAATCAGAATCATCAGCATGACTCCAATCGCTGTACTGATGATCGCCGTGAGCGAGCTGCCGATCCGCAGTCCGATCGAATGGACGCCGGTGAACGCGGCAAGAATCACGATGGCGGCTGCACGAGGAAAAGCCGTCGCAGGCTCCCAGAGCGCCCCGAAAAACGCGGCCGCCGTTACCGCGACGTACGCGAGTGCGGCCACATTCGTCAGCCAATCGACCCAACCGACCGCGAAGCCCACTCCTTCGCCGAAGGCGCGACGCGCGTAGACCCGAAACCCGCCGGTCTCGGGGATCATTGCCGCGAGTTCGGCGACCGCGACGGCACCCATCAGGGCATACAGGCCGCCGAGCGCCCAGGCGAGCATGATGAGCGTGCGATCTCCGAGTGCCGCGGCCACTGTGCCGGGCAGGCGCAGGATGCCCACCCCGACCATGGTGCCGAAAACGAGCGCGAGACCAAATCCCATCCCAAGGATCCGACGCAGAGGGCGCACGGTTATTGTTGTCATCGTGGCGCCTGTGTGATGTGAAGCTAGCCGAATTTGGCCTTCATTTTTTCGGCAAGTTTCGCCAGAAGTATCACGACGCGTTCGTGTGTTCCGACTCCGATCTCATCGGTGCCATCGGTCGCGCGAACTGAAAACTCGATGCGCCGTCCATCGACCCCGGTCACCTTCGCTTCGCCGGCGACGTGTCGGCCCGCCGGGGTCGGCGCCAGATGGCGCACGTCGACGCGGGTGCCGAGTGCGCTTTCGCCGGCGTCGAGGTAGGGCTTTATCGCATTGAGCGCCGCATTCTCCATGACCATGATCATCACCGGCGTCGCGAGGACCGGGGGCAATGTCGAGTCCTTAAAACGGCTGGCGAGATGCTCGGGCAAGACGAGAAGACTGAAGGAGCCGGTGGCTCCGACGGGGATGGGTTGCATGACCTTTGCTTCTCCGTGGAGGGAGGTCTTCATCGCCCAAGGCGAAGGGCCTGGCAACTCGACCGACATATCGTCGGCTTGCATGGTCGCGTAGGCGGCAGGAAAGTGTCAAATGCTGTTCAGGTGCAAGCCCTCATCCAGTCAGATATTTGAACAGGGATAACCCTTGGGTCAGGGTAAAGGCCTGCATGGCGGCGCTCAGCGTCGTGTTCTGCGAGGTCAGGGTCGTGATCGCCTGGGGATAGTTCAGGCTCTGCAGAGTCGATACGGACTCCTGCAGCTGGGTCTGCTGCGCCGTCGCGGCCGACTGCTGCGCCGTGATGGTGTTCAAGCGTGCGCCCACGCTCGACTGCACGGTTTGAACCTGTCCGAGTGACTGGTCGATGTTGTCGATGGCGCCGGCGATCGCATTGTTCAAGGGAGCGCTTCCCGAGCTGGTCGAGGGAGCCTGCTGCAAGGCGTTCACGAGGTTCTGAACCGTGGCGAACATGCTCTGGTTGGTGCTGGGCGCCACGGCGAACGTATCTCCCGTTGCCGGCGTTCCCGACAACGTCACCTGAAAGCCGCCGTAAGAAATCGCCTGGCCGCTGGTGTAAGTGCCGGTGCTGACCGAAACGTTCGCGGAATTGAGCACCTCATACGCGTTGGGCGCGGTGAACTGGATGGTGTAACTCGCATTGCCGTAGGTTGCGGGATCGCTCGCCGAGGTCGCGCCGATGATGCCGGTGCCGGTATTGAGGGCGCCCGCGTTCACGCTGAAAGTACCGTTGCCGGTCTTGATCTGATTGAACACCAGATCGCCGTTGTCGCCAATGGCCACGTTCTGGCCCGCTGCGAGCTGGACCTGCCGCTGACCCTGATCGCCTGAGTAGCTGGCGCCGGTCGCAGTCTGTGCGAACGGCTGGGTTTGCGTCGAGTAGCCGGCAAATATATAGCTGCCGGTGCCGTCTTGGGTGTTCGCAATTGACACGAGACTCTGCTGGATCTGCTGCACCTGGGTGGCGATGGCGCTCAGATTGGCCCCTGAGACGGTGGCGTTGTTCGCCTCGAGGGCGAGGTCGCGCAGGCTCTGCAGCTGAGTTTGAACCTGGGTGAGCGCGTTGTCCTCGATGTTCAGGCTCCCCTGTGCGCTCTGGCCATTCGTGGTGTACTGCTGGCTCTGCGCGAGAACCTGGTTGTAACCGTTGACCAGACCCGCCGCCACCGGGTCCTGCGATGCGGTGGTGAACGCAAGCCCGGTCGAGATGCCGTTCTGCGTCACCGAGACACTCGACTCGAGCTGATTCAGCGCGGTCAAGAATTGACTTTGTTCCATGCCTTGCGTGATGCGCATCGAGCGATCTCCGATCTTGGGTTTAGCCGGCTTTGACGGCGTCTAGCAGGTTGCTGAACAGGCCGTTTGCGACCGATAGCGCCTGTGCCGCAGCCTGGTATGACTGCTGCCACTGCATCAGATTGGCTGCCTCCTCGTCGAGGTTGACGCCCGTCACCGATTGCACGTTGGTCTGCGCCTGAGTGTTGACGGCGGTTTGCGCCGTCTGCGCGGTATTGACCTGCTGCGCCTGCGCGCCTGCTCCGCTGATCAAAGCGCTGACCGCGCCCGAGACACTCTCGGTGCCGTTGGACAGGTAGCCCTGCGACTGCTGATTGACGAAGGCCAGCGCGTTGGTGTTGTCGCCGGTGCCGCTTGCGTTGCTCTGCACCGTGAAGGTATCGCCGGTGGCCGGCGTGCCCGAGATCTTGGTCTGCCATCCGTTGTCGGTGATGTTGCCGCCCGATGTGTATGCGAAGCTCCCGACTCCGTTGATGGAATACGTGGTCGGACTCAAGAACGCGATGGTCACCGTGTTCAACAGATTCGGGTTGGCCGCATTGGTGACGGTACCCGCGCTGATGGTCGCCGAACCGGTATTGCTGTCCGCCGCGGAGGTCTGAATGGCGCCGGCCGCGGCGAGGCCGGAGGGGTTCGAGAGCGCGACGCTCAGCGTGCCGGCGGCCTGAGCCGTCGGCTGAATGAGGTATTGATCGCCCGACGCCGGGGTGCCGGACAGCACGATGGACAATCCGTTGGCCGTCAGCGGGCTCGCCACCGTGCCGGCTCCCGTCACCGCCACGTTGGCGCCGGTCGTCTGGTCGGTGAGCGAATATGCACCGGCGGCGTACGACAGCACGTAGTTGTCCGCGGTCAGCGCGCCGATGTTGCTGATGCTGACGCTGGCCGAGACGGCGCTCGTGTTGTTGATTGACGCGCTCGCGACGGGCGCGCCGATCGAGAACAGCGCGCTGCCGAGCTGCCCGCTCAAGTCGAGCCCCGACGCTTGCTGGGTGTTGGCACTCTGTGCGACCGCCGTCGCGATCTGGCCGAGCTGATTCAGCGCCGGGTCGATCGCCTGAGTCCGCGCGGCCAGGAGACCTCCGAGATCTCCCGAAGTGATCGAGCTGGATATTGGGTTGCCGTTGGAGTTCGCGACCTCGAGCTGCGAGGCGTTGAACTGGTTGGGAGCGGTCGCGAGCGCGTATGACGTGCTATCGAGCACCAACGGCTGACCGTTGCCCACGAACACGTTGATGGAGCCATCGCTGTTGCTGGTGGTCGTCACGCCCGCCACCTGCGAGAGCCCCGACACCAGCTGATCGCGCTGATCGAGCAATGCGTTCGGCGCCTGGCCGACGCCCGAGCCGTTCGCGATTTGCTGGTTCAGCTGGGCGATCTGGGTGCTGACCGAGTTGATCTGCTGAACATCGCTCGTGATGCGGGTATTCACGTCCGTGTTCAGGTTGTTGAGCTGCGTGCTCGTGGTATTGAGATTCTGGGCGAGCGCGCTGGCATCGCCGAGCAGCGCCTGGCGAGCCGCCGCCGAGGTCGGATTGTCGGAGACGGCGGACCAGCCGCTGTAGTAGTTCTGCAGCGCCGAGGTCAATCCCGCCGCGCTGGTGCCGAACAGGTTGTCGATCTGGCTGGTGTAATTCTGCAGCGCGTTGAGCTGCCCGAGGCTGCTCTGCGAGGTGTTGAGCTGGGCGGCAGCGGTCTGGCTGTAGGCTCGGGTGACACCGCCGACCGACACCCCGGCGCCGACTTGAACGCCCCCGGAATCCTGCGGTTGCGTCGTGACGAGGTCGATCGACTGGACGTCGTAGCCCGGCGTCGAGGCATTGGCCACGTTGTTGCTGGTGACCTCGATGGCCTGTTGAAAGGCTTGCAGCGCCGAGACATCGATTCCGAACACATTTGACACGCTTGAGGTACTCCGAGAAACCGGCTGGTGGAACTACTTCACGATCTATCGGCCGACTCCGACTTTTCTAAAGCTTGACCAGGCGCGCATTGAGCGCCGAGCGCAGTGTGCCGCTGTTGAGCAGTTGATTTAACTTATTACCGTACTCCGGATCGGTTGCGTAGCCGGCCTTCGCTATGCTCTCCACGTACGACTGCGCGCTCCCGCCGGCCGCCACCGCCTCGCGGTAGCGGGGGGAGTTCGAGAGCAGCTTGGCAAAATCGGTGACGCTGTCCTCGATCGATCCGTAGGCACGAAAGGCGGTACGGCGCTGAGTGGCTACGCCGTCGCTGATTTCCACCGTGTCGGCGACCGCGCGCGCACCGCCCCAGCTGTCCCCTGCCTTGACGCCGAACAGATTGAGACTCGGACTTCCGTCCGCAGTGCGTGGCATGCGCTGGCCCCAACCGGTCTCCAGAGCGGCTTGCGCCAGCATCCCCAGGGGATTGACCCCCAGCGCTTGCGCGGCGCGCTGAATGGTCGGCAAAACCTTCTGCACGAACTCTGCGGCGTGCTCGCCGGTGGCCGCGGTCGACGACGTGGCGGCCGCATGGCCGTCAGCTTCGGCGCGCGTTTGGCCCGATCGCAGCGGGGCGGCCGGGCCCGCGGCAGCCGGAGCCGGCGCGGCCTTGCCACCCAGTTGCCGCTCGAACAGCCGCGAGATGCCAAGATCTTGACGCTTGCTCAAGGTGAGCGCGACCTGTTTGTCGAACATGTCCTGATACATGCTGGTCTCGTTGCTGGCCGTCTCAGCACCCGCGGCGTCGGTCGCATCCCTCATGCTCTTCAGCATCATCTGCAGGAACAGCGCTTCGACCTGTTGCGAGACGGCTTTGATGGTCGCAGGCGACATGGGGGCGTTTTTCAGCGCGGCCAAGCCGTTGAGATCGGTATAAGTGCCTCCGTCCGGCGCGCTGGCGGCCGACGACAGCGGTATCGACGAAGACGATGTCAGAGGTGCAGTCATTGGGCTCACGCGGTTCGAATCACCCGATCAAATTACGACCAACTCGGCCTGCAGCGCTCCCGCTTCCTTCAGAGCCTCCAAGATGGCGACCAGATCGCCGGGAGCAGCGCCGACCTCATTGATCGCATGCACGATCTGTTCCAGCTCGACGCCGGGCTTGAACAAAAACATCCGGTTCGGTCCTTGATCCACATTGATGGTGGAGCTGTTGGTTACCGTGGTGTTGCCCACCCGCGCGCCGGGCGCCGGTTGGCTCACCGTTTGCTCCTCTTTGATGCTGACCGTGAGCGATCCGTGCGACACCGCGGCGGGGCTCACCCGGACATTGCTGCTGATGACCACGGTGCCCGTGCGCGAATTGATGATGACCCTGGCGGCGGCGCTGGCCGGCTCGACCTCCAGATTCTCGACGGTGGAAAGGAACGCGACGCGTTGCGTCATGTCGATCGGGGCGCGCACCCGCACGGATCCCCCGTCGATGATGCTCGCCATGCCCTCTCCCACCCCCTTGTTGACGCTCGCGACCAGCCGGGTGGCGGTGGTGAAATCAGGATCATTGAGATTGAGGGTGATGGCATCGCCCTGCGCGAGCGCTGACGGCACCGCCTTCTCGACCGTTGCCCCGTTGGGGATGCGGCCGGAACTCGGCACGTTGACGGTGAGCTTGGAGCCATCGTTGCCCTGCACGCCGAAGCCCGAGACGATCAGATTTCCCTGCGCGATGGCATAGATCTGACCGTCGAGTCCGTGCAGCGGTGTGACCAGGAGCGACCCGCCCCGCAGGCTCTTCGCGTTGGCGAGCGAGTTCACCGTGATGTCGATGGTCTGGCCGGGCTTGACGAACGCCGGCAGCACCGCATGCACCGCCACCGCCGCCACATTCTTGAGCTGCGGGGTCACGTTCGCGGGCACGACCACGCCCAATTGCGCGAGCATGTTGGTGAGCGACTGAATGGTGAACGGCGCCTGGCTGGTTTGATCGCCCGTGCCATCGAGACCCACCACCAGGCCGTACCCCACCAACTGGTTGGTGCGCACGCCCTGGATTTGCGCCATGTCCTTGATGCGCTCGGCGGGCGCCGCGCCGGCGAACGCAGTCAACAACACCACGCTCAGCGAGCACTTCCGTAGAAATTTGTTCATGGTTCTCTTCACGCCTTCAGAACGGCGAGAAAACGGAGTTGAAGAATCGTGTCAACCAGCCCATCGAGTTGGCATTGGCGATGACGCCCTTGCCCGAGTAGCTGATGTGCGCGTCCGCGATCTTGTCGGACGTCACGGTATTGTTGGTGGTCACGTCCGCGGGCCGCACCACGCCGGAGATATGGATGAACTCGTCGCCCTGATTGAGCTTCAAGTTCTTGTCGCCCACGACTACGAGATTGCCGTTGCTCTCGACCTCGGTCACCGTCACGGTGAGGCTGCCGACGAAACTGTTGCCCTGCGAAGCCGTCCCCACGCCGTCGAAGGCATGCGAGCCGGAAAGCGTGGTGTCGAGGATCGGCACGCCCTTGGTCATGATGGACTTGCCGAAAATGGTGGGTCCGGTATCGGTCACCGCGGAGGTCTTCGAGGTCTTGGTTTCGGCGTTCTTGCTGGCGGTGGTCGCCTCGTTCAATACGATGGTCAACACATCGCCCACCCGGCGCGCCTTCAAGTCGGCGAACAGAGCCATTTCTTGACCGGCCTGGTAGATGGCGCCGTCGGTGCGCGCCACCGGCGGGGGCAGCGCGCGCGGCTTGACGGGATCGATCTTGTGGTCCTTGTGCGAGAACGTCGAGCAGCCCGCGAGCACCGCGAGGGCGCATACCGGCAGCAAAACGACCAACAACACCTGGAGTGGACTGCGCACGCAGATCACGACAGGTTGGTCGTCAGGTACTGAAGCATCTGATCGCTGGTCGTAATGGCCTTCGAGTTCATCTCGTAGGCGCGCTGACACTCGATCATGTTCACGAGTTCGGTGACCGTATTCACGTTCGAAGTCTCGAGGGAACCCTGCTGCAAGGTGCCGAGCCCGTTCGAGCCGGCGGTGCCTGTCTGCGGGGAGCCGGAGGCCGCGGACTCGACCACGAGGTTGTTGCCGATGTTCTGCAGGCCCTGTTCGTTGACGAAGTCCGCGAGCTGCACCTGGCCGATTTGCGTCGCCTTGCCGCTCGCCGCCACGGAGGTGACCGCGCCGTCGTTGCCGATGGTGACCGATTGCGTGCCCGCCGGTATCGTGATGGCGGGTTGCAGCGGATAACCGCTCGCCGTCACTACGTTCCCCTGATTGTCGAGGGTGAACGAGCCGTCCCGCGTGTAGCCAAGCGTTCCGTCCGGCATCGTGATCTGAAAGAATCCGCGGCCGGATATCGACATATCCAGAGAGCCGTTGGTGGTCGTTACGCTGCCCTGTGCATAGTTCGATTCGGTGGCGGCGATGCGCACGCCGGTACCCAGGGTGAGCCCGGTCGAGTACTGGGTGTTCTGCGTGCTCTGCGCGCCGACCTGGCGGACGTTCTGATACATGAGGTCCTGGAACTGCGCGCGCTGTGACTTGAAGCCCGTGGTGTTGGCGTTCGCGAGATTGTTGGCGATGATCGCCATCTGCGTGTTCTGGGCGTCGAGACCGGTCTTGGCGGACCATAGTGCGAGATTCATCTTGAGATTCCTTTTGCTGCCTGAGCGTTATGCCGCGTTCGACATCAGCTGTTCGGCCATTTGTTCGTTCTGATCGGTCGAGTTCATGCTCTTGACCTGGAACTCGTACAGGCGCTGAAGCTCGATCATGTTGATCAGCGACTGCGCGGCATTGACGTTGCTCGATTCGAGCACTCCCGAAGTGAGCGTGACGGTCGGATCGGTCTCCACTTTGCTGCCGTCCTTGGTCCGCAGGAGGCCGTCCGAGCCCTTCTGCAAATCCTTTTCCGGCGGGTTCACCAGCTTGATGCGGTCGCTCGGCGAGATGCCTTTAGGTGCCAGTCCGAGCGACAACACCGATACCGTACCGTCGTTGCCGACGGTGAGCGTCGTCGCCGGCGGGAGGTTGAGCGGTCCCGACTCCGTCATGACCGGCTGGCCGGCGGCGGTCGTCACCATGCCGTCGACACCCACGCGCAGATCGCCGGCCCGCGTATACGCCTCCGTGCCGTCCTTGCCCAGAACGGCGATGTAGCCTTTGCCATTGATCGCCACATCGAGAGGCTGGCCCGTGCTTTGCATGACGCCGTTCGAGAAATCCGTGCCCGAGTCGCCGGCCACCGCGTTGACCCGCGACGGATAACCCGCGCCGTAGATAGGCTGGCTGTAGAACGCCACCGAGTCGGCGCGGAAGCCCACGGTGTTGATGTTCGCGATGTTGTGGTTGTTGACCGACTGCGCTTGCATGATCTGCTTTGCGCCGGTCATCGCCACATAGAGACCTCTATCCATTGGTGGCGATTCCGATGACGGTCTGGGACATTTGATCGGCGGTGGTGATCACCTGTGCATTCGCCTGGAAGGCGCGCTGCTCGGTGATCATGTTCACGAGCTCCGTGGTCAGATCGACGTTGGAATTTTCGAGCGAGCTGGCCTGCACGCTGCCGAAACCCGCGGAGCCTGCCGTGCCCTGCACCGAGGTTCCTGAGGTGAAGGTCTGGGCCCAGTTGGTATCGCTCAACTGCTGAAGTCCCTGCGGATTCGGGAAATTCGCGATGGCGAGCTGTCCAAGCTGCGTGGAGCGGCCGTTGGTGTAGACGGCCGAGACGACTCCCGTCGAATCGACGGAGACCGTGCTGAGCTGGCCTGTCGTATAGCCGTTCTGGGTGATCGAGTTCACGCCGAATTGGGTTCCATACATCGTCGACTGGCCGAAATTGAAGCTCATGTTCATCGTGGCAGCGCCGTCGGTCGGCGTGAATCCGGCAAAGGCCAGCAGTCCATTGGCCGGCGCCGTGACCCCGCCGGAGCTCGAGTACTGAATCGTTTGAGTGGCTCCGACCGGGGTGCCGTTGACCGTCATGTTCACGTTCCACAACCCCGGGGTCGCGGTCTGACTGAAATAGAAGGTCGCCGGATAGGAGTTGCCGAGGGAATCGTATACGGTCGTCGAAGTCGACTGGTTATAGGTGGCCGAGTTGGTGGGACTGAACGGTGCAGCGGTTGGCGGCGTGTCGTTCGACGGCAGGTTGAGGATCACGGTTCCGGTCGAGGTCGCCACCGGCGCGCTCTGCGAGGTGTTCAGGTTGAGGTTCGAGAGAGCGCCCGTATTGAAGCCGCCATTGACGAGCGGCGGGTATACCTGAAGATACTGCCCGGTCGCGCTCACCACGTTGCCCTGGTTGTCTTCCTGGAACTGGCCGTTTCGCGTGTAGACGGTTCCGCTCGGACTGTTGAGCGTGAAGAAGCCGTTGCCGCTGATCGCCATGTCGAGAGGCGATGAGGTGGTGGTGATGTCGCCCTGGGTGAACTGCTGCGGCGAGCCGATGAGCTGCACACCTTCGCCGCCGGTCGAGGTGTTCAGGTTGACCGCGCCTGAGGTGAACACGGTGCCAAACTCGGCCTGGGAGTTCTTGAATCCCGTGGTGTTCGCGTTGGCGATGTTGTTCGATGTGATCCCGAGCGCCGAATTCGACGCCGTCAAACCCGATAACGCAATGCTGAATGTAGCCATCTAAAAAGCTCCTGAAGGATTAGTTCGAAATCTGCTGGACGCTGCTGAACGGAACGCTGCCGAGTCCGGAAATGTTCAGCGACATGCCGGTGGTGCCGGATCCCATGGTGACGCTGTCGACCGTGCCGCTCACCAACGTGGAGACGGCCGTCCCGCCCGCGACGCCGCTCACCTGGGCCGTCAGGTTGTAGGTCCCGGCGGGCGCCGGGCCGCCGGAGGTCTGCCCGTTCCAGGTGAAATTCGCGAGGCCTGCCGACTGCGCGCCGAGATTGATCGATTGCACCAGAGCGCCTGCGCTGTTGGTGATGTTGAGGACCACCTGAGAGCTGGTCTGCGGCACGCTCACCGCTCCCGAGATCGGTGCACCGGCCGTCGTCAGGGTTGCCGTCGAGCTCGGCACCAAGGCTTGATGTCCGAGGAGCGAGGAGGCCTGCAGTGCCTGGTTCGACGTGAGCGAACCGGACAACGTCGCGAACGAGGTGTTGAGCTGCGTGATGCCCTGCACTTCGCTCAGCGAGGCGAGCTGGCTCAAGAACTCGTTGCTGTCGACCGGACTGGTCGGGTCCTGATTCTTCAGCTGCGCCAGCATGAGGGTGAGAAAATCGGTGCCACCGAGCGTCGTGGCACTGCTCGCGGCGCTCGCGGCGCTCGTGCCGCCTGTGCCGGTCGTGCTGCCCGCGCTGCCCGTGCCGGTCGTGCCCGTGGAACCGCCCGTGCCGGTCGTCCCGCTGCTGCCGGTGCCGTTCGCGGTCGAATGTATGACTTGATTGATCGAATTGATCATGATTTCTTCCAGGCTTGAATGTTGGCGGGCTCTAGTGGCCCATCGAGATGACTTTCAGGAGCAGATCCCGCGCCGTGTTGATGGCCTCGACGTCGGTGGCGAAGGAACGATTGGCGGAGATCATGTTGGCCATCTCCTCGATCGAATTCACGTTCGAGGTGTAGACATAGCCGTCCTTGTCCGCGAGCGGGTTGTTGGGCTCGTAGGTCTGCATCGGCGGCGTCGTGCTCTCCACCACCCCCATCACCCGAACGCCGCTCGAGGCGTCCGCTGCGTCGTCGAGACCCATTTCCGAATTCATGACGGCCTGGAACACCGGATGCCGGGCACGATAGACCTTGGTGGCATCGCCGTTGACGCTCTCCGCGTTGGCGAGGTTGCTCGCCGTGGTGTTGAGGCGGATCGTCTCCGCGTTCATCGCGCTGCCGGACACATTGAAAACGTCGAATAAGGACATGCGGGTTCTCCGGGACCTTCAGCCTATGAGCCGTTGATGGCGAGCGTCAGCTCGGAAATGCGGGTGTTGATGAAGTTGAGGCTCGCTTGATAGCGCACGTTGGTCTCCGAAAAGGCCGCCTGCTCGACCGGCATCTCCACGGTGTTGCCGTCGAGCGATGCCTGATAGGGATTGCGGTACTTCACATCGGCCGACGCCGGGTCAGTGCCGCTCAGGGTGATGTGGGCCGAGTCCGTGGCCGCGAGCGGCAGCGCGCCATCGCCCTGGCTCTGCGACAGCACGGCGGCGAAATCGATATCGCGCGCTTTGTAGCCGGGCGTATCCGCATTCGCGAGGTTGCCGGCGAGCACGCCCATGCGTTGCCCTTGCACCATCAGCGCCTGTTCATGAATGCCGAAGATATTGTCGAACATTGATTTGCTCCTCGGGGTACACCTGAGCAAGTGCTGTGCCAACCCGTGGAAAACAGCAAATTCAGCCCTTTTGGCAGGCGGTGGGTCCGCTGAATGGGACCCGCATCACACGAAAGCGCGCTCGGAGCGCGGCGGGCGGCAAGGACTTGCCGCCGGGCGGCCATCCACCGGCGATGCGGCCGAAGGGCACCAAGCAACCGATGGCACGTCCCTTGCTAGCTATAAGATCAGATGAAAATATCGTCAAAATTTCGTCGGAATGCCGGGTGCGCCTGTCTCGCGGGCATGCTCCTATCGGGCTCCCAGTCGGTTTCGGCCCTCGAGGCGGCCGCAGAGATCCAGGACAACACCCAGCTGGAGGCACTTGCCCGATCCGAGGCCGCCCTGCACTTGCCGGCACTGACGCCGCATGAGCGTTTGGCGGCAGGCCCCATCAATGGCAGCACCCACCTGGCGCGCTGCAATCAGCCCGTGAGGGCGTCGATAAGTGCCGGCGGCCAGATGCGCGACCGCATCTTGGTGGAGCTCAGCTGTCCGGGCGCCGCGCCCTGGCATATCTATGTCCCCGTGCGCGTAGTCGGGACCGCTCAGGTGGCCCTTGCAGCGCATGCCATCGTCGCCGGCAGCGTCTTGACCGCGAACGATTTACGCACCGAGCAACGCGACATCTCGACGCTGCCCCCGGGCTATATGGATGATCCGGCGGCCACGGTGGGTTTGACCGCCAGCCGGCCGATTTCGAGCGGGGCGGTCATCACCAATCAATTCCTGCTCGGCACCAAGGCCGTGGAACGTGGTCAGACCGTGACCCTGGTGGCGGATGCGGGCGGCATGAGCGTCAGCATGCAGGGTCGCGCCGTGACCGATGCCCTGGTCAATCAACGAGTTAAGGTCGAGAATCTGTCATCGGGGAAGGTTGTCGAAGGAATTGCGCGTTCCCAGCAGGTAGTGGAAATTATTTTGCAATAGGCCTTAAGTGAACCACGTCACAGCCGATATAAGTTCCAGGCGGTGATTTCGATCGCGATGGTTAAAGATCATCTGTTCCCTGACGATAACGAGGGTAAGGGCTAACGCTCGCCCAGGAGAGACTTCGGTGCCAGCTAAAATCAGTGGATACTCAACGTCGGAGCCAATCGCGCCCCCGAAGGGTTCGAGCAGCGGCGGCGTTGCGGCTGACAAGACCCAGGCCGACGCGGCTCAACCGTCGACCTCGACCCCTCAGACGGGCGATCAAGTAACGCTCACTTCTTCCGCCCGCTCGCTGCAGAAGCTCTCGGACGCGGTCGCGCAGGCCCCGGTGGTCAACGCGGCGAAGGTGTCCTCGATCAAGCAGGCGCTCGCCAACGGCACTTACCAGGTCGATGCCGGGCGCGTCGCGGACAAGATGATTCAATTTGAGCGCGGGCTGAAGTAGTGCCATGAAAAACGATGCGCGCCGCCGTCTCGAAGATTTGCTAGATCACGAGATCGAGGTCGCGCGTACCCTTGCCACCACGCTGGACGCGGAGCGCGCGGCGCTGACTGGCCCGGTTCCCCAGGCCGTTGAGCAGCAAGCCGCCGAGAAAACGCGCCTTCTGGCCACCATCGAGAAGCTCGAAGACGAGCGTCGCGCCGTTTCGGTCGCGGCGGAACAGGGGCTCCCGGGTGCACGCGTTCCTCGCGGAACGGGGATCGCAAGCACCGTCGCCGAGCGCTGGCGGACTTTGATGGAGCTCATGGCAGGCTGCCGAACCGCGAACGAAATCAACGGTTACATCATCAATCTGCGCCAGGGGCAGATCCAGCAGCTGCTCGGCATCCTGCGCGGCTCCTCGCCGCTCACGTACACGCCTCAAGGCAAGACCTTCGCCAAAGCGCTGCGCGCGCTCGCCAAGGCTTGAACCATGCTAGTCCTCAGCCGCCGCGCCGATGAGTCCATCGTCATTCAACCCGCCGAGGGCGTGGATGCGAGCATGACCCTCGCGCAGCTGTTTGCGAACGGCCCCATCCTGATCACGTTGCTCGGCGGCACCGGTCGCCGGGTCAAGATGGGCATCGAAGCGCCGGAGCAGCTCGCAATCCGCCGCAAAGACGCGGCGTAAGCGCGCGATTTCCGGGGCGCTCCACGCGCTCCGCAAATTCCCCCCCAACGGCGGGTCCCCGTCAGTGCCTTCCGACCGCCAGTCGGCCAATCCGCCCGCTTGCCTTGGACCTAATCCCACCCTATTTTACTTATCAATCGATGGGCGCAACGAGCGCTTCGCGAACGACGGACGGGTGTGCATAATGGCTACTTCATCACACGAGCATCAAAGGCCCAGCCGGATGGAACGTCGTCTGCATACCCGTCATCGCGCACGCACCACCGTTTACGTGGTCTTGTCGGGGCGCAAGAGCCGGATCTGCAAGGCGAAGAATCTGAGCGCGAACGGTGTGTTCGTGGAGACCGAGAATCTCGGTCTGCGCAAGGGACAACAGGTTCAGCTCGCGTTCGCCATCAACCTGGGATTGATCACCAAAATCCACAGACGCACCGCCATCGTCGCCCACGTGACTCGCGGCGGCACCGGTCTCATGATGGAGCAATTCGCGGGGCGCTAGAGCGCTGTACTCAGGGCTGCTTGCGCAGGATGCCCAAGAAATCCCTCTTGCCGATCGGCACGCCCTTCCATCGAAGAATGTCGTACGTCGTGGCCGCATGAAAATAGAAGTTGGGCTGAGAGAACGACAGTAGAAAATTCTCAGCCGTGAAATCGATTTGGCGGGTGCCTAACGCGAAACGCATGTTGCGTCCCAGAAAGCCGTCGACTTCGCCCGGATCGATCGCGCGGAGGTCATCGATCGTCTGCGAGATACGCGATTTGAGCGCAATGAAGCTGTCGGGGGGCTGCGTTTGATCGGGAGAAAACACGCCGCGGCGTACTCCCTCGACTGCGCCAAGAGAGTGGACCGCCGTGGACTTCACCTGGTACGCGAACGGAAGCATGTCCTCCGCCAACCGCGCCGCGAGAATGTCTCCGGGGGCGATGCCTCGTTCCGTACAGGACGTCTCGGCTTTGTTCAGAAGTCCGGAAACCGCTCCGAGGATCTGCAGATAGGAGGGGATCGTGGCGGCATAAAGTGAAAATGTCATGGCGCATCTCGATGCTGTTGGCGGGGTGCCAGTCTAAACCCGGCACCCTTTACAAGCGAAACTGCTTTAATCCAGGAGATCAACGTGAAGGCAATTTGGAATGGCACAGTGATCGCGGAGTCGCAAGACACGGTGGTGTTGGAGGGGAACCATTATTTTCCGCTGGCCTCGGTCGATGCTTCACTGCTGGAGTCCAGTACCCACACGAGCGGGTGTCCCTGGAAGGGCACCGCCAACTACTACACTTTGAACGTCAACGGCGAACGCAACGCAAATGCTGTCTGGTACTACGTGGATCCCAAGGATGCGGCACGCCAAATCAAGGGCCGCGTGGCATTTTGGAAGGGCGTCAGCGTAGTACCCTGACGAGTTGGTTTGGCTCCCGCCGCAGAGCCTAAATCGCCCTCGACCATACAGTACTCGGCTCCATCGAATACTGTATGAGCGCGCAGGTTGGCCAGGTTGCCGATGAAAAACGGCCGACCATCCCTATATAATGTCCGTGCAGTTCATTCGTGAATCCGAGTCGATTCGACCGATAGGCGTCGGGTCGGCACAATCCCCCTGGTAGATAACCATGTCACGTTCAGCTCCGTCCCGCCCGGATGCCATCCGCATTCGCGGCGCGCGCCAGAACAATCTCAAGAATCTCGACCTCGACCTCCCGATCAACGAATTGATCGTCGTCACGGGCGTCAGCGGCTCGGGCAAATCGTCGCTGGTGTTCGACACCTTGTACGCCGAGGGTCAGCGCCGCTATGTCGAGACTTTCTCGCCGTATGCGCGGCAATTTTTGGATCGCATGGATCGCCCGTTGGTCGATGCGATCGAAGGTATTCCGCCCGCCATCGCCATCGATCAAACGAATCCGGTGCGCACGTCCCGCTCGACCGTCGGCACCATGACCGAGCTCAACGATCACTTCAAGCTTCTGTTTGCGCGCGCGGCGGTACTGCATTGCCGCGGCTGCGGACAGCCGGTGCGCCGGGACAGCGTTGAAACCATCCGCGCCGGACTGGCCGAACGCACGCATTCCGCGGGCGATCCGCGCCTGCTGCTCACGTTCCCCGTGCCGATCCCACAGAACTTCGACGAGGCGGAGATCAAGAAACTGCTGGCTGCGCAAGGCTACACCCGTATCCACGAAGAGCGCCGCGGCGTCCTGCAGATGATCCAGGATCGATTCCGCTGGTCTTCGGTCGAGCCGGCCCGCGCGAACGATGCCATCGAGGCGGCGCTCAAGGTCGGACAGGGACGTCTCGATGTCTATCCTCAGAACGAGGATGGGTCGGTCGGCGCTCCCTGGCGTTTTTCGACGCAGCTGCACTGCCCGGACTGCGATATCGGCTACAAGGATCCGACCCCGAGCACGTTCAGTTTCAATTCGCCCATCGGGGCGTGTGAGACCTGCCGCGGCTTCGGGCGGATCATCGGTGTCGACTATGGATTGGTCATCCCCAATACGGCGCTGTCGTTGCGGGCTGGCGCCATCAAGCCGTGGCAGACGGAGTCCAACAAAGAGTGCCAGGCGGACCTGGTCAAATTTGCCCGTAAACGCGGCATCGCGCTCGACACGCCTTGGTGCGAGCTCACCGATGCCGAGCGCGCCTGGGTGCTCGACGGTGAAGGCGAATGGACCAAGAACGTCTGGTACGGAGTGAGGCGCTTCTTCGCCTGGCTCGAGACCAAGGCGTACAAGATGCACATCCGGGTGCTCTTGTCGCGTTATCGCTCGTACACCGAATGCCCCGCATGCCACGGATCGCGCCTGAAACCGGAGGCGCTTCTGTGGCGGATCGGCTCGCTGAACGGCTCGCCGAGCATCAACATCCGAGACGTGATGCTCGCTCCCATCGATCGAAATCTGCGCTTTTTCGCAGAGCTTGCCTTGCCTGCACCGCTCGATGAGGCGATCGATCTGCTGCTGAATGAGATCCGCACCCGGCTCAAGTATCTGACCGAGGTCGGCTTGGGATATCTGAATCTCGACCGCCAATCCCGCACGCTGTCGGGAGGCGAAGTTCAGAGGATCAACCTCACCACGGCGCTCGGCACTTCGCTGGTGAACACGCTGTTCGTGCTCGATGAGCCTTCCATCGGTCTTCATGCGCGCGACTTGGGCCGCATCGTCGGCGTGATGAAACGGCTGCGCGATGCCGGCAACACTCTGATCGTGGTCGAGCACGATCCGAAGGTGATGCAGGCGGCCGACCGGCTGATCGACATCGGACCGGGTCCGGGGGAGCACGGCGGGGAGATCGTGTTCCAAGGCCGCCCCGGCGCGCTCGCGCAAGCAAAGGGCTCGCTGACCGCGGATTATCTGCTGCATCGACGGCGGGTCGACATTCCCTCAGCCGCGTCGCGCCCCGCTTCGCCGGGAACCCTGCGCATCGAGGGCGCCGAGGAACACAACCTCAAGGACATCGACGTCGATATCCCGCTCAATCGCCTGGTGTGCGTAACGGGCGTCAGCGGCTCCGGCAAGTCCACGCTGGTACACGACATTCTGTTTCCCGCATTGCGCCGGGTCTACGGCAAGCCCACCGAGAATCCCGGCGCCCACCGGCGCATCGTGGGTGCAGAGCTGATCGGCGATGTCGTGATGGTCGATCAATCGAGCATCGGCCGCACGACGCGCTCCAATCCCGCGAGCTACGTCGGGGCCTTCGATGCCATCCGTGAACTGTTCGCGAAACTTCCGCAAGCGCGCGAGCGCAAATACACGGCCGGCACGTTCAGCTTCAACTCCGGCAACGGCCGCTGTCCAGGGTGCGGAGGCAACGGCTTCGAGCACGTGGAGATGCAGTTCCTGTCGGACGTGTACCTGCGTTGTCCGGATTGCAACGGCCGGCGCTATCGCGCGGAGATACTCGAGATCAAGCTGTCCCGGCACGGCTCCCGGCCCCTCAGCATCGCCGATGTGCTCGACCTCACGGTGTCGGAGGCGCTGAAGGTATTCAGCGACGACTCGGAGGTGTGTCTGCGCCTTGCGCCGCTCGCAGAAGTGGGGCTCGATTATCTGCGCCTCGGGCAACCGGTGCCAACGCTCTCGGGAGGCGAAGCGCAGCGCCTCAAGCTCTCCAGCCATCTGGCCGAGAACGCGGTGCAGACGGCGGCCGCCTGCGGATCTGCCAGGACGAAACGCCGCGGCAAGGGCCGCGCCGGCAACGGCAAGAGCGTCGAGGCCGGCCCGCGACGCGGGTCGCTCTTTCTGTTCGATGAGCCGACCACCGGCTTGCATTTCGACGATGTCGCCAAACTCTTGCGCGCATTCCGTCGCCTGATCGAGGCTGGCCATTCGCTGCTCGTCATCGAGCACAATCTGGACGTGGTGCGCGCCGCCGATTGGATCATCGACTTGGGTCCCGAGGGCGGTGATGCCGGTGGAGCGCTGGTGGGCGTGGGCACGCCCGAAAATATCATGCGCCTCAAGTCCTCACATACCGGCCGGGCGCTCTCGGAAAGCATCGAACCCGCCGCCTCGTTCGGCCGCGGGGTAAGCGATGCTCAGGCCCGGAAACGGCCGCGTGTTCGCCCCGCGCCATCGAGATCCGCGGGGCTCGCGAGCACAACCTCAAGGACATCGACGTGGATCTCGGCCGCAATCGATTCACCGTCATCACCGGCGTCTCCGGAAGCGGCAAAAGCACGCTTGCATTCGACATCCTGTTCGCCGAAGGACAGCGCCGATACCTGGAATCGCTCAACGCCTATGCGCGGCAGTTCGTGCAACCCGCGTCCCGGCCCGATGTAGATGCGATCTTCGGCATACCGCCGACGGTCGCCATCGAACAGCGCACGAGCCGCGGCGGCCGCAAGAGCACCGTCGCCACGCTGACCGAGATCTATCACTTCCTGCGGCTGCTGTACGTGAAGCTCGGGGTGCAGTACTGCCCCGCCTGCAACGCCGCGATCGAGCCGCAGTCGCCGGAGGCGATAGCCGCACGCGTCCTCACGGACTTTCGCGGCAAGAGAATCGCCGTGCGCGCCCCCATGATCGTCGCCCGCAAGGGGTTGTACACCGCCCTGGCCAAGTGGGCGCGCGCCAAGGGCTTTACCGAGCTGCGCGTCGACGGTGCGCTGCTGCCGACGGCCAAGTGGCCGCGCCTCGACCGCTTTGTCGAGCACGACATCGAGCTTCCCGTCGCGACGCTGACGGTGAGCGCCGCGCGCGAGGCGGAGCTGCGCAGCGCCCTCGACGCCGCATTGCTGCACGGGCGCGGCGTGGTGCATG
>Ga0187887_10000539_pt1 | contig 37039 bp, 29 predicted proteins | sample June2016WEW_7_10_FD_132977 | JGI IMG/M metagenome (GOLD analysis project Ga0187887, IMG submission 132977) | Peatland microbial communities from SPRUCE experiment site at the Marcell Experimental Forest, Minnesota, USA - June2016WEW_7_10 | ecosystem: Environmental > Terrestrial > Soil >... | reverse complement strand
ACGTATCGCGCCGCCAGGCCCAGCGACCGCAAGCACGCGATCATGAAGTGGGCGAAATCCTGGCAAACGCCCCGCTTGCATCCCAGTACCTCAGCCACCGAGGTGCTTACCGTGGTGGCTCGTGGGTCATAGTGAAACTCCGTGTAAATGCGATGGCACAAATCGAGCGCCGCATCGAGAAACGGCCGGCCAGCGGTGAACGAGGTTTCGGCGTACGCGGCGAATTCCCGCCCGAGCGTGATGCGCGGCGAGGGAAACACAAACTGGTATTCGTCGAGCGCGTGGCCCTCGGCGTAACGCCATTTCTCTCCTCGCGCCGCTTCCCATGCCGGCGTCAGACAAGGTTCCAGAGGGTCGCCCGGCTCCATCTCAATCAGGCTGGCCGCCGAAATCTCCAGTGTCCGGTGCGGTTCGTGGATCGAGAAACAGGCGACGTCATTGCCGAAATAGTCCTTGTGACGAAACGTCGCCTCCGGCATCGGCACGATGGAAAGAGTGTGCTCCAGCACGCGCTGATGCCGGCCGTCGCGAGGCATCAAATGGACTTCCGTGTGACAGATCGAGACCGGCTCGGTGTACTGATATGTTGTGGTGTGAGTAGTGCGGAGCTTCATCGCATGACCTACGGTACGGAAAACTGGCGGGAAGGGGCAGCCTGGCTGAAATACTGGCGCGTCAGCGTTTCCGACAACGATCGGAGTTCGCTGCTGAGTCGATTCAATAAGGTCTCGAGGTTTTCCCGCCGTCCGTCCGGGTTAGTGCCGATGAACTCGTGTGCTTCCGCCAGTTGAACCGCGGTAAGCAGCGATATCGCGATGCGCGATTCCGGTGCGCGGTTGATCGGCGACCAGCTTGCGGGCAGACGGTCGACGTGGTCATGCAGTTGCGCCAGTTGGTAGGCAACCGATCGCGGATTGGCTTCATCCAGCAGGAGCAGGTCGAGTACCAGTTCCGGCTGCATGGAGGTGAGATAACGTGAGTGATAGGTGATCGAGCTATCCGCAATCTCGAGTAGCACCTCGAGTTGGCCGCTGTCGGTATCGCGCTCGAAACCGAATCCATGGCGGATCAGGTCCACCATTTGGGCGGCGCGCTCGATTCGCCGGCCCATATCCAGGAAGCGCCAACCGTCGCCGCGCGTCATGCTCTCCATCACCAGGCCGCCAAAAGCCGATAGCGTGCTGATGGCCTGATCCAGCAGGGCCTGCGCTCCGCTGACGCGGATTGGTTCCGGAGGAGGAGGCGCCGACAATTGCAAGTCCAGTTGGTTGAGGATGCGCCATGCGTCGGCGGAAATCCGGTCGCGCAGCACCCACCCCACGCCGCGTACCCGATGGATATTGGCGGGAAGGCCGTGGGGCGCCTCCCCATCGTAAATCATGGCCAGCAGTGCCCGCTCGAGCGATGCCAGGTGCCCGTTGGGCGGCTGAAGTTCCCGGCTGATGTAGCCCATGCCCGTGAGGATTCGCTCCCCAGCCGCCACGCCCGCCATCGCCATCAGATCCGATTCCTGGATCAGCCGGGGCAAAATGGCGCGCGCCACGCGCATTGCCGGTTCCACACGTTCCACGTAACGGCCCAGCCAGAAAAGATTGTCGGCCACGCGGCTGGGCAAATCGAAGGTAGCCCGGCTGACATCGAGGCGCGACGGCGCGGGCGCCAGGAGGCTGAACTGCGAAGTCGGCCCTTCGGCTAACACCCAGGTGTCTTTGCTTCCGCCGCCGCTCTGCATGGAGGTCACCAGGTCGTCCAGCGATGCGGTGACGCGCGTCAGCCCGCCCGGCATCACGCTATAGGATCCATCACCTGAGGCAACCGCGTAGACCCGGAGCACCAGGTGGCGCGGGCGGAGCACCCCGTCTTCCCATACCGGAACTGTGGACAGCGGCACCTGCTCCTGAGCCACGTAAGCGCCCGGCGCGGCGCGGATCCTTTCCACCAACGTCGACTTATCCGCTTCGCTCAGCAGAGCGCCAAACACCGGCTGCTGGCCCGGCGACGGGAATGCCGGTTTGATGACCAGATTCGACAGATTCTGGACAACATAGGAGAGCTCCAGCTCTTCGCCGCACCACCACGTGGCCACCGCCGGCATTTTGAGTTCTTCGCCCAGGATGCGGCGGCAAAGTCCCGGCATGAAACTCGCTGGAGCGGCCGATTCCACCAGACCGGAGCCGAGAGCGTTGGCGACGGTCACGTTCCCCGAGCGAACCGCTCCCATAAGGCCTGGCACACCCAGCATGGAATCGGGCCGCAGTTCCAAGGGATCGCAGTAGGTATCGTCCTGCCGCCGCACGATCAGATCCACCGGCGGAAGTCCACCCAGCGTCTTCAGGAACACCCGGCCATCGCGGACTGTCAGGTCTCCGCCTTCCACCAGCGTAAAGCCCAGGTACCGTGCCAGAAAGGCGTGTTCGAAGTATGTCTCGTTGTACGGCCCCGGCGTGAGCAACACAATGCGCGGGTTTTCCTTGTGGCCCGGCGCCAGCGATCCGAGCGTTTCCTTATAGGTTTGGAAGAAAGCCGCCAGGCGGTGAATATGCGCGGTGCGGAAGACATCCGGCAACACGCGCGTGGAGACCAGGCGGTTCTCCAAAGCATAGCCGGCTCCGGAAGGCGCCTGGGTGCGGTCGGCCAGCACCCACCAGCGGCCGTCGGGGGAGCGGGCCAGGTCGGCTGCATAAATGTGCAGGTGAATACCGCCGGGCACCGGCACATGGCAGCAAGGCCGCAGGAATGCAGGATTCGGAAACACCAGTTCCGGCGGCAGACCGTCTCGCAGCAGCTTCCGGGGTCCGTATAGATCCGACAGAATGGCATTGAGCAGCATGGCGCGCTGCGCGATCGCGGCGGAGAGGAACGACCACTCCGCGCTGTCCAGAACCATGGGCAGCGGATCGAGCGGCCAGGGCCGGCCGGCGCTTTGCGGATCACTGTAGACGTTGTACGTGGTTCCGTTTTCATGGATAACGCGCCGGCCTTCCTGCCAGCGGCGCGCGAATCCCGCCTGCCCCATCCGCTCCAGCGGCTCGAGCAGAGGCCGCCAGCGTGGGCGCATCGTCCCGTCCGCGGCCGTCATCTCGTCGTAATACCGGGGGTTCGGCTGGTAGGGCCAGTCGCGATTCAGTTGCTCCGCCTGGCCGGTGTCTGGATTCATGAACAAACCGGAAAACCTTGTCGTGTGCTATCAGCATTCTTGCATATCGGCGCCTGCTCACGGGCACCGCCTGGTGCGGGACATCAGAGTAGCGGCATCGCTGATTCGCCAGGGAACAGCGCGTTTCTGAGCGTGCGACTTGCGCCTGGCACCTTGAGAAGACTGTGGACGAGCCCCGCCAGGGGCGAAAGAGAGTAGCCCAGCGCGTGAGCGCTGGAATCCGGCATCGAGACGCCCAGCCCCGGAACGGGGCGGAAGAGAACGGCCACACCCGCCAGCGGACGCGCGGTCTCTTTCGCCCCGTTCCGGGGCTGGATGGGTTCACGGCTGCTCCCAGCGCTCACGCGCTGGGCTACTCTCTTTCGCCCTGACGGGCTGACCCGCGCGGCCGCGGCTTCAACTTCTATGTCCCGCGCCCGATAACGCCTGGTGGGCGCCTCGGAGCCTGAGTTCACTTGTGATGTCTGGGTGAACTTCCCCGGCACCTTCTTATTGCATGAGGCAAGCATCAAACTTCGTCCCGGTGATCTGTTCTGATTTGTTTAATATCAGCGAGATAGGATCCCTGGAAGCCGAAAGCCCAGAATGGCCCTGCGCGTGCTCTTGTAAACCGACCTAGTGAACTAACGGCCGTCGGCGCCGTAGAAGGTGTTTGCCCATGCAGCTCCGGATCGGTTACGAACTGATATATAGCTTTCCTCAACCCACGCCGATCATCCTGGTTGTGAATGTACACGATTCACGCGCTTCCGACCTCGTGGTTCCCGATCGCCTCACCGTCGAACCATCCATTCCGATTAGCGGCTATCGCGACGCCTTCGGAAACCGGTGCCATCGCGTTCTCGCGCCCGCCGGCCGCCTCCGCCTTACGGCCGACGGGGTAATCAGGGATAGCGGCCAGCCGGATGAAGTTGTCTACGCGGCCGGGCAGGACTCGGTGCAGGATCTGCCCGAAGAAGTCCTCGTCTTCCTGTTGGGCAGCCGCTATTGCGAGACCGATCTGCTGTCTCAGACGGCCTGGCAGCTCTTCGGCGGCACGGCTCCAGGCTATCCGCGCGTGCAGGCCATCTGCGATTACGTGCATAATCGTATTTTCTTCGACTACCAGAACGCCCGCGCGACCCGCAGCGCCGCGCAGGCTTTCGACGAGCGTACCGGCGTTTGCCGCGACTACGCCCATCTGGCCATCGCCTTCTGCCGCGCGATGAACATTCCCGCTCGGTACTGCACCGGCTACCTGGGCGATGTCGGAACGCCGCCTCCCTACCCCCCGGGCGATTTCGCGGCGTGGTTCGAGGCCTGGATCGGCGGCCGCTGGCACATCTTCGATCCGCGCAACAATGTGCCGCGAGCGAGCCGCGTCCTGATGGCGCGCGGCCGCGATGCGTCCGATGTCGCCATCGCCACCACCTTCGGTCCCAACCTGCTGGAAGGTTTCAAGGTCTGGACCGACGAGATCCGCGGAGCGGCGGCCTGATGTCTCTTCTCACCGTTTGCCACTCCACCGTCTACCATTACCGGGAGCCCGTCAGCCTGGGCGAACATCGCATGATGTTCCGGCCGCGCGCCAGTCATGACCTGCGGTTGATCCGAACCAACCTGCTCATCGCGCCGCGACCCACTCAGTTGCGCTGGCTGCACGATCCGTTCGATAACTCCGTCGCGGTTGCCACCTTCGACGGCGCCACGTCCGAGCTCCGCTTCGAAAGCACCGTGACGCTGGAGCATTTCGAAAATTCCATGCCGGACTATCCGCTCGAAGAGTATGCGCGAACGTATCCTTTTCGTTATTCCGATGAGGACTTTCCCAATCTCTCGCTCGCTCTGGCGCACCACTACCCAGGCGAGAGCGTTTCGGCGTGGGCGTTGCAGTTTCTGGATCCAGCGGATACTACCGCCACCATGAAAATACTGCGCGCCATGACCTGCGGCATTCGCCAGGAGTTCACCTACGCGCGCCGCACCGAGAAAGGCGTGCAGACTCCCGAGGAGACGCTGCGCACGCGGCGCGGCAGTTGCCGGGATTTCGCGGTCCTCATGATGGAAGCCACCCGGTCGCTGGGCGTAGCGGCGCGGTTCGTCAGCGGCTACATCTTCGTGCCCGCCAGTTCCGGCCTCACGGGCGGCGGAAACACCCATGCCTGGATTCAGGCCTATTTGCCCGGCGCCGGCTGGATCGATTTCGACCCCACCAACAGCATCGTCGGCAACCGGAATCTGATCCGCGTCGCGGTCGCGTGGGCGCCCGAGCAGGTGCTGCCCTTGTGGGGCACCTACGAAGGCCCCCCGGAAGCCTTCCTCGGGATGGATGTCACGGTGTCCGTCACCGAAGCCGCGGCGTGACGATCGTATGACGGCGCCTCGAATTCTTCGCCCGCGGGCGGCTGGCCGTTTCGTCCTTCTCTGCGATCACGCCAGCAGTTACATTCCGGCGGAACTGCACGACCTCGGCTTGCCGGCGTCCGAACTCGCGCGCCACATTGCATGGGATATCGGCGCGGCGGGCGTCACGGAGGCGCTGTCGGAAATCCTCGATGCCCCAGCCATACTCTGCACTACCTCGCGCCTGGTGATCGACTGCAACCGCCATCTCGACGCCGCGGACCTCATACCGGAAGTGAGCGACGGAACGTCGATCCCCGGCAACCTGCATCTGGGAGCAGCCGCCCGGGCGGCCCGCATCGAACGCTGGTTTCGCCCGTATCATGACGCGGTCGAATCGATCTTGCTGGAGCGCGAGGCGCGGGGTGCGCCTTCCATCGTCATTTCCATTCACTCCATGACGCCTTCTCTCGCCGGTTGTGTAAGACCCTGGCAAATTGCCCTCTCGATCCATCTCGACCGCAGCCTTGCCGACCGTGTGCTCGCTGCTTTGCGCCAGCCCGGCGACATAACTGTGGGGGACAATCAACCATACGATCTTGACCCGGAGCTGGACTACAGTATTCCATTCCACGCCCTCCGCCGGAAACTGCCGCACCTCCAGGTGGAATTTCGCCAGGACGAGATTTCCGACGCGGCCTCCCAGCACCGATGGGCCCTGCGTTTCGCTCAGACCTTGATGTGAGGCGAAGGTCAGCGAATTCTCCGCGACGGTTCGGGTCAACATCGCTCTCCCAATCCTCGAGGTCCGAAGCTCGACGCGATGTTCAGGCGGGGCGCTACGAACGTGGGATCGAGCACGCACGCGCCGGCCTGATTGCGGATGACTCGATCAATCCGTAATGCCACCACACCCAGGCCGGGGACCCGCGCCACTCCAACGCGCGCCATCTTCTATAATGAGGTTTCTCCATCTGAAACCAACTTTTCTCTTAAAGGAGCATTCATGTCCTCGAAGCGTATCGGGATCCTGACTGGCGGTGGCGACGTCCCCGGATTGAACTCGGTCATCAAATCGGTTGTCTACCGGTCCGGCGAAGCCGGATGGGAGGTGATCGGCATCCGGCGCGGTTGGGAAGGCCTGACGCACGTCGATCTGCAGGACCCGGCCAGCCGCAGTCGTTACGTTCTGCCGTTGAACCGCGAGAATACCCGCACCATCGACCGCACCGGCGGCACCTACCTGCACAGCTCGCGCACGAACCCGTCCAAGATGTCGAAGCTGCCTCCCGTGCTCGAACGCCGCACTTTCCCCTCTCGGGAGACCACGAAGAAGGGTGTCACTTCCACCGTGTACGATGTCACGCCGGCGGTGCTCGAGAACCTGGAAGCGCTGGGGATCGAGTACCTGGTCGCGATTGGCGGCGACGATACCCTCAGCTACGCGGCCGAGCTGGATCGCCGCGGAGTCAAGGTGGTGGCCGTGCCGAAAACCATGGACAACGACGTGCAGAACACCGAGTACTGCATCGGTTTCTCGACCGCTATCTCGCGCGCCATGGATGCCATCGAACGGCAGCGGACCACGGTGGGTTCGCACGAGCGCATCGGCGTCTTCCGCGTGTTCGGCCGCGACGCAGGCTACACCGCGCTCTACACCGCTTATGTCACTTCGGTGCGCTGCTGCATCCCCGAGTACAAGGTGAACCTGCCGAAGCTGATCGAAATCCTGGTCAACGACAAGAAGCATAACCCTAGCAACTACTCGCTGGTGATTCTCTCCGAGGGCGCGGAGTGGGAAGGTTACAAGGTCAAGGAGTACGGCGAGGCCGACGCATTCGGGCATCGCAAGAAGATGAGCGTGGCCGAGGATCTGTCGAGCGAAATCAAGTCGGCCACCGGCGAGGAAACCATCGTCAGCGACCTGACCTACGACCTGCGCTCCGGCAGCCCCGATTTCGTCGACCGCCTGGTGGCGAACACCTTCGCCGGCATGGCCATGGACGCCATCGAGGAAGGCAAGAGCGGCCTGATGACCGCCATCAGCGGCGGCTGCTATACCATGGTGCCGATTCCCGATCCGAAGCTGGGTCCGCGGCATGTCGACGTCGCTACCATGTACAACACCGAGCGCTTCAGGCCGGTTTACGACCACAAGCTCGGACTGCCCATCTTCCTCACCAGGGCCTGAGGCTTGAACTGGAAGCACCTGTTTTCGCGGCGCGGCGCGCAGCTCACTGGCGAGTTGCGCGCACGCATCCGCGCCTCGTTCGACCGCGCCGCCGGCGATGAACAGCACTTTCCCACCACCATCGATCCGCGCATTTATCATGTGACGCTGATCCGCCGGCACCTGGGCCAACTGGCCGGGCGGCGCGTGCTCGACGTGGGCTGTGGCAAAGGCCGCTTCGCCCGCGTTCTGCACGACCAGGAACCGGCATCCGAAATCTTCGGCTTGGACCTTTCCCTCGAGATGCTGCGGTTCGCGCCCGCGGGCGTTCGCGTCTGCGCTGGCTCGATGACCGAACTGCCGTTTCCCGACGCCGCTTTCGATGCCGCCTACGCCACCGAAAGCCTCGAACACGCGGTCGAAATCGCCCAGGCCGTGAGCGAGATCTGCCGCGTGGTGAAGCCCGGTGGAGGGATCGTCATTATTGACAAAAACGCCCGTGCGCGCGGGCGCCTGGAGACCCCCGAGTGGGAGCGCTGGTTCACCCGCCGCGAACTCGAGGGCCTCTTAAAACGCCACTGCCGCCAGGTGGAGAGCCGCGACATTTCCTACTGGGAAGACGTGCCTCCCGACGGCCTGTTCCTGGCCTGGCTGGCGGTGAAGTAGGCCGCCAGCCGTTCGATCGGCGGCAATCCACCGCCGCAACGCGCTATTGAGCCGGCGCGTTCGTCCGGATGTCCGGGAACATGAAAAACCCGCCCCCGGATCGCGGTGTGGTCCGCCGGCCATCGCTAGTTACCATGACCGGCGCCGGCGCGACGACCGCCGTCCGCACCTCGTTGCCGCTGTCGACCACCACGATGCGCAGGGTCAGGGTGGGCGAGCCGGGACTGCTCAGTTGCATGGTGCCGGTGCAGTCGGCGTTGAGGCTGTACGTTCCCGTACCTGGGCGATCGGGGGTCGTATAACCGGAAATGGATCCGTGAATGTTGTCCGTCTGGGTCAGGTTGCCATCGCCGTCGAAGCTGGTCATGGCAACTCCCACGACCGTCTCAATCGTAGTGGCGCCAGGGGCTGAAGGCCTCGTGCCGGTGACTGTAAACCCATAGTCACCTTGCAGGGTGGCATTCGTACAGGTGACGTTCTCTTGCCCCCAAAGGGCAGTTGCTGTGAGCAGTAATACAGTAAGTGTGATCTTCATTTGTCCTCTCCTCCTTGAGTGAACGTTGTTGGTGAGTTTTACTAGTCGCTGGCGGCAGCGACGCGATATCACGATTCGGCTTCCAGCCGGCAGCGCCGGCCGTGATCTAAGGGGAGCATACGCGACCGCAGCGTTTATGTCGATGGTCCGCAGGTTTCTTGTTGCTTGAATGTTCATCCCCAGGTAATCCGGGCGGAATCACTTACTTACGGCGTTATGTCTCCGCGTTTGGAGCGCGAAACATGGGTCCGCAATCGGCAGCGGATGCTATATTGGACTCCAGTTATGGGCGCCGCCGGCCGAAGACCCCACCGACTCCGCTTCGCCACATTCGAGGTTGACGCCAGCTCCCGCGAACTCTTCAAACAAGGCCGCAAGGTCAAGCTTCAGGAGCAGCCGTTCGAGCTTCTTCTCGCCCTCCTGGAACGGCCGGGTGAGGTTTTGACGCGAGAAGAGCTCAAACAGCGGATCTGGCCGGACGACACGGTGGTGGATTTCGATCGCGGCCTCAACCGCGCCATCAATCGCGTCCGTGGCGCTCTGGGCGACTCCGCCGAGAACCCTCGCTTTGTCGAAACGCTCCCCAGGCGCGGCTACCGTTTCATCGCTCCGGTTCGAGAATTCGACCTCACGGAGGTTATACCGGCAAGCAGCGGTGCCACGGAAGGCGTCAAACGGGAGCCACCGGCCGGCCCGGCGTCTCGCACTCGCGCCATCGCCGGCAAGCGGGCCCTTCTCGCGGCTGCCGGCGCCGTGGTTCTGGCAGCGGCCCTGCTCTGGAACCCCGGAAACTGGCGCGGTCGCCCGGCTGCGTTATCGCCGGGCCCGCAAGTCCGCTCAATCGCCGTCTTGCCGTTTGAGAACCTCTCGAACGACCCTGCCCAGGAGTACTTCACCGACGGGATCACGGATGAGCTCATCACCGACCTGGCCTCACTGGAAGGCGTCCGCGTGATTTCGCGTGCCTCCGTGATGTCCTACAAAGGCAAGCACCAGCCCCTTCCATCCATCGCCAGCGCCCTTGGCGTGGACGCCGCGGTGGAAGGTTCCGTGGCACGCGCGGGCCAAAGAGTACGGATTACGGCTCAGTTGCTGCTAGCGCGCGAGGACCGGCATCTTTGGGCCGAAAGTTTCGACCGCGATCTGGGGGATATCCTCACCGTGCAGCGGGAAATCGCCGCTGCGATTGCCCGGCAGATTCGTGCCCACGTTTCACCGGCGACCGTTTCACGCCGGCCAGCGATCAATCCCGCGGCGTATGACGAGTATCTGCAGGGACGGTTCTTCTGGAATCGAAGAAATATGCCGGACACGCTCACCGCCATCAGCTATTTCGAGCGCGCCATCGGGACTGACCCCAACGCGGCGGCTACCTGGGCTGGGTTGGCCGACTGCTACAACACACTGGCTGCCGAAGAGGGGGCTCCCAACCAGGAAGAGCTTTTCTCCAAAGCCACCGCCGCCGCGGTGCGCGCCCTGGAGATCGATCCTAATCTGGGGGAAGCTCACGCTTCCCTCGGATACACCTATCTTTTTCACAGTTGGGACTGGGCCGGCGCAAAGCGCGAGCTCGATCGGGCTGTCGAACTCAATCCTAATGACGCCAGCGCCCACGACTGGCTGTCGCACTATTCCGTCGCCATGCGGCAGTTTGACGCTTCTCTCGCCCACAGCCAGACCGCTTTGGAAGTCGACCCACTTAACCCCTTGCGGCGGGCGCATATTGTGTGGCACTTGCTCTATTCGCGCAAGTATGACGACGTCATCAGCCAGGGCCAGCGGCTTCTCCTGGAAGCCCCCAACCTCACCGGGGTTCTCAACTTCCTGGGGTTGGCATACCAACGGAAGCAGATGCTGCCCGACGCGATCGCAGTGTTCCAGAAAGCAGTAGATGCGACGCAAGGCGGCTCTATCGCCTTAGGGGACCTCGGCCACGCCTACGCCATTGCCGGTCAACGCAGCAAGGCAGAAGCCATATTGAAACAACTTCTCGCCCGCTCGCAGCACAAATTCGTTTCGCCGGAGATTCTGGCAGGGATTTATTGCGGGCTGAACGACCGCGAACGGGCCATGGACTGGCTCGAAAAAGCGTACACCGCGCGGGCGCCTGGTCTAGTCTATGGTCTGGTCTACATAGCTGTCGATGCGGGGTTCGACCCCCTACATTCGGAACCGCGATTCCAGGCGTTGCTTCGCAAGATGCAACTGCCCGCCGACTAATCGCGAACAGGATGCCAGTTCGGCCACCGATTCCTTGCGGTCGGGCGGCACGGCCGACTCCCAATATCAAGGAGTTCGCCGAGCTGAGTGGCACGCAGCCAGAAGCGAGCTAAGTGTCTGCCGCGCGAGGCCGGCTTCGCGTAGGCCGGACGGTGCGCCCGCGGTTGCTTCAGCAGACCAGGTCTTCGCGGCCTACGTGCAGATCTTCCAGGTTGCCGAGGACGGTCAGCGCGATGTGGCGTGAGTCGAAGAACGTCCGCGCCAGTTCCTGCAGACCGCCGGCGGTCACCGCTTCGATGCTCTCCACCAGCTCGTCGAGCGAAAAGAAGCGGCCAAAATAGAGCTCGTTGCGCGCCAGGCCGGACATGCGCGAGGAGGTCGATTCCAGGCCCAGCACGAGCGAGCCTTTCAGGTAGTCCTTGGCGCGGCGCAGTTCTTCCTCGCCCACCGGCTGTTCCTTTAGATCGCGGAATTCCCTGAGGACCGAATCGACCACGCGGCGCGCGGATTCGCGCGATGTGCCGGCGTAGACCGACAGGCAGCCGGTATCGCGATAGGGGCTGAGCTCGGAGAAAACGGCGTACGCCAGGCCCTGGCGTTCGCGGATGTTCTGAAACAGCCGCGAGCTCATGCCGCCGCCCAGCAGGGTGTTGAGCACATACCAGGTGAAGCGCTCGCGGTGGGGCAGCGGGTGCGAAGGAACTCCCAGGCAGAGATGCACCTGCTCGAGCGCCCGCTTGTTGCGCAGCGCGATGCGCGCGTGGGTGTGCGGAGCCTGCTCGGCCGGCGCCGGCGGGCTCGACGGCAGTTCTTCGAAATACTGGCGCGCCAGGCGAACCAGCGTCTCGTGCGTCAGGTTGCCCGCCGCCGTTACGATCACGTTGGCGGGCGTGTAGACCGCGGCATAGTAATCGCGGATGGCGGCTTGATCGAGGTTGCCGACGGTCTCGGCCGTGCCCAGAATCGGTTTGCCCAGCGGATGGTCCTTCCAGAAGTTGGAAGAGAAGATCTCCTGCACCAGGTAATCGGGGCTATCGGCCTCCATCTTGAGCTCTTCCAGGATGACGCTCTTTTCCTTTGCGATGTCTTCGTCGCGAAACAGCGGGTGGAGCACCAGGTCGGCTAGCACGTCGAAGGCGCGCGACAGGTGCTCGTCGAGGACCTTGGTGTTGAAGCACACCAGTTCCTTGCCGGTGAAGGCGTCCAGGTTGCCGCCGATCGAATCCACCGAGCGCGCGATATCTTCGGCCGAGCGCTTGGTGGTGCCCTTGAACAGCATGTGCTCGATGAAGTGCGAGATGCCGTTGCGCTCCGCGGTCTCGCGGCGCGAGCCGGTGCATACCCAGATTCCCACCGAAACCGAACGCACGTGCGGCATGCGCTCGCTGATCACCCGCAGACCGTTCGCGAGCGTGGTCATTTCGATATCCCGAACCGGATTCGCAGATGTGGACATTTCGGAGAGGAACTGCTCTATCTTCTTTTTAACATTGTTCCGGGCCGGCCGGTGCGGCGAGCACCCGCAGGGGGCGTGCGACATGAAAGTGGCGAGCTCTTGGATCCCGTGAAGATCTGCCGGTATCCGAGCGTACAGCTACGCTCGGCCGCATCTTCAGCCCGGAGGGCGTTAGAAAACAGCCCACGGCGTAAGCCGTGGGAAAACCGTTTTTTCCCTGCCAGCCCCGGAACGGGGCGCAAGGTCGCTCGCCAAAAACGTCTTCCGCCCCGTTCCGGGGCTAAGCTCACCACCGTCCTTTCCTACGGCTTGCGCCGTGGGCTATGATCTTTCGCCCCTCCGGGGCTGGGCCCGCACTCAATGTTGGAACGCGATCCACTTTCATGTCGTGCGGGCACCGACGAGTGCTGTGCTGGAGCGGAGAGGTGCAAACGCGTCCTCGTACCTTTCTGGCGGTCCCGTTCGTCCTTCATAGTACAATTGAAACAACTGGAGTCCTCGATTTACATGAAATTGCACTCTGCCGCGATTTTACTGGGGTTCGCGGTCGCTGCGCTCCCGCTTCTCGCCGCCGATGCGCCGCCCATGGCGCGCCCCAAAGCCGGCAAAGTGGAAATCCTTCCGCTCGATCAAGTTAAGCCGGGTATGAAGGGCGTGGCCTGGACCGTGTTTCAGGGCGCCGAGCCGGAAGCCATCCCCATCGAAATCATCGGCCGCTGGAAGGATATGTGGGGGCCGAAGCAGGATATCATCATTGCCAAGATGGGCGGCAAGGCGCTGCGCACCAACGTCGCCGCGGGGATGAGCGGCAGCCCGGTCTACATCGATGGCAAGCTGGTGGGCGCCGTGGCGCTGCGGCTGAGCGTGTTCTCGCCGGATGCGATTTGCGGCATCACTCCCATCCAATCGATGCTGGAAATTCAGGATTTCGACCAATCGCGGCCCGACGATTCCCGCACGCCGGTCAAGCCTGCGCCGCACACCGACCAGGCTGCCGTTCCCGGCGAACTGCTCGGCCAACTGGTGGCCGCGGGCGCCGCGGCGGGCGGTTTCGCGTCCGACACGCCGATCATGGAGCCGATCGGCGCGCCGCTCGCGTTTTCCGGCTTCACCGACGACACTATGCGCGAGTTCAGTCCACTGTTCCGCCAAATGGGCGTCCACATGGCGCAGGGCGGCGCGGGCGGGGATCTGCGCGGCGGCCAGCCGGCGCCGGGATGGGAACACGCGCTCAATCCGGGCGACTCCGTGGCCGGCGTGCTGGTGGATGGCGATCTGACCGTCACCGGCCTCGGCACGGTGACCTACAACGACGGCAAGCGCGTGCTCGCATTCGGGCATTCCTTCTTCAATCTCGGGCCGGTGGACATGCCGATGAGCAAGGGCGAGGTGCTGATGACGCTGGCCTCTTCCTATCAGCCGAACAAGATGGCCAACGCGACCGAGATCGTCGGCGCCCTTCATCAGGACCGGCACAGCGGCATCGAGGGCGTACTCGGCGGCGTCAGCCGGATGATTCCGGTGGACGTGCGCGTTCGCGCTTTCGACGATAAGAATCGCGCTTCGCGAGAAAAGGAGTTTCACTTCCACGTCTTCGTGCAGCAAAAGTGGACGCCTTACCTGATGATGCTGACGCTGTACAACTCCGTCTCCGAGCTGAACGAATTCGCCGACGAAGCCACTTACCGGCTCAGCGGCCAGGTGGAGATGAACGGAGACCGGAACATCGCGCTATCCACCATGCAGACCACCGGCGAGATGCCGATGCCCGCGCCGATGTTGCTGGCCGGCTGGTTCGGCGACAAATTCAACCGGCTATACCTGAACAACGTGAAGACCCCGGAAGTGAAGCGGGTCAACGTGACCGTGGACCTGTTGCCAGAGCGGCGGATCGCGACCATCGAAAATGCGTGGGTGGACGACGGCGACGTCGAAGCCGGCCAGGCACTTCCGGTCAAAGTGTTCCTGCGGCCCTATCGCGGCGAACCCATCGAACGCGATTTCACCATCCACATTCCCGAAAGTCTGGCCAAGGGCGACCACCGCATCCTGTTGAGCGATGCCGAAACCGTCAACCGCATGCAGAACATGGCGGGCATGATGAGCCACTTCCTGGACGTCTCGGAAACGGTTTCACTGCTCAACCAGGAGCGCTCCAACAACCGGCTGTACGTATCGCTGGTGGAAGCGAGTCCGACGGCATACTATGACGACAAGACCATGCCCAGCCTGCCCGGCTCGGTGCTCAACGTGATGCAGGCTGGGCGCTCGCCCAGCCGCTCGTTCATCATCACGCCCGAAACCGCGGTCGAGCAGACGGCGCTGCCGTTCGATTACGTGGTCACCGGCAGCTTCTCGCTTCACATCCACGTCAAATGATAATGGCGCCGCTCGGATTCGTGGGGCGGACCCCCTGGTCCGCGCGGGTCCCCCTGGACCCGCTGCCCTTGGGCCACTGTGCGAGGCCGGCCAGGGGGCCGGCCGCGGACGGGGGCGTCCGCCCCACAGCTTGCGCGCCTCCACAATGAGTCTCCCTATGAACCGACTATCGATTTCCTTCCGCCGCGCCGCGGCTGTTTTGATTGGCTGCGCGGCGCTTCATGCGGGCGACACCCGCTTCTGGTCGCTGGGCGAATACGCCGATTTCGAGAAAGGCAACGTCAAGAAACTATCGCTGCGCAGCGACGGCCTGGTCACGCTGGCGCCCGAATTGCGCGAGATATTCGATACCTCGCTCGCTTACCTGTGGGCGCTGGCGCGCGATTCCAAGGGCGTGCTCTATGTGGGCGGTGGATCCAACGCCAAGCTCTACCGCGTTCCGCCCGGCGGCAAAGGCGAGTTGGTGGCGGAGCTGGACGGTCTCACCGTGCAGGCCGTCGCCATCGACCAAAAGGACCGCGTGTACGCGGCTACCTCGCCCGACGGCAAGGTTTACCGCATCGCGGGTAAAGCCAAGCCCGAAGTCTTCTTCGATCCCAAGACCAAGTACATCTGGGCGCTCGAGTTCGATAGCGCGGGCAACCTCTATGTGGCTACCGGCGACCCCGGCGAAGTGTACCGCGTCACGCCCGACGGCAAAGGCGCGGTCTTCTTTAGCGCCGATGAGACTCACGTGCGATCGATGACGCTGGATGGGAAGGGCAACCTGATCGTGGGCACCGAACCGCGCGGCCTGGTGATGCGCGTATCACCCGCCGGCGAGGGTTACGTTCTCTACCAGATGCCGAAGAAGGAAGTGACTGCGGTATCGGTCGCGGCCGATGGGTCGATTTACGCGGCAGCCGCGGGCGGGAAATCGGCGCCGTCCGCGCCCGGGCCGGCTATGCCTCCGCCGCCGATGCCGCCCGCTACAGCCGCGGCTACGCCGGCAGTGCCGGGAGCCACGCCGCAACCCACGCCGCGCGCGGTGGCGCCTCCGCCCGCGACGCTGGCCGGTTCCACCGGAGTGTCCGGCGGCAGCGACGTTTATCGCATTCACCCCGATGGCAACCCGGAACGCGTTTGGACGAACTCCTCCGACGTCGTTTACGCCATCGGTTTCGATGTCGAGGGCCGCGCCATTTTGGGCACAGGCAATCACGGCAACGTGTACCGCCTCGAAACGCCGTTTCTCTATTCCGCTCTGCTGACCACCGCTTCCACCCAGGTGACGGCGTTCGCCAGCGGCCCCGGCGGCCGGCTCTACGCGGTCACCGGCAACGTGGGCAAGCTGTATGAGATCGGACCCGGCTCGGAGCGCGAGGGCACGCTCGAAAGCGACGTCTTCGACGCCGGCTTATTCTCGCAGTGGGGACGGCTCAGCTTCGAGGCACGCATGAATGGCGGCAAGGTAACGCTGGCTACGCGTAGCGGCAATCTGGATCAGCCGCAGAAGAACTGGAGCCCGTGGTCGGCCGCTATTTCCGACACCAAGGGCGCGCCCGTGGCTTCGCCCGCCGCGCGTTTCCTGCAATGGAAAACCACCCTCACCGCCAACGCGGAAGGCCGCTCGCCGGAATTGGAATCGGTAGATGTGGCCTACCTGTCGAAGAACCTGGCGCCGCGCGTGGAGCAGATCGAAATCACGCCAGCCAACTACAAGTTCCCCGCGCCGGTGACGCCGGCGCCGGCCGGTTCGCAGCCGCAATCGTTGAACCTGCCGCCGCTCGGAAAACGCACCACCCCGGCGCCCGCGCTCAGCTTGGATTTGCAGGCCACCAGCACGCCGTCGCTCCAATGGGGCAAGGGATGGATCGGCGCGCGCTGGGTGGCGTCCGACCCGAATGGCGATACCATGACCTACACGGTCGAGATCCGCGGGGTAGCCGAAACCGAGTGGAAGCCGCTCAAGCAGAAGCTCGGCGAGAAGTACTTTTCGTGGGATTCCACGGCCTTCCCGGACGGCGATTACCGCGTCCGCATTACCGCTTCCGATGCGCCTTCGAACCCTCCCGCCGATGCGCTGACTGGGCAACTGGTGAGCGAGGCTTTCACCATCGACAACACGCCGCCGCGCATCGGCGGGCTCAGCGCCACGCGCAATGGCGGCAAACTCGAGGTGCGCTGGCGCGCCGCCGACGCGCTCAGCAACATCGCCAAGGCGGAGTACTCGCTCGATGGCGGCGATTGGACCGTGGCAGCCCCGGTGACCAAACTCTCCGATTCGTTGGAGCTCGATTATTTGCTCTCTCTGGACGCCGGTCCCGGCGAGCACACCATCGCCATCCGCGTGGAAGACGATTACGCCAACCAGGTGACGGATAAAGTGGTTGTGCGGTAGGGGCCGAGGGCTGAAACCGGTGCCAGACCTCCAGTAAGAGCCAGTGGCCGACCAGCCAAGGGATGTCATCATCCGCGACCTCTACAGTGACGACCCAGAAAGGATCTCGGCAGCTCTTTATAGCGCGGCCTATCACGATCCGGATTGGCGATGGGTTCAGGACGAATGCCTCAGGCTCCTCAAACACCATGACGTCGGTGTGCGTTGGACGGCCGCAACGTGCCTTGGAGACTTGGCGCTCTTCCATAAGACACTCGACCTTCCTCGCGTTCTTCCCGAACTATTTGACGCCTGCAAGGACGAGAGCATCCGAGATCCAGCTCAAATGAGCATTGGTATTATCGAGCAGACGGTGAGACCCCAATAGCGAGAGCCAGGTTCAGGTCGCGACTAGCGGGAGGTCGGTCTGGCGGAAGTCATTGCCCTTGGCCAAGAGACGGTGTCCGGAGACTCTCGCCAGCGCGTAAGTACAGCAGTCGCCCAGATTGAGTGCGGCGGGGTGATGACCCTTGCCGAACTCCCGGTAGGCGGCGCGGGCGAGCTCAAACTGCTCGGCGTTGAAAGGGACGATCTCGAAGTGACCCCGATGGAGCAAGAGGTCCAGATCCCTGCCGCCCGCCGGGCCCTTGCGAGACTCCATGACGACGGAAGCCTCCAGCGCGGCGATGCTGGACAGCAGGCGAACCGGATCAAGCTGGATCGCGTTAGCGAAAGCTTCCGCCTCTGGCTCGTGCTGGAGAATCGCGATCAAAGCGGAAGCGTCTATGACCATAGCCCGCGTTCGTCGTAGCCGAGGATTTCCGCTTCGCTGCGAGTGTCCAGATCCGGCAGAGAAGCGCAGTGCCGCCCGATTTCCAGCAACTGTTCCGCCAGGGCCGGCGCAGCGATGCGGCCCTCTTCGCGCCGGAGTTGCTCGCGCAACGCGTCGATTACAACTTCGGTGATGCTGTGGCCGGTCTTGTGGGACAATCGGCGAGCGAGTTCGTCGGCCAAAGGGTTCTTGATATTTAACGGCAATTCTGTCTTCTTCCTATCTGTATTGATTCTACACCATTCTGCGGCTAGCCCGGGGCTTCAATGGCTTTTCACGAACGCGTCTGAGGCGTCGTGGCAACTGAACAGCCGCATATAAGCATTGGCAAACACGGGCTTTACTGACCAGACCCAGCTTTGGGGATCGCTCCACACCGGGTCGGTGTCTTTGGCGACAATCACGTCGATGGGCAGGTCGCGGCAGACTTCCGCCAGGCTGATTCCGGCCGGTTGACCGGCGGCTGGGTAAAGCCGCTCCAGGCGGGCCATGACGGGGCCGCAGAGTTTGGGATCGCCGCCATACGTCACGTCGCAGTGCCGGCCAGCGGCCACGATGCGGCGATCCGAGTACAGCATGGCGTCGGTTTCCTGCTGGTCGACGTCGGGGTTGTATTGGAGCGAGGCAGTCTCCGGCGTGGTGGCACGTACCCACTCATAGGCGGCGCGCGCCGCGTAATTCCGTTTGCCGAACTGCCGGTCGGGGGACATCGAACGCTGTGGCGGGACAACCCCCCGGTCGGCCAGCATCCCATAGAAGCGAACGATGGCGATCTCATACACAGTGCCGGCGGCGCCGAGCACGATGCAAGCCGTCAGCAACCTCTTTCGCCGCGCGGACAGGAAGTTCAGCCGGTCGCGCCGAGGCCAGATATCGACCGCCCAGACGAGCAACACGAACTGAGCGGGCAAGAAGCCGCGCCAGCCCAGATCGTTGGTGCCGTTCACGTCGGAGCTTAGGAACGTGCAGATGAGAGCGCTAGTCAGCAGCATGGTCAGGCACGCCGCATCCCGCCGGGAGGGCTGATCGAGGCCGGCCCGGTATCGGCGCCACTTGACTCCCGCCACAAAGAAAAAGAAGCCGAATTCCAGCGCATAATTCAGGGGCAGCAGAGGACCGTTCACCAGAATCAGACGCAACCAGCCTGGCATGCCCGGCCAAATCGGGACCAGGGCCGTCATCGAGAAGGCCCGCACGGTGAAGTGAATCGGAGATCCTTCGGTGGGGCCAGGCCCGAGAGCGTGCAGGAATGGAAAAATGAGGGCGCAGCAGACGATGCCCGCAACTGCCATCGCCATCGTATCCCGCCGCCAGCGCTTGCCAATGCAGATCGCCATCCAGACGCATAGGAACACGGCGAAAACGAAGGCGACCCAGATTGAAGTGCCCGCCGCCGACGCGAAGGCGACACCAGCGGGAAAACCGTAACGAGCCCAACCGTTCCAACCGTTCTTCGAGGCGCCATGCCAGATCAGCAGAAAGCCGGTGATGGCCGCGATTAGGGCGGCAATCGCGTGCGGCGCCCAGATGGCGCTGTGCAGAAACCAATCGACATATTCGTTCCAGCATTCCAGACTGGGGAGAACGAAATCCATTTGCCCGAGGGCGTACAGAAACAGCAGGAACGTGCCCGGGAGGATGTCGAGGCCGGTAATCGCCATCAATAACACGCCGGTCCGCAAGCGCCGCGCCAGGGGGATTTCCTGGTCCAGGGCGAACAGGCGCAGGCAGGCTGCCAGCAGCGCCATCAGCCCGATGCCGCACCAGAAGGCGCCGCCGATCTCGGCGTGCCGCGCGCTCACCCAAGGCGAACCCAGACGATTCACCAGGCTGCACGTCATCATCCAGAAGTAGTGATAGCGGAGCGGCGCCGGCGGGCTCGGCAGGAACAACGGATTTTGCGGCGGCACGCCCGTAACCGTCACGGAGTGGATCAGCGAAGCGCGCAGGGAATAATCCGGTGAGGTGGTCGAATAATAGAGCCGGTCGCCGGTCTGCAAATCCACCAAATAAAATAGCGTTATCAAGAGCCACGCGGAGATGGCCACCGCAAAGAAAACCCATCCCTCGGGCAACCGCCGGCGCAGCCGGCCGCCCGTCGCGTGAAATACCAGGAGCGCCAGCAACGCCAAGGCCACCGCCAGATACAAACCCTGCGCGACGCGCACGGAGCCGCATCGGCCGACGAAATAGGTCAGAATCGGGCAGAGCGCGAAGGCGAGCGGCAGGCTGATTATGGCGCGGAAGGGGGCGCTGCGGCTGCGAAACTCAAACAGATTGAAGGCAAACCCAAGAACATAGCCTGGCGCCCACACGAATAATGGGAAAATCAATATTGCCAGCAGACTTCCCCTCAGGTCCGCGGCCATGAAATGGTATTCGGGCATTACCGTCCGGAACTCGCTTCAGTGTACCTGTTTCTTAGCGTCCAATCCGCCGATCCAGACAGACAAGACGAAAAAGGATAGGGCCGGTCCGCTAGCTTGAGATAATCCGGTCCGGCGCAGCCTCGACCGCTGACAGGGCGGCGACGGTTTCTCTCGTTGAACGGAGGACGACACGCGGGCTGAGCCTATGCGAAGATGTGAATGACCATGGCGCCGTCCATGGCAAGCGGCTGGAATCGGGATCGCACGATCGGGCGCCAGCGCGTAAATTCAAACCCATGACGCAGGATCACCCTACAGCGGAATCCCGGCGGGCCGTGATTGTCGTCCCGTGTTACAACGAAGGGAGCCGTTTGCCCGTTGCCGATTTTCGGCGGTTTCTCGACGGGCCGGGCGCCGACTTGCTGTTCGTGGACGATGGCAGCACGGACAATACCGTGGAAGTGCTGCGCGACATTTGCGCCGGCCGTGGAGACCGCGCCAGGTTGCTCGAATGCGGCAGGAACGGAGGAAAAGCCGAAGCGGTGCGGCGTGGCATGCGCGCTGCACTGGAGAGCGGAGCTCGGTATGCCGGCTTCTGGGATGCGGACCTGGCAACACCTCTCGACGAGATCGCCGCATTTCTGAGCATCCTCGAAACGCGGCCGGAGATCGATATGGTATCCGGCTCCCGCGTGAAGCTTCTTGGCCGCAAGGTGGAGCGCCATGCGATGCGTCACTATCTGGGGAGGGTTTTTGCCACCGCGGCCTCCACGGTGTTGCGAATGGCGGTTTACGACACGCAATGTGGGGCCAAGGTTTTTCGGGCCGTGCCCGCGACGGCCGGCCTTTTTGACGAACCCTTCTGCAGCCGCTGGGTGTTCGACGTGGAAGTGTTCGCCCGCTACATCCGCAAGGTCGGCTCTCCCAGCGCGGCAGCGGCGCGAATCTACGAATTCCCGCTCATGGTCTGGCGGGACGTTGCCGGTTCCAAAGTCAAGCCGAGCGACTTTCTGGTGGCTTTCCGCGACATCGTGAGGATCTATTGGAAATACATGCGCATTGTGTGACCGCGCGGGCCCGCCGAAATGACCCGCGCCAGGTGAGTACTAGGATTAGGTTGGACGGATGCAACTGAACAAACAACAAAGTAGCGTAGGCGGTCTCGGAGTGGCGCGGAGGGCTCACGCAATGGCGCCGATCGCACCGGTTCCGGCGGACGTTGGCCAAACTCAGGCCTCGTTCGACGATGTGTGGGAGGTCGAGCCAATCCGCAGGGTCTCCTTCTACTTTTGCCTGGCTGCGCTCTTCTTGCGCCTCAGCGTGCTACCCGAGCTAGTCCTTTACGTCACCCACGTCAACACATATCTTTTGTACCTCGTCGCACCGCTGGCGATCGTATCGACGCTGCTGAAAGGAGGCGTGCAGCGCACATTCAGGTCGCGCGCTTCTTTCTATTGGGCGGGCTTCTTTGCCTGGATGGTGCTGGCGACGCTGTTTAGTTCCTGGCGGGGAGGTTCGACTGCGAAATTGATATCGTATTCCCGCGTCGATGTCATTTTTCTGGTCTTGCTCGGCGGCATGGCATTTAACTGGAAAGAAGTCCGCGTGCTGTACCGCACCATAGCGGCCGCGGCTTTGGTGAATCTGGCCTCGACGCGCATTTTCGAGCGGGTCTCGGAGGGCCGGGTGTTCCTGGATGCGACCGGAAGCATCGGCAATTCGAACGATTTGGCGGCACAACTGCTATTGGTGCTCCCTTTCCTGCTTTATTTCACGCTGGGCCGGGGCAGGTCGACCGTGGTGCGGATCGCGCTGGCCGGCGCATTGTTTTACGGGATTTGGATCATATTGGGGACCGCGTCGCGCGGCGGCCTGATTAGTTTGGCGGTGGTAATTCTCTGCCTTCTGATTCGTGCTTCGCTGCCGCAGAAGCTGCTGTTGGTGGTCCTTGTCGGCGTGACCGCAATGGTGGCGCTGGCGGTATTGCCAGCGATGACGATCCACCGCCTGAGCTCCATTTTCGGAGTGAAGGAGAAGGAGGCTGATGAATCGGCGGAGTCGAGGATGTATCTCTTCAGAACGAGCGTAAGGTTTACAATCGAGCACCCGGTGTTTGGGGTCGGTCCCGATCAATTCCTTAATTATGAAGGGAAGACGAGCCGGGCGCAGGGTTCCCACGGCAATTGGCACGAGACTCACAATGCCTATACCCAAGTGTCGTCGGAGTGCGGCGTGCCCGCGTTTTTTTTCTTCACCGCCGCAATTGGGTCGGCAATGCTGCTTGTCATGCGGACCTATCGCACCGCCAAGCGGGAGGGCTACCAGGAAATCGCAAACGGATGTTTCTGTTACCTGCTGGGGATGGCGGGGTACCTGACCGCACTGATCTTCCTGGCACAGGCTTACACGTTCAGGCTGCCGGCGATGGTGGGGCTAGCCGTGACCCTCCATTTCGCAGCCATGCGAACCATGAAATCGAGTCATGACCGGCAAGCGCTCACGCCGGCGGCCGCTGGCGGGCTGGTGTGAGCCGGCCGGCGGAAAAAGACCGCCAGCGCTACCGTCGCCGGTGCTGGATCCACTGAGCGGCCACATCGAAAGCCGCGTCGGTGCGAGCCTCGACGATCTCGGCGTAGCGGGACAGCAGGTTGGCGGGCGGCGGCTCCAGTTGGTTGACTCGAACCAACAAAACCGCGTCGCCTTCGACATCGCTCGTGGCGGACTCGAAACCGCGCGCGGTGACCAGCACCGGCGGTTTTCCGGTGGCCGCCCGCCCAGGGAAGCATGCCACCGAACCATCCGTCAGCGCCAACAGCGATTCCTCGCCGGCTGCTGGCTCATGCACCGTCCCGCCGGCCAGCGCGATCCTCGCTGCGCCGCGCAATGCGGAACGCGCCGCTGGGTCGCTCGCGGCGCGCAATCGCAGCCGGTCGAGCGCCTGCCGCCACAGCCGCCGAAAGACCTGCGGGCTGGCTACCGCGCGCGCGAGAAACCGCAAGTAGTTGATCTCCAACATGGTGGCGAGCTGCTCTTGGCTGTAATAGCGCGAGGTGGTGGCGCGATGCCGGTGCTCCACCACGGCGCCCGCGACGTATACGCTGGGCCAGCCGCGCAGCCACGCTCGGTAGCCGAGATCGAGATCTTCCACGTACGCCGGCGCGTAGGCTTCATCCACGCCGCCCAGCGCGCGCAGCTTGCCGGCATCGAAGGCCGAGCAGCCGCCGCTGCCGTAAAGCACCCAGGTGCCATCCTCGCCGGCGAGCGGCTCGTCGCAGCGGACGGGGAAATCCTCCGGCGCAGCCTGCGCCATCACCGCTTTACCGGTCTCTTCGCGGCGCACGCCGGGCGGGAAACGGATCTGCGCGGTGGCGCAGAAGAGATCCGGCACCGTCCGAAACGCCGCGCGTAAAGCGGTAAAGAAGCCCGGCTCGATCCGCATGTCGTTGTTGAGCAGGCAGACGCAGGAGAATCGGGCGCGCCGGATGCCGTGGTTGACGGCGCCCGCGAAGGAGAGCGGCTCAGGGGAAACCTCGATGATGAGCTGCGGGTAGATAGAGCGCAGCCATTCCGCGGTTCCGTCGCTCGAACCATTGTCGATGACGACGATCTCGCCCGGAATGCCCGCCAGGTCTGCCACGATGCCGGGCAGTTGAGCTTCGAGCAGCGCCTTCCCGTCGCGCGACGGGATCACCACCGAGATTCCGGGGCTGGCCGTGTTGGCGGCCAGCGGAGCTGCCGCGCCGCGACGAACGGGGCGCGCCCAACCGGCCAGGCGGGCGGCGGCATAGGCGGCGTTGATCACAGCCATTCGTCTCCAAGGCGTGGCGCGGGCAGTCTTGCCTGCAGCGTCGCCAGTCGTGGCGACGTTCTTTGGTAACGGCAAAGTGTCGCGCAACAAAGAAATGTCGAGATGACTCTCGACACAGCAGGCAGGACTGCCTGCGCCACGGCGGCGCCGGGAACCGGGCGGCATGACGAGGGATTGGGCATCGTCAGATCAGCGGTCGGCCGGGCTCGGTGGCGCCGGCGGGTCGCTCCCAAAGGTCCAGCGCCTCGATCGCGAACGCGGTCGAAACCGGATTGACGTGGGGCAGGTTGGTGCCGTTCCGGCGGCCGAACCAGTAGCCACCGTCAATACGCTGGTCGGCGGAGGCAGATTGAAACTCGACGAGCGCGCGCGCCTCGGCGGCGGCGGCTTCGCGATCGAGCGGCTCGGCCGCCGCGGCGTCAGCCAAAATGCGAATTCGCAGCAACTGCGCGTAAACATCGGCGCGCGCGAACTCGGGCTCAATCTGGCGGAGCAAGCAAGACACCTGGTGGATGCCGCCGGCCAGGGCCTGCGCACACCGGGTGTCTTCGGCGACCGGCATCAGGCCTTCCAGAAAATACAGGTAAGCGTGCAGGCGATCCATGGTCTTGATGCTTCCCCCGGCGTCCGGAAGAAAACTGGCGGAGTTGGCAAGCGCGGGATCGAGCGACTCCTGGTACAGCTCGCGAAACGCCGTGTCGCCGGTGGCCCGAGAGAGATCCCACCAGGCCATGGCGGATTTCAACTGGTAGCATCCAGGCATCCGCGACCAACTCGCGGCATCGCGCTCAACCGGTGTTTTGCCGGGCAGCGCGAGAATCGGGTGCCAGCCATCGACGGCGCGAAAATCCCGCGCCATCGAGCGGCCCAGCGCGACGGCGCAATCGAGGAACTCTTCGGAGTGCGCCGTGCGCCATGCGGCGAGCAACCCGCGGACGACGATGCCGCAATCGAAGAAATAGGACAAAGCCGGTGGATCGGTTTCGAACGGCATCGTGGCCAGGCTCGCGTGCCATGCATCGCGCACCAGGAAACGCGCCGCGGCCAGCGCCCGGCCCAAGTAACGCTGGTCGCCGGTCAACCGAGTAAGGTACACCAGCGCGCCGATCGCGTAGCCGGTGATTTCGGTCGAAACCGGGCGGTTTTGCCCGGAGTCCGCGCGGTAATAGCGGGCCACGCCGCCGCCTGGTTGTTGGATTCCGGAGGCCAGAAACCAGCGTCCGGCGCGCTCGAAATGGGTTGACAACCCGCTAGTGTAGCATTAGGGTTGTCCAGCGTCGTTGAGGTAAGGCACTCGGACCAGCGCCGCCCGATTCGGCATATACAAGACATTGGCTGCGCGGACGGAAAAGTCCCGCATACCGGTGGTGAGCGCGGTAGGAATCGAACCTACAACCAGTGATTAAGAGTCGATTTCTGTCGATTCCCTTCGACAACTTCAGCCGCAGTCCGGTCACTTATGTTACGGGCGACGTGGCGGGCGCCATGGAAAGCCCGGTGTACGCCATCCTCAAACTCGGACCGGAAATGGATAAGTTCCAGGCGCCCGGCGGATATGCGATCGAGCAACATATGGCCGCGCTCCCGACCGATGCCGAACACTATTCCATGAAGTGGGATGGCGAATGACACATCACTTACGAAGTGTTCCGCGATCTTGGGCTTGCCTTCGCGGTGGTGCTGATCCTGATCTACGGCTTGGTGGTGGGATGGTTCCAATCGTTCATCACGCCGCTGGTCATCATGGCGGCAATTCCGTTTTCGCAGGTCGGCATCCTGCCTGCGCACGGTCTGATGAATGCGTTCTTCACCGCCACGTCGATGATCGGGTTCATTGCCGGGGCTGGCATCGTGGTGCGCAATTCGATCATCCTGGTCGACTTCATCGAGCTGCGCTTGCAGGAGGGGATGCCGCTCGATCATGCGGTGATCGATGCCGGAGCGGTCCGCTTCCGTCCCATGATGTTGACCGCGGCGGCCGTCGTTGTCGGCGCCGGAGTGATCCTTTTCGACCCGATCTTTCAGGGTCTCGCCATCGCGCTGATGGCCGGAGAAGTCGCTTCTCTGGCACTGCGCGGGGCAAACGCGCCGGGTCAGCATCGCGCCGACAGCGGCGATCGAGAGCAGTAGCGCTCCGGTTTGAAACTCGAGTTCCTTTCATCTCCCTCTTGCCGGTCGTTTCGTCGACTCTGCTGAAGATGCGACTGGTGTTTTCAGATCGTCCTTGGCCTCGGGCCTGTCTGCATTCGGTTTCACGATGACTATCTCCTGAGCGCGTTACACCTTGGCTTCCGGCGGGTCTGCGACTCCTCCCGCCGGCACGAAATCCGGCACGTCAAGACGCGCCACGCCGATCCGGCTGTCGGCCATTCCGTAATAGACATCGAAGCGATCCGGCGATCCAAGATCGTCCCGCCGGTCAATGCCGGTGGGGAATACGACGTTGGCGACGGTGCCATCGCGTTCCTGCGGCAGCGATGGAATCAACACAGGCTCCGCGGAACGATAGCGGATCACGCGCGGATGCTCCTTTGAAAGCACCATCACGCCAGCCGAATAACGTAGATGGTGTCCGGCGTTGCCCGGCTTCACTATTTCGCTCACGCCGTGGTAGACAATCAGCCACCCGTGCCGAGTCAGGATGGGCGGAGTGCCGGCGCCAATTTTGAGCCGCTCCCAGGGCGAAACGGGAGCGGCTAGCCGGTGATGGGAGGCAAACGTGCCGAGGCAACACGGTTCACGGTCGTCCAGAGGCGTCGGGCAGTAGGAAATCCAAATGCTCTCCCGCTCCAGATCTAACTCACGGGACGCCGGATGGAGAGCGGTCTCCTCCGGACGAGTGCCTGGGAAAAGCGGCCGGTGGAGGATGGCCAACTCCGGGTGCCCGGATGGATTCGGAATGGCGACGGGGAAGAGGCTGGCGTCTTTATCGTCTACGTCGGCGAATTCGATGCCCTGATAGGGGCCGAAATTCGCGAGCCCCAGGCGCTTCCAGTGGAAGAGGTCCTCCGAAGCCGCCAAAGCGATCCTTGGGCCTCGGGTTGAAAATGCCGCGTAAGACATCAAGTAGCGCCGGAGCGGTTCCACGAAGGTGATCCGCGGGTCCTCGCACCCGCCCTTGCCGCCGGGCTGCAACTCATAGTCGGCTTCCGGTTCCAGTGCGATGCCGAGCCGCTCGACTCCTGCCGGATCGCCAGCTTCGTTGAACCGCACTCGTGCAATGCCGATGCGAGAGTAGTTCCCCTTCGCCACCAGCCGCGGGAAAAGGTAGAGCTTACCATCGGGCCCGCGGGCGGCGGCAGGATTCAAGACGCCTTCAACCTCCTGGGGATTGCCCGGTTCCGGCTCCATTATCATTCCCAGGCGCTGCAAATTGAATCCAACCATCAGGGTTTCCTCATAGCTTCAACACTTCCTGACCGTGATCCGACAGACAAGCGATGACGGTTTCGACAACCCGCTTGGTCTCGTGGGGACCCTGCACCGGAATAGAAACAACACCTGCCTGTTCGGCCGGATAGTCGTTTCCGCCCGCGAACAGGGCATCGCCAATGAAAATCATTTCTTTCAATGCAATACCGAGAACGTCTCTTAGTTTTCTGACGCCGTAGGCTTTGTCTATGCCCGGTTTGGTGACATCGATGGACGTCGCGCCGCCCATGCGGACGGAAAACTCGGGGATCAAAGTGTCGAGAATCGTTTTGATCTTCTTCCGCTTGGCATAATCGGAATCCCACTTTATTTTTTCTTCCAAGGGCGCCTGCTGACCGAGCGCCGAGAATGTGATCTGGCTTCCACGGTCCTCAATCACTTCCCCCCAGACCTTCTTGGCTTGGAAGCCGGCTTCTTGGACCGCCTTCTTGAGAGAACCGACGATCTTCTCCTTTTCACTTGCCGTAAAGTCTTCGGAATAGATCTTTTTCCAGTCCCCCGCGTAGCGGAAGAACTTGGTTCCACATGTGGGCAGGATCGATAGATTCGCCAGGTTTGCGTCATGGGGGAGACGCGAGAGTACCTGTTTTTCGAACTGCGGCCAATCGCCTCCGGATATCACGGCTGCCTTGACAATGCAGAGAAGATCGCCGAGCAGTCGCGACATTTCGGCATCAAGAGGCGACTTACTTTCGGCCAGAGTTCCATCCAAGTCAAAGACGATCAGTTTTTTCATTGCGGTATCTCGATTTCCAACACGCTGACGGTGCTGCATGGCTGAAAAGTGCACGGTCCAATCACCGCCGGCAACAGAAACACGTCGCCTTTTCCGACTGCATAAGTGGCGCCGCCGTGTTCGATCTGGCCGGTGCCTTCGATGCATACCAGCACCTTCGGCACACCCGCGGCACCGACGGTAAACGGTGAGTCTCCGTGCAGCCGCGACAACCAAAACTGTTCACAGTGAAAGAGCCGCTCGCGCTGCACGGGCGTCGTGGCTTCCACCACGGGCGCCACCAGCCCGCCCGCACACTCCGCAAAGTCGACGCAGGCAAGCGCCTGCTCCACCTGAAGTGCGCGTGGCTTGCCTGTCTTCGCGTCGACGTGGTTCCAGTCATACAAGCGGAATGTCACGTCGCTGTTTTCCTGAACTTCGAACACCACGACGTCGCCGCCCAAGGTGTGAACCGTCCCAGCCGGTATGAAGACGGCATCGCCGGGCCGCGGCGTAATGCATGCGAGTTGGTCCGCCACCGCTCCGTTCGCGATCGCCTGCCGCAGACCCGCTTCCGTGACGCCAGGCCGTAGACCCGCATAGATGCGACTCTTTGGCCCCGCCTGCAGGACGACCCATGCTTCGGTCTTCCCGGTCTCGCCCGCCGGCAGCAGGTCCGTGTGCGTATCCGCGGGATGAACCTGGACGGAGAGCATTTCACGAGCGTCGAGGAACTTCAACAGCAGCGGGAATCGGCGGAATCGCCCCGCCAGCTTTCCCATCGCCTGTTGTGGAAACTGTTCCAGCAGTTGAGCGACGGTTCGTCCCTTGAGCGGTCCTTCAGCGACACGGCTCGGATGGTCAGCGCGGTCGCTGAGCACCCAAGCTTCGCCGATAGGGCCGTCGCCGGGCAGCGGCGCCGCGAGCAGGCCGGCCAAACGCCGGCCGCCCCAGAGCCGATATTGGTAGATCGGCTCGAATCGCAGGGGATAGAAAAGTTCTTGGCTCATTGGGCTCCGCTATTGCCCCCTGGTTTCTATCACTCGCGGCTGCCGATGGCCGAAGAACGACAGATCGTCGCTCAGGACGTAGATCGTAATGGCCGCCATCATAAAAAACAGGCCGATCCATACTTTCCAATCACGATGCGCCCGTCTCCAATAAGGGTCCGGGTTATGCCGAATACTCTCGCGAGCGGGCGTTCCGTGCTGGTGGGAACTGTGTTTGATTTCGTTCATAGGTGCTTTCTCGATTCCATCGTTAGGGAGGACTCAGGAAGACGCTGGCACATGCTTCGCATGTTCCGCCTCATCTTTCTGCGTCTCGTGCTCCGCTTCGAGCCAGTCCTGATCCGCCTGACCATCGTGGCGGCCTCGCTGCTCATAGATTTCATAAGCTCGCTTGGCGATCCGCGGTTTGAGATCTTGCGCATTCGGAGCCTTCGGCTTCTTACTCAACAGCGCGGGCTTGGTAGGGTCGAATATTCGATAGGCAAGCAGTTTCACGCGGTCATTCACAAGGGCCCAAGCGATTGCATATCCCCAAACGAATGCCGCCCAGCCCCAGCCCAGTGGAGTCATAAACAGTCCATAAACCGCAATCAGGGTCGCCACCGTTTGCGTGCCGAGTACGGCTACCCATAGAATCCGCGCGGGGCGTATAGACCAGAATGGGCCGCGCGTGCGCGTCAGGAAAATCGTCAGATGTCCGGCTACGGACAGCTTCAAATACATCAGAGTCTGAATGTGCGCACGGTCGAGGTGAAACACGCGCTCGCCAAGATAAAACAGGCCAAACGCAGCCACGACCCCGATGACGCCCAGTACGGTGGAGACTCCCAGCACCAGGCGCATGTTCCACGCCTCGGGCTTATCCTTGTAATGAACGTTGTCATAGGCGATGGACAGGATGGCTCCATCATTGAGCAATGCCAGCATCACGATCATCACGGCGGTCACCGGGTAGAAGTTAAACACCAGGATCGCCAGCGTCATGAAGAACAGCACGCGCAACGTCTCAGCGATACGGTAGATCGCGTAGCTGTTCATCCGCTGGAAGATGCGGCGGCTCTCCTTGATCGCATCGATGATTACGGACAATCCGGAAGCCAGCAACACGATGGATGCTGCAGCGCGTGCCGTATCCGTCGCGCCGGAAACGGCGATGCCGCAATCCGCTTTTTTGAGCGCCGGGGAGTCGTTCACTCCATCTCCGGTCATGCCGACGATGTGGCCGCGCTGCTGTAGGACATCCACGATGTGGAATTTGTGTTCCGGGAACACCTGAGCGAAACCGTCCGCCTTTTCGATTGATTCCGCCGCCTGCGCCGTCTCGTGATGCTTGATATCGCCAAATGCGCTGGCATCGAGGATATTTGTACCCATCCCCAACTGCTTGGCAGTTTCCTTAGCGATTGCCATTTGATCGCCGGTAACCATCTTCACGCTCACACCCATTTGACGGGCGCTCGCGATCGTGGCTTTGGCATCGGGGCGAGGCTCGTCGAATAGAGGCAACACTCCCACCATCCGCCATTTGTTTTCCTCATCGGCGCGGGTTACTCCCAATGACCGGTAGCCTTTTGCGGCGAATTCGTTGACGGCCTTCTCGACGGCATCTTTCACCTCGCCGGCATTGGTGGACATTTTGAGAATTACCTGTGGGGCGCCTTTGGCGACGTAGAACTGCTTACCGTCCGCACCTTTCACCGTGGCTTCGGTACGCTTGTGGACCGGGTCGAACGGTTGAAAATGGAGCACCTGGCAGGCCTTCAGAGTCTTTGGGTCCTTGACTCCACCGATCACTGCAAGGTCGATCGTGTCTTTATCTTCTGCGCGGGATGCAAGCGCAGCGCAGAGGATGACCTCGTCGGCTGTAGTTCCTTTCAGCATGAAGGGATCGCCCAGGGTGAGCTTGTTTAGAGTCAGCGTGCCGGTCTTATCGGAGCAGAGGATGTCTACGCCGGCCAGCTCTTCGATAGCCGAGAGCCTGGTGATAATGGCTTGCTTCTTCGCCAGAAGGCGTGCGCCCACCGCCATGGTCACTGACAATACGGTGGGCATCGCAACAGGAATCGCGGCCACCAGAAGCACGAGCGCGAACTCGAGGGTACCCATGAGCGCATCGTGACGAAAGAGCGCGACGGTGACAATCAATGCCACTAGCGCTACCGCGAGTATAATTAGGTAATCGCCGATCTTCAGCACGGCTTTCTGGAAATGGCTGGCGGACTCCGGGCCCTGCACCATTTGCGCCGTCTTGCCGAAGTAGGTGTCGGTACCGGTGGCGTACACCATCGCATCGATTTCGCCCTGGCGAATGATGGAGCCCGAGAATACCGCGTCCCCCGGTTGTTTTTCGGCGGGTAAAGATTCGCCGGTCAGTGCGGACTGGTCCACCTCCACCGGGTCGCCGGGCAGCAGGCGTGCGTCGGCGGGAACGATGTCGCCCAGTTTTAGACGGATGACGTCACCCGGCACCACTTCCTTCGCTGAAGGATCAGTCCATTTCCCGTCGCGTTTGACTTTGGCTTTGATCGCCAACTGCTTCCGGAGTGCGGCAATCGCATCGCCCGCCTGGTGTTCTTCCCAGAATCCGACGACGGCGTTGGACACCAGCAGGAGCAGGATGATAAAGAAATCGGGCCAGTGCCGAACTACGCCAGACAGAATCACCGCCCCTTCAATCATCCATGGGATGGGCCCCCAAAAATAGCTGAGGAACTTAAGGAACGGATTGTCTTTCTTTTCTGCAATCTCGTTCGGTCCATATTGCGCTAACCGCTTCTGCGCCTCGGCCTGACTCAGGCCATCCGGCGATGAGCCCAGCTTTTTTTGTAGTTCCTCCATGGGAACCGATTTGAGGTTCTTCTGCGCATCGGACTTCGCTACCGGCGCCGGTGCCGAGCCGTTCTGAGCGTCAGTTGGTTTCATAACGGGTACTCTTTCTATCTTTGCTACGCCACAGATTTTGTAAGTTGCGGGACAGTTGGCGAACTCTTTTCCATGGCGGCACTGTATTCGCCCCGAGGCGCGGCCCGGTTGCACTTGGCCCGGTGATTCGGAGCTTGCTGGGCACCAACTGAGCCGGCGGCAAATTTTGCCGCGGATCGAGACGGCCACGCCGGAATGCTTGGCGCGCGGTTGCCGTCAGGCTACGATTCACCTAACCACTGCCGCGCCTCAGCGGCGTTGGCGCGATCGAAGTATCGGATTGTCGCCGTCGTGAACGGCTTGCAGAACGTCGCCATACCGTGCTGCCACTTCGTTTCCCCGACCATCGCGAGCCGTTCGATGTCGGCGAAGTGTTTACCGTCGAACTTGATGTCCTCCCATAGGGCGCCGGCTTCCCAGCCGTGAAAGCCGGTCATGTCGAACAGCACTTGCAGCTTTCCGTGCTGCCGCACGAGCCGCTCGAACTCGGGCACAAAGTGCGCGTAATCCGCTTTTGCCAGCTTCCCGCTGACGTGAACGACGAGAATCTTCCCGCCGTTCTCTTCATTAAGTTGAATGGGCATTGTGGTCTCCCTTGGTGCGCTTCAGGGTAAGTTGTTGTCCATGTTCGCTCCCACTTATCCACCCTTTTCCGCGGGCGGCTTCCCCTTCTCGGTTTCGATCCGGCCCCATTTCCAGTTACGGATTTCCGGCAGGTCTTCGCCGTGCTTGTCGATGTAATGCTTGTGCTCGATGAGTTTGTCCTGCATCGTCTGCTTCAGGTACGCTCCCTGGGAGCCCAAGTGAGGTACCCGATCGACCACGTCTTGCACCAGGTGGAACCGGTCGAGATCGTTCTGCACCCTCATGTCGAAGGACGTCGTGATCGTGCCCTCTTCCTTGTAGCCCCGCACGTGCAGGTTGCGGTTGGTCCGGCGGTAGGTGAGCCGGTGGACCAGCCAGGGGTATCCGTGAAAGCCAAAGATGATGTGCTTGTCTTTGGTGAATAGCGAATCGTAATCCGTTTCACTGAGCCCATGCGGGTGCTCGCTGCTCGACTGCAGCTTCATCAGATCGACGACATTGATTACGCGGATCTTCAGATCGGGCAGGCGCTCGCGAAGGATGGAAACGGCGGCGAGAATCTCCAGCGTGGGTGTATCTCCGCAGCAGGCCATCACCACGTCGGGCTCACAGCCTTGGTCGTTGCTCGCCCATTGCCAGATGCCGATTCCTTCCGTACAATGCACCACCGCTTGGTCCATGGTCAGCCACTGCGGAAGGGCATGTTTGCCTGCAACCACCACGTTGACGTAATGCCGGCTTCGCAGGCAGTGATCAAAGACCGACAGCAGACAATTGGCGTCTGGCGGCAGGTAAACGCGCACGATGTCAGCCTTTTTGTTAATTACGTGGTCGAGGAAACCCGGATCCTGGTGTGTGAAGCCGTTATGATCCTGCTGCCAGACGTGAGAGGCGAGCAGATAGTTCAGTGATGCGATCTTGCGGCGCCAAGGCAGTTCCAACGTTACCTTCAGCCACTTGGCGTGCTGGCTGAACATCGAGTCGACGATGCGAATGAAGGCCTCATAGCTGTTGAACAGCCCGTGGCGTCCGGTCAGCAGATAGCCTTCCAACCAACCCTCGCACTGGTGTTCGCTCAGCATCGAGTCCAGCACACGTCCGGCGGGCGCCAGGAATTCGTCATTCTTTACTTTCCGGGCGTCCCACTGACGGTTGGTGACTTCAAAGACTGCGCCCAGGAGATTCGAGAGTGTCTCATCGGGACCGAAGACACGAAAATTGCGCTGATCCTGATTGAGCTTAGCCACGTCGCGGAGGAACTGGCCCAGTACGAGCGTATCCTGGCCGGTAACAGCGCCGGGTGAAGGCACAGTCACCGCATGGGTGTGAAAGTCCGGCATGCGCAGATCACGGAGCAGAATGCCGCCGTTGGCGTGCGGATTGGCGCCCATCCGCCGGTCACCCTTTGGCGCCAGCTCGGCCAATTCCGGCATGAGACGGCCATTTTCATCGAAGAGCTCCTCGGCCTTGTAGCTCTTCATCCAGCTCTCCAGCAGCTTGACATGATCGGGGTGCTCCGGATCCACCAGCAGTGGCACCTGGTGCGCTCGGAAGGTACCCTCGATTTGCAGGCCGTCGACTACCTTCGGTCCCGTCCAGCCCTTAGGCGATCTCAGGACGATCATGGGCCAGCGCCGCCGAGTCGTATCGTTGTTCTTCCTTGCGTTGCTCTGAATTTCGCGGATTCGCTCAATGGCATTGTCTAAGGTGGCGGCCATGAGTTGATGCATCGTCTCCGGGTCGTCGCCTTCCACAAAACAAGGCTCCCAGCCGCAGCCTCGGAAGAATTGCTCCAGTTCCTCATGCTCTATGCGGGCGAGGACGGTCGGGTTGCTGATCTTATAGCCATTGAGGTGCAGGATTGGAAGTACGGCTCCGTCGGTGATGGGGTCGAGAAACTTGTTGGACTGCCATGCGGTGGCCAAGGGCCCCGTTTCCGCTTCACCGTCGCCGACTACGCATGCGACGATCAGACCGGGATTGTCGAATGCCGCTCCGAAGGCATGGCTGACCGAATACCCCAGTTCGCCGCCTTCGTGAATCGACCCCGGCGTGGTCGGCGCCACGTGGCTGGAAATCCCTCCGGGGAAAGAGAATTGCATAAACAGCTTCTTCAGGCCGGCCTCATCCTGGGTGACATTGGGGTAGATCTCGCTCCAGGTGCCTTCCAGGTAAACGTTGCCGACAATCGCCGGGCCGCCGTGACCGGGACCGGCTATGTAGAACATGTCCAGGTCATACTTTTTGATTACCCGGTTCAAGTGCAGGTAGATGAAGTTCTGGCCCGGCGTGGTGCCCCAATGGCCAACCACCAGGGGCTTCACGTGAGAGAGCTTCAGTGGCTCCTTCAGCAGCGGATTGTCGTAAAGATAAATCTGGCCGACTGACAGATAGTTGGCGGCACGCCAATAGGCGTTCATCGTGTGGAGCAGTTCCGGCGTGAGTGTGTTGGTCTTTGTGGTCAAGTCCTTAGCGTCGATCGCGTCGGGGTTCTTGTGAAGCTGTTCCGATGTAACTGTGTTGGTTTTCATGGTCAATCCTTTCCGTTTCCCGCGTCGGTTTCGAGAATGCTGGACACCGATCGCGCAATCATCAGATCTTCGTCCGTTCGAGTGACGCGAACCGTAGCCCGGCTGGCGTCCGTAGAAATCACTCGCGCAGTCTGCGCATTGCGCGACTCACTCAGCGCGATGCCGAGGAAGGCCAGTCCCTCACAGATGCGCGCGCGGACGAGTGGCGCATTTTCGCCGATTCCTCCGGCGAACACGAGCGTATCCAAGCCACCGAGTGCAGCGGCGAAGGATCCGATCCACTTTTTTGCCTGGTAACAGAACAGCGCCACGGCTTCCGCCGCTCGGATATCATGGGCTTCCTGGGCGAGCAAGTCTCGCATGTCGGAACTGCGTTGGATCGGGCGGCTCAAGCGATAGGCTTTTGGATCTTCGCAGAGCGGTTCCTCATCCGCGGCAGACAGATCTCCTGGCGCTTGGCGAGAGGGGTCAACGGCCACATGCAAACCCGCCCCCGGCGATGCGGGGGGCAAACCGAAATCGACGGCATCGGTGCCAGCATTGAACATCAGGCAATTCGCACGCGACAGCATTCCTGACGACCCGGTCCCCCCAGGCAGATTCATGTCGTCGTCCTCGACTCCCTGCGGGCTGAAACCACTCGTGGATCAGTCACGCCCGCAGGCCCGGCACCTTATTGGCGGCAATTCGATCCGTCGCCGCCGCTTTACACGCAGTAAGCCCCTGTCGATTGTTAAGGTCGCTGCTATGGCACGACCCTGCCGTTCCGGTTGACCCAGCCGCCTTGATGGAAGCGGTGACGCACCATGCTTTGTGCGAGCAGAAAGAAGATGACTGTTAAGACGACTATAAACAGAAGCGTTCTAATTCCGACGCGTGGTGACTTTGGTTCTTTAGGGGCCGTCTTACTCGAATAGGTTGTCATCGGAGCTGCCCTTCGGCGCCGGTTTCAACGGAGTGCCGGGTACTTGGCAAGGTCCGCCAGCAGTCTCCGCGTCGACTCAGGAACCGGAACTTTGCCGTGGAGGATTTCCCGGTGGGTGACATCGGAACCGTACATGGCTTTGTCTCCGCTATGGTCGGCCTGCACGACGGTGCCATCCACGCTGGCCCCGGCAAAAACACCTTTGCCGCGCGAATGCCTTGGTTATATACCCGACTACCTGGCGCTAACCGAGGAGGATTGCTCGCGTTCCGCTGAGTGCGTTTTGATCTCAAGCGGGTTAGTCGTCTGCAGGATGTCCCTGGCCTGGGCCACCTCGTTCATGGTGCCGTGGGCCAGAAGGAGAAACTTGTCAGCCTTGAGCGCTGCCTCATACTGGACGACGCTGTCCTTCGGGATGCCAATGCTGTACAACCCCGCGCCGAGCGCGCTCAATCCCCCGACCACGACGGCGCCTTCCAACGCGCCGACGATCCAGGCGACCAGCGGGCCGGCTACTAATATGGGCCCGAGGCCTGGAATGATGAAGAAGGCGCCGAACAACATGCCCCAGAGTCCTCCCCAGAAGGCCCCTTGCTTGCCCCAGTACTTCATGCGGTCGCCGGTGTTATAGTATCCGACGACGTTT
>Ga0187887_10000538_pt1 | contig 37053 bp, 28 predicted proteins | sample June2016WEW_7_10_FD_132977 | JGI IMG/M metagenome (GOLD analysis project Ga0187887, IMG submission 132977) | Peatland microbial communities from SPRUCE experiment site at the Marcell Experimental Forest, Minnesota, USA - June2016WEW_7_10 | ecosystem: Environmental > Terrestrial > Soil >... | reverse complement strand
CGTCGATTGGCTTCTACTAGGACAGGCTCACGGGGCGCTATCATGGATACGGAAAGGGACCATACCGGGCCGCACGAGGGGAGACGATTTGGGCGGGAGCTCGACTCTACCGAAATCATGTTGGGCCGGGCTTGCCCTGCTTACCGCCTTATGCGCCTTCCAACGGCCCTTCCGCGTCTACCCCAGCCTGGAGCCATACGACGACGTATCCCTGCCCGACGACTGGCAGCAAAACGCCGAATGGATCTTCGCGCGGCTCATGTACCCGCCGCACCCCAATGCGCGTTTCGGGCGTTGGGCGCGCCGCTTCGGCGGCGTTGTCGATTGGCGGCAAGGGGGCACAAGCTGGACGCAGGATTATCCGCGGGCGGACCGCCACTTTGCGCAGGCCATCCGGCGCCTGACCCGCATTTCGGCGCGCTCCGTGGAACAGCCGGTCAACCTGGATGACGGAGACGACGTGTACAATTGGCCTTGGCTATGCGCGGGCGAGATGGGCGATTGGAAGCTGACCGATGCGCAAGCCGCGAAACTGCGCGAGTATCTGCTGCGCGGCGGATTCCTGATGCTCGACGATTTCTGGGGCTCCGAGGAATGGGACCGTTTCAACGAGAGCATGCGGCGCGTGTTTCCCGACCGGCAGATCGTGGAAATCGACAACGGCGATGCGATCTTCCATACGATCTACGATCTGGACGATCGCTACCAGATAGCGGGCGAGTGGGCGCTGGCACGCGGCACCACGAACCGAAACCCCGAGCTGGGCGGCGGGACCGCGCACTGGCAGGGAATCTACGACGATCGCAACCGCGTGATGGTGGCAATCTCGTACAACTCCGATATTGGAGACTCATGGGAGTGGGCGGACGACCCGCATTATCCCGAGAAGTATTCGGCGCTAGGCATTCGCATCGGGGTCAACTACGTGGTCTACTCCATGACGCACTGAGCAAGGGACGGAACCACAGATGGACACAGATATACACAGATAAGAACAGGTTCAATCCGTGTGCATCTGTGTTTATCTGTGCTTCCATGGTTCTATGCAGATTGTCTCCGCCACCGCGCCGGAACAGTTGGCGACCGTGCGGCAGCTCTTCGAGGAGTACTGGCAATCTTTCGGCTTCACGCCCTGCTTTCAGAATTTCGCGGCGGAAGTGGCCGGACTGCCCAGCTATTACGCGCCGCCGGCCGGCCGTTTGGCCCTGGCGCTCGACAGCGGCGAGCCCGCGGGCTGCATCGCGCTTCGCCCTCTGGATGCCTCGCGCGCGGAAGCCAAGCGGCTCTATGTGCGGCCGCGGTTTCGCGGCCGGGGCGCCGGCCTGGCGCTGCTCCTGTGGGTGATTGGCGAAGCGCGCGCTGCCGGCTATCGCGAAATGATGGGCGATACGATGCCGGTAATGCAGCGCGCGCTGGCCATGTACGCGCGATTGGGTTTCGAGCAGACCGGTCCGTATGCGCCGGACGCAACCCCCGGCGCAATCTATCTGCGTCTGGCGCTGTAATCTGCAAATCCGGCCGGTATAAGGAGCTGGGCTCCTCGCGGGCTGCAAACCCGTTGGGCATGCCGTTGGGGCGTTGCTGCTGGGTTCGATTCCCAGACCGGCCTCGTAGGGCAGCGCCATGCGCTGCCGCGCGGCGATGACGAAACGGTCGAAGCAGTGAGGCGCGATTTCGAGCGCGCCACCATATCGGACAACCTCAAGGCGCTGCCGGCGATCGCCGGTGAAGTGTAAAGCGGCGGGGCATGAAAAAGACGCGCGCTGGCGGCCTGAGGGGCCGCCGGCAGGCCACGGGCCTGCGCCACGAAGCCGACAAACCTCTCAGGCAGGACGGTAGAGCGACGGCGGCTTGGGCCGCAGGATTTCCACGAGCATGGCCGCCGGCCCCACGATCGTCAAAGCGAAAAATGGCGCATTCACCACGTGCGCCAAACGCAGGATCAGTTCCGCCACCGCCACCAGGATGGCCACCAGAACCTGTGCCCGCTTCGGCGTCACCGTGGTCTTGGGATCGGTGATCATAAAGAAGATGAAAAGCTGGTACATGGGGCCCGTGATGGGTGCCACTTCCGCCAGGAACGCGTGCCCGGTGACCAGCGTGCGCAGCAGCGCCAGCGCCACAAACGAGACCACATATGCCGCCGTGATATGGAAGCGCTGGACGCGGTATACGATAAACGCTCCGAGCACCCAAATAACCACCATCGGCCAGACCGTGTTCCCCCATTGAATGCTGAGCGCCGCCACAAACTCCGGCGCAAGCACCAGCATGGCGCAAATCGCGAAGTTGGACGGGTTCCAGATGTGGCGGCCGCGCACGCGAAGGGCGTACTTGGAAGTAATCGCTATGGCGCTGCAGAGGGCATAGGGCCAGTATTCCGGCGAGCGGAGCAAAATGCCCACGCTGATGCCCGTAATGTAAGCGCTGGCGAGATTCGGAATCCTGCCCCAGAACCAGCGGCCTAACACAACCTCCAGGACCAGCGCCGTGCCGATCGCCAGCAAGGTGCGCGAAAAGCTCTCCAGCAGGCCGAACGACAGATTGCCCACCAGCAGGATCAAGGTGATGAAGAGCGGCGAGAGATAGCGATTCTCAGCGCTGAAAAAACGCCCCAGCGCGGACTTGGGCTTGGGCTGCGCCGCGGTGGCGAATCCGGCGCTCATGACGGCTCCACCGCTTTATGCATTTGATTCAGCAACGGCGCGGCGATGGTCTGGGTCTTGCCCGACGGCCAGCGGATCTCGACCTTATCGATGCCGGTTGTCTTGCCCAATCCGAAGTGCAGCCGCCGCTGGTTCTGCGCGCAAAAGCCGCTGCCGCCGGAGACTTCCTGCACCTGCTGCTGGCCGTTCCAGATCACCTTCACCTGCGCGCCGATCGCGCTGCGGTTGCTCTGGCGGCCTTCCAATTCCAACTCGATCCAGCGGTTATCCGGCGACACTGTATTCAGGTATAGCAGCAGCGGCCCTCTTTCATTCGCCACCACCGCATCCAGCACGCCACGGTTCCGAAAATCGGCCAATGCGATGGAGCGGCCATCGTAAACGTCGGTCACGCCGACAAACTGAGCGACCTCTTTAAACTGGCCCGCGCCGTCGTTGATCCAGACGCGCTTCTGCTGGTAACCCGACAGGCTGCGGCCATCCAGCGGCGGCCAGTTGGCGGCATCCGAAATAATGGCTCGATTGCCGCCCGCAACCTTGGAATAGTCATACCAATAGCTGCGATTCCGGTCGAGCGATACGTTACCGTTCACTGCGTACAGATCCAGGAAGCCGTCGTTGTTCAGATCGCCGAACTGCGCACCGAAGCTCCAGCCGCCCAGGTCGACGCCCATGGCGGTGGCCATGTTGTCGTAACGGATGTTCGCGCCGGATGTGCCCGTCCGCGGCATCCACAGGTTGTTGCCTTGCACCAATACGCCTTCCTCGGAAATGTTCGAGACGTAGATGCCAAATCGGCCCTGATTCAGCACGTCTCCAACGGCCGCGTTCATCCCGCTCTTGGGTGCGGCGCCGATACCCGTTTCCTTGCCGGCTTCGCGAAACCGCTTGCCGCCTTCGTTGAAGTAGACTTCGGAGACGCCGTAATCGTTGGCCACGAACAGATCGGGATACCCGGTGCCGCGCAAATCGGCGGCAACGGCCGCCAGAGCCCAACGGCGCGAGTCGATGCCCATCCGCGCCGAGACTTCCTCAAAACGTCCGCCGCCCAGATTATGGAACAGATACTTCCGCCCGCCGTTCCGCGCATATTCGAAGCTCTCCGGCATGATCCTGGTGTTCTTCAGATGCCATAGGTCCACGTCTTCGGGATAGTAGCCGGCTAAGAACAGGTCGAGCTTTCCGTCATGATCGTAATCGAACCAGACGGCGGAGTTCGCGTTCACCCAGGGCGGCAGCCCGGCTTGTTCGGTCACGCGCGTGAAGTGCTTTCCGCCGTCGTTATGAAAAAGTTCCGGCTTGCCCCACTTATAGATGAGGACATCTTCGAAGCCATCGTTATCGTAATCGCCCCATACCGCGCCCGTGGAGACGCCCGTTCCCGGCAGGTTGACGTCGGCGAGACCGACGTCCGCGGCTACATCGCGGAAGGTGCCGTCGCCTAAATTCCGGTAGAGCGCGTTCCGGCTGCCTTCGGCGCTGTTGGTAACGTAGATATCCGGCCAGCCATCGCGGTCGAAATCCACAATCGATACGGCCGCCCCCATGGACGCCACCTGCGGCATGATGTGCCGCAGCTTGGGATCGAAAGTCGCCGCGGCGTGCGTGAAATCGATCCCGGCGGCTTTGGCGGATTCCTGGAAGCGAAAGCCGTAGCGGGCGAGCGCGGTGGATGGGTCGCCGGCCACCGCAGCCTTGCCGCGCGCTTCCATGCGTTTGTACACCAGCGGAAACGCCAGTTGCGCCGCGAGAAAGACGATCGGCAAGATCTGCCGCAGTGAATTGCTTGGCGTCATCTACTTCTGCAAAAAGGCCGGAATGCGCTCCTGATTCTTCACGATGGTATCCAGGATAGCCTGGTTCTGTTTAACGATCTCCCGGTTGGCCAGGATCTTCTCCTGGTTCTCAACGATCGGTTTCCGATTCGCAATCACGCCGGTATCTTAGGTGAGCATAGCCGCAACGGACCGTTTTGCACAATACCATGAACCTATTAGTGGGGCAGGCTCGCAGCCTGCGCGGGCCTCGCAGGCCCGCTCTTCGGCGAGCGAAGCTCGCGTGGCCAGCGAAGCTCGCGCTGGCGGGGCTGAAAGCCCCGCGTTGGCGGCGCATGGCGCCGCCCCACCAAAGGCCAATCTCCGGAGGCTAACGAAACTCGCCGACGCGCTACCGAGCAGGGCCTGTGGTGGAGTGGGCGGTACGCTTTCTCTTCCGCACCAACGCCCGAAACCACAGGAATGCCACGGCGGCGAAGGGTGAGGCGTACCACAGAAGGTCCCACCGTCCCAGTCCGGGAGGCGTGACCTCCACCGTCGCCCCAGTCTCCGCGTGTCCCGCGGAGCTGTCGAGCAGCAGACGCACGCGCCAGACCTCCTGCGCGTCGAAGGGCGCCTCCACGTAGTATTGCACCTGTCCGCGTTGGTTGTCGGGCCGGGCCGCATAGCGTTTTTCCGGGAGACGGCCGCTTACCGGTTGGACGCCAATTTCGAATCGCAGGTGCTTCGGAATGGCGCCGCCCGGCGGCGGGTCTACCATGATCCAAAACGTTCCGATCCCGACATCGGGATGGGTCCAGAGGGAGATGACACATGGACCCACGCTCCGGTCCGTGATAATGGGAAAGGGAGGTCCGTTGTGCGCGGCGGCCGGAAAAGCCATCGCCAGGAGCAGCCAGATTCGAGTGAAAGTAACGCGCATCTCCGAACCTAGCGGAACCAGCCCACCAGCATAGCGTACTTTAATTGCTCTGGCCGGCGGAACTCATATCGATATCGGCCGCTTTGATGTCGGACGGAATGAACGATCGATCGAGCAACTCGTTCATGGGCGTCCGAACCGTCAGAATTCCGGCCTCGATCCCCATATCCCGGATCTTCTCCATCTCCGCGTCGCTGGGATTCAGCATGCGGTAACTGACTCGATCCGGCGGCTCCGTGAGCACGAAACGAACGACCTTTTCATCTTGCCGGAAGTACGGCGAAACCACCTTGGCGGCGTCCAGCCGATGCGTTTCGGCCCACTCTCCACTCTCGGCGATACCGCGCACCAAATCTCTCACCACCGCCGGCCGCTCTTTGATCAACTTCTCGTGGACCACCAGCACGCAGGAGATGAAGTGCGGCCAAATGTCCTTGGCATAGTAGAGAACGCGCCCGCTGCCATCCAGTTCGGCTTTTGCCGCGAACGGCTCACCAACGAAGTACGCATCGATCGCTTTGGCGGCGAGAGCCCCAGGCATATCCGGCGGCGGCATTTCGACGAATTTGATCTCCTCGGGCTTCACTCCCTGGTCGTGCATCAGTTTGTGTATCACAAGGTTCTGGTTGCTGTACTTGCTTGGGATCGCAAACGTCTTGCCGCGCAGGTCGCGGAGAGTCGTCACAGGGAGATCTTTGCGCACCATGACCTCCGACCCATCGCGATGGCCCAGATACAGAATCTTAACCGGGACGCCTTGCTCCCGCAGTTTCATGGCAAGCGGAGCGATCATGAAGCTCGCCTGCAGGCGCCCCGCCTTGATGGATTCGACCACGGTCGGGAAGTCCGTGAAACGCTGCGATTCAAAACGAGTCGATTTACTCGTCTTCGTCGCAAAATCGGTCACCGGGCACGTCAGGTGACAAGTCACAGGCAGGAATCCAACCTGGAGCAATTCCCGGCCGCCCGCCGTGTGCGTGGCGTCCGCGGGCCGATTGGCGCGCACCCACGGCTTATAGCGAACTACGCCAATGACGGCGATGAAAACAATCAGCCCAACAATCCATCGTGCGGTTGAAGAACGAAGCATTTTGGTATACTCCTTTTCGCTTTATCGAGCGTCGGCATACTCGCCGGCATCATGCTCAATGTTGAGTTTCGTCAGAATCAGATGCATGGCTCGCACTACATCCGGCTGTGTCGGATTGCGCGGCCGGGGCGCCGGGATGTTCAACTGATATCGGATCTGGCCTGGACACTCCGATAGAACGATTACGCGATCGGCGAGTTGGGCGGCCTCCTCGATATCGTGGGTGACGAGAACTACGGTACGCGGCCGCTCCGCCAGAATACGCGCCAATTCCTCCCGCATGCGCAGGCGGGTCAGGTAATCCAGCGAAGAGAACGGCTCATCCATAAGGAGGATGTCCGAGTCGCCGGCGAGGGCGCGGGCCAGTTCCACAAGTTGCCGCATGCCGCCGGAAAGCTGGTGGGGATAATGGTGTTCGAAAGCCTCCAGCCGGATCAGCCGAAGCAACTCCCGGACCTGCCGCGTGCGCGTCGCCCCGCTTTTCACATGCCGTAGACCCAGCGCGACGTTCTGGGCCACGGTCTGCCAGGGCAATAGACCGTCCTGCTGATAGATCATGCGGACCTCGCCCCGCCGAACGACGGTTCCCGAAGTTGGCTTGTCAAACCCCGAAAGCAGATTCAGCAGAGTCGTCTTGCCGCAGCCGGATGGGCCGACGATGGCGACAAACTCGCCATGCAGGATTTCAAGAGAAAGATCGTGGAGGACTTCCAGAGGGCCAAAAGAGCGGGAAACACCCTGAAGCCGATACCGCTCCTGGATCACCGTTCGTAACCCCACCGCACGCTGGGGATCTTTGTGAGCTGGACCAGAACGCGATCGATGGCGACGCCGACGAGCCCGATGACGATCATTGCCACCACCAGGAGATCGGTGCGCAGGCCGTTGCGGGAATCCATGACCGCGAAGCCCAGCCCGTCCCGGCCGGCGATCATTTCCGCGGCAACCACGACCAGCCACGCAACCCCGGCGGCCACGCGCAACGCGGTGATGACCTGGGGCATGATCGCGGGCAGAGTGACGCGGATCAGTCTTTCGGAATCGCTCAGGCCGTAATCGTGCGCCACACGCGCGTAGACGGCCGGGACGTTCGCCGCGGCGGCCATCGTCGCGAGCACCAAGGGGAAAAACACCGACAGGAAGATCAGGAATATCGCAGGCGCATCTCCCACGCCGAACCAGAGGATGGCAAACGGGATCCAGGCAAGCGGGGACAGATTGCGGAAGAAATTAACGATCGGAAGGAAAGCGCTCCGCGCCCAGGTTTTTTGCCCCATCCACAGACCGGTAGGCACACCGGTGAGGACCGCCAGCAGAAATCCCGCGGTCACGCGAAAAACCGAAGTCACCAGGTCGGTGATTAGCCGGCCGTTTCGGATTTCTTCTCCAAATCCTCGAACGACATCGAGCGGCGCCGGCAACGCGCTTGCGTGGAACACGCCGCTCATCCAGACCGCAGTCCAGATGGCGAGGAGAGCCGCCACTACCGCTAGCGGAAGACTAACCGACAGAACGAACTTCCGTGTTTTCATAAGGGGTAGCAGTCCTGGAGGTTCCGCTCGCCGGAAAGATTCAGGCACGAAGGCCGAGGTTACCATCGGATTATGTTAAATCAAACGAATCCGCGCTTGCTCGCGGCTCCTCGACCCCTGCCGTGCGGGCTATTTCTGAACGAGGGCGAGGATCTTCTCTTGATTCTTTAAGATCGTTTCCTGGTTCTTCTGGATTTGATCCAGCGCGTGCTGATTCTTCTTGATGACCTCCTGGTTCTCCCGGATGGCGCCTTGGTTGGCGAGGATGGTCTTCTGGTTGTCCAAAATTACTTTCTGGTTTGCAAGAACGTCTTGGTCTGGCATCGCTAAACTTCTCTCTCTCCGCAGATTTCGACTCTGCAGGTCAATTCTCTCACTATGCGAATACTCCGTCCATAATGCTTTTGTAGTATGCGGCGATCATAAAAGTGGCGTTGAGCACCAGTCCGATTCTGTTCAAGTCCGCCGGCCAGGCTCAGAATTCGAAGGTCAAACCGGTATAGAACGAACGGCCCATGCCTGGCACCGATGAACTCCCCGCCGGGTCGGCCCAATACCGGCCGCCGAGCGGCAGATCATATCTTCTGTTGGTCAGATTCCGGAAGCCCGCATCCAGCCGCAACCCAGCGCTCTGGACCAGCTTCCAGCGGTAGCCGCTGCGCAGATTGAGCAGCGCGTAGCCGGGCGTGGGCAGCTCGTTTCGGACGGCCTGCACGTCCGTCTTGGCGTCGACCGCCTGGAAGTCAAGGGCGCTGGACCACTCTCCCCGGTGGTGCTCCAGAGCCAGGTCTCCGTGGACCGGCATCATGTGGTAAAGGTTGTCTCCGGTGTCGAGATTCTTGCCTCGCACGTAACCCATGACACCACTTAGCGCAAAGCCGCCCACCTTGGTGTAACCTCCCAGTGGCGCGCGTTCCAGTCCATCGACTCCATACAGCCGGGCCGCATAGTTGGCAAACTGCACTGTAACGAAGCCGTACGTGGCAGTCAGGTTGGCAGCCGTGCAGCCGTCGCTTCCATCGGCGATCGCCGGACAGCGCTCCACATCGATGTAATTCCGAACCCTGGTGAGATAGGGAGTGACCTTCAATTCCGAGCCTTTCTTGGCGGTATCGTGCCAGCCCGCCGTGGCGCTCAACGTGTGCGCGACCTCCGGCCGCAAGTCCAGGTTTCCCGTGTAACCGTTGCCATCGCCGAACCACCCGTTCATATTCACCGCCATGAAGCTTCGTTTGACCCAAAGGTAGCGTTCATAAATGCTGGGAGAGCGCGTTTTCCGATGGTGATCGCGCGAGTTGAATGCCTGTGGATCGGCATAGTACGCCGCGCTTCCCGGGGCATCGGGATCTGAGTTGAAGCCGGCGACGTTGCCCGTGATGTCACAGATCGAACGTGCGAAGTAAATAACTGAGATCTATTAGGGTCGATAACGAGCGTGCGGAGTCTCGCCGGAGTCAGCCCATGAAGGTCGCGCGCATCTCCATCGGCTGAAAAATCAGCCACACCGCCGCGACCCACAGCAGCAGGCAGACGGCAGCCCACGGGATGAAGGCGCGCACCTTGTGAGCGGTGTCTTCTTCCTGCGACAAATGGTGAGTTACCAGCAGCGATCCGGCCAGCCCCAGCACTAGGAATCCCAGTTCCAGGGGCTGTACGAAACGGGTGGGTATGCCGCTCAAGGTCCAGAGCGGCTCACCCAGGAAAGGGCGGCCCAGACTGGCTACGGCGCTCTGGGTGACGGGGATCAAGGTCAAGATCCCGGTCAAGAAATGAAAGCTGTAATGCGCCAGCCACATGCCGAAACCCAACGGAACCAGACCGTAAGCATAGCGCACGATCGACGGCAGCACAGGCCGCCGGCTGCCCGCCCAAACCCGCATGAGCCACGCCGCGAGGCCGAGCATGACCACGGGTTCCACCACGAGCGAGAAAACGAAGATCAGGCCCAATACCGGGGCTTCGCGGTTGACGTGCAACACGCGTCCCAGCCAGCTTTCCAATGCATAGACCGGGCTGACCATGCCGAATGCGTTCAATAGCGCGCCAAAGGTGAACACCAACGTCAGCGCCGCGATGTCCTTGCGCCGTGAGAAAAACCCGATTCCGGAGCGCCGGGGATCTTCCATGAGTTCGCTGGCGGGAGGGCGGCTCAGGATGCCTACGTTATCGTGCGGGCAGGCCTGCACGCATTCCAAACAGAAGGTGCAATCCATGTTTCCGGCCTTGCTGGGCTGAAACAACGCCAGTTCGCAACCGCGCTGGATCGTCACCAGCCCCGTCCGGTCGCGCCGGCCGCGGATACAGTCTTTCGTTTGGCAGGGAACGCACACGTCCTGGTCGCGGACCTTCACTTCGAGCGGCGAGAGCGTGGATGCCACAAAGTTAAACTGCCCGATGGGACAAACGAATTTACAGAACGCGGCGTGCTTAAAGAACCCGTCGACGACCAGGACCCCTGCAAAGTACGCCACGATCAGCCACGCGGTCCACCACGGCGAAGACCAGAGATCGAACAGTTCGTAGATAAACAGGATCAGCGCGAACAGGACCGCGGAGAGCCACTTGTTGCGCAGGTTGCGGGGCCATGTGCGCCGCGGATGAAACCAGCGCCGCGCCCACTGGCGGACCAGCATGAATGGGCAGGCCATGCAGAAAAGGTTGCCGGCGCACAGCAGCACCAGCACCAGCGCGCCGCGGAAATGCACCCAACTCACGGTGGTAGCCAGATTCTTGGGCGCCAGCGTGGGCCCGAACAATCCATGCGCGATCATGGCGATGCCCACGATCAGCGGCGGAATCTGCAGGAAGGTGCGGGCGTGCCTCCAGCCCAAGAAACGGCCGATCCAGGGGACCTTCAGCAGGTCGAATGCGGGCGATTCAGCGGACACCCTTCACATCCATTTGGCGTTCTAGTTTCCGGCCACCAGCCAGCGTGACCTGCATGAGGACTACCCAATCGCCCGCCATGGTGAAAGCCAAGCGGCCCTGGTAGCGTCCGGCGGCGGTTTCCCGCGCCTCGCCGAACTCCGGACGCATCCCCGCATGGGACATGTCCGCCTCCAGGGTGACGCGCGCCCCGCTGACGGCATGGCCCCCGGCGTCCGAAATTCTAAGGGTAACAGTTGCGGCGCCCACCCGCGCGGGCCAAGGCGCGATTTCAGGCGCGATCGCGACGGACGGCGACGTTTCGGTTGGTTTCCGGCAGCCTGCCGCATACCACAGGGCGGCGCAACCTAGCGCGGCGATTGCCCATCGAGCGCAGCCGGCCAATTAGTACGCGCTGGCCTCCGCCGTACGCGGCTTCCACGCGCAGGTGCATACCGCCGCCCGTTCTCCGGCCGGCGGGAACATGTGATAATACATCCCGATCACCATGGGAACGAACACGATCGTGTTGTAGAACAAGTGCAGCTCGACCCGCGGAACCACCAACTGCAATACACTGAACGGAACCGGTTTTCCCCAAAAATTATGGTGCATGGTGGCTTGCGTAATCAGCAGCAGATGTTCGATATGGTGCCAGAATTGGATCACAAGGGCCACCGTCCACCACGTGCGGGCGGTACCCGTGAAGCCTTTCCGCAGCACCCAGATTCCCACCAGCATGACCAGTGCATAAGCGTAGTGCAGCACTTCCGATTTAATCAGCCAGGGATACCACAAGCCTACGATGCCGTTCGCCTGCGGCCGCGACCATCCCATCAGATAGATTTGCGTTGCCTGCGCCAGGTGTTCGCCCCAGTGCGCCAGCACTACGGCCATGAAGATCCAAAGCGCGCGCTCGTGCCACTGGGAATTGAGTTTTTCGTAGAAACTTGGGCCGACGGCCGATGTGAAATCCATGCTCGAACTGGATGCAGCCATTACACTTTTCCTCCCTCTCGAGGAACGGGCAGCCCAAGCCGGACTGCACGAACAGACTTTGTCGAATTATTACACGCGGGTTAAGGAGCGTCAATACTCAATAACTATTAGGGTGCAACCGGGGGCCGAGGTTCGGACATAGTTGTTTTCGATTATTGTGCTGTGGCGCCCGTGGCGGTTAGGTTGAATCAATCTCGTTGATGAGCGAAATTTCCGTTCTGCTGGTGGACGATCACGGCTTAGTGCGCAGAGGCTTCCGGCGCATCCTGGAAGACGATCCGGAAATCCGCGTAGTGGACGAAGCGGCCAACGGCCAGGAGGCCATCCGGCTAGCGCGGCAACTGCACCCGCAGGTGATTGTGATGGACATGGCAATGCCCGGTCTTGACGGCGTGCAGGCCACGCGCGAAATACTGAAGCACGAACCGGATATTGCGGTGCTGATCCTGAGCATGTACTCGGAGGAGAACTACGTGCGCAACGCGTTGGACGCCGGCGCCCGCGGGTATATGTTGAAAGATGCCCTGGAAGTGGACTTGGCCGGCGCGGTGAAAGCCCTTGCGGCAGGCCGGCAGGTGATCGGCCCGGGCGTGCTATGCCCCACGCGCGCACCCGATCCCCAGTATGACCGCCTCACGCCCCGCGAAAAACAGATTCTGGAATTGGCCGCCCAGGGCAAGTCGAACAAAGACATCGCGGCACTGCTCCTGGTGAGCGAGAATACAGTGGCGGTGCACCGTGCTAATGTAATGGCTGAGTTGGGTATCCACCGGACCACGGACCTGATTCTGTGGGCTGTCAAGAAAGGTTTGGTACACTTGCCTTGACGCAAACCGTGGGGTGGGCTCAGCCGGGTTGGCCGCCTGAAAGGCGGCTCTGGAGTTTCTACATTTTGTCCGCCGCGTGGGGCAGGCTCGCAGCCTGCGCGGGCCTCGCAGGCCCGCTGGTAGCACAGGCTTCAGCCTGTGTTGAGCCGGCTTTCAGCCGGCTCAGGCCGCCTGAAAGGCGGCTGCGGCCACGATTGGCCGCCCTCCAAACCGGCTGAGCTATAATACTCGCATCCAGAATGAATCGAAAGCTGGGCGTAGCTGTTTCGTTGGCCATTTCACTGCTCTGTTACGGTTGTAACAGGCGCGGGAATTTACCCGCGGTGGGATCGGCGGAGTATCGCGACCTTTGTTCTTCCTTCTACCTTGGCTTGGCGGCGCTGCAGTCGGGTGAAGACGTCAACGCGCGAAACGGCCTGACGCGCGCCACCCAGATCGCACCGGACGAGCCGGCAGCGTGGGTCGATCTGGGGCTCCTGCAGGCCCGTGAACAGGAGTTCGATGCCGCGTACCAAAGCTTCGAAAAAGCGCGCGGTCTGGCGCCGGACAATAGCGGGATCGAGGGTCTTCTCGGACTGATTGAGGCCAAACGCGGGAAGCTTCCGGAAGCTCTGACGCATTATGAGAAGGCTGTATCCCTGGATAGTTCGAACCTGCGCGCCCTGTATTCGTGGGCCATGGAAACGCAGCGCCAGCAAACGGCCACCAGCGACGCCGACGCCCAGAAACTGCTGGAGCGGATACTGAGAATTCGGCCTGATAATGCAGCCATCCTACTCGACGTCGCCCATCTGGCCGCCAAGCGCAACGACCAGGCGCGATTGAGCGAGGCGGTGGCCAATTTGGGGCGGAATGCAGCGACTTGGCCCGAACCTGCGAAGCAGCAATTTGCCCGGCTGCAACAAGCCGCCGCGGCGCGCGATTCTCGCGGTACGGCCATCCAGGTTCAATTTCTGCGCAACACGCTGGTGCGGGTGGCCAGCTATCGGCAGAGCTTGGATGAAGTGAAAGCGCCCGCTACCACCGTTGGAGAGCCATTTCTGAAGTTCCTGCGGCTACCGTCTCCGAACTCGGAGCCAGCCCTGCCGGACGTGCGGCTGCACTTCGAAGAGCAGCCCCTGACGGGCGTGCCTGGGGGGAATATCGGCTGGATCGGATCCGTGCCTCTCGATGGCGAAGGCGGCTCGCGGATTGTCTGGGCGGACGCGACGGCTGTCCACATACAAGACGGCGCCACGCTGCCGTTGCCCGTCGCGCGAGACCACTCGCCCCCTGCGTCCCTTGGCAGGAATGCGATCCTGGGCGCCGACCTGAACTACGATTTCAAAACCGATTTGGTATTCGCGACGCCGGCCGGAGTTCGACTTTACCGGCAAGATACTCCGCAGCGCTTCGTCGATGTAACGGCCAAAGCCAAATTGCCCGCGGAAATCGTCAATGGCTCCTACACGGGCGCGTGGGCCATCGACTTCGACCTGGATGGAGACTTGGACGTGGTATTGGGCGTGCCGCACGGTGCGCCGGTGGTCTTGCGAAACAACGGCGATGGCACATTCACCCCCGTCCGTCCGTTCCAGGGCATCGATGGGGTGTCGGCCTTCACCTATGGCGACATCGACGGCGCAGGCGTGCCGGATGTGGCCATGATCGACGGCAGCGGAAAACTGCAAGTCTTCAGAAACGAGCGGCAGGGCGTCTACCGGCCGCGCCAGGTTCCGCCGCAACTGGCCAGCGGCAATCTGGCTGTCGCCGCTGGGGATGTTAATGGAGACGGGCTGATCGATTTCGTTCTGCTGCGAAGCGACTTCAGCATTGTGCGGTTGTCCGGCCGGGACTCCGGGAACGCATGGGATTTCGCGGACATCGCGCGCGCTGGGCCGGCAAACGGTCCCGGACCGGCGAATCTGCTTTTGGCGGATTTGGACAACAACGGCAGCCTGGACATCGTCGCCGGCGGCAGGGTTTTCCTGGGAGACGGGAAAAACTTCACGCCGCTGGCAGGCAAACTGCCTTCCGACTGCTGGGCGCTGGCCGATCTCAATGGGGATGGCCGGCTGGACGGTATCGGTCTGTCGGGCGGCCGGACCGCCGTTCAATTCACTAATCGCGGCGCAAAGAATTATAACTGGCAGGCGATTCGCACCAGAGCGGCTACCGCCACGGGAGACCAGCGCATCAATCCATTTGGCATAGGCGGCGAGATAGAGATTCGGTCCGACCTTCTGACACAGAAACAGATTATCGATTCGCCGATTTTGCACTTCGGGCTGGGCGAACATGCGGGCGTCCAATTCGCCCGTATCGTATGGCCGAATGGGTTGATCCAGGCGGAATTCAACCTGAAACCGGATCAAACCGTGCTGGCGCAGCAGCGCTTGAAGGGGTCGTGCCCCTTTCTTTTTACATGGGATGGACATGGCATGCGGTTCGTAAAGGACGTCGCGCCGATGTCCGCGCCGCTGGGAGCGCACCTCAGCGCTACGGCATTGGAACCCATACAACAAACGCAGCAATGGTTCAAAATCGCGGGAGACCAGCTTGTCCCGCGGGATGGATACTATGACTTGCGGCTGACTGACGAATATTGGGAAACCTACTATATCGATTACTACTCGTTGTTGGTTGTCGATCATCCGCCTGGATCGCAAGTCTACGTGGACGAGCGTGTAGCCGATCCCCCCGCGCCTCTCCGGTGGTATGTGACGGCGCAACCTGGAAGCTTCGCCCGCGCGACGGACGACACCGGACGCGACGTGAGCGCCGCGATCGAAAAATCGGATGCCAACTATCTGCACACGTTTGGCGCCGGGCAGTATCAAGGATTAACTCGCGATCACTGGGTGGAGCTGGAGTTGCCGGAGGATGCGCCACGCGCCGGTCCCCTATACCTGATTGGCGACGGCTTTCTGCATCCGTGGGACGATACCATCACCATGGCGCGCAGCCAGGGAAGCAGCCCCACGCCGGAAGATTTGAGCATCGAAGTTCCCGATCGGGCCGGGCATTGGGTGACGGCACGGAAGCATTTGGGCATTCCGGCGGGGCGCCTGAAGACGGTGGTTTTCGATTTGACGGGGCTATTCCGCACAGGCGCGTCACGCAGGCTTCGTTTGCGTACGAGCATGGAAGTGTATTGGGACAGGCTGGCGTGGGCCGCGGGTCTTCCGAATGAGCAAATAAAGACCCAGCGCTTGAGTTTGTCCGACGCGGAGCTGCGCTACCGGGGATTCTCGCGGATCACCCAGGCCGGCCCTGCATCGCCGGAACTGGCGCACTATGACGCCATTGCCGCGACTGGCCAGCAGTGGCGAAGCCTGGAAGGCTACTACACGCGGTACGGCGACGTGCGCGAACTGCTCGATAAGATCGACGACCGCGTCGTAATTGTCAACTCGGGCGACGAGTTGCGGATGCGGTTCCCCGCCGTTCCTCCGCCGGCCGCCGGTTGGACTCGCGACTATGTTTTTATCGGCGATGGATGGATGAAAGAGGGCGATTATAACTTTCAATTCTCCAGGACCGTGCTGCCTATGCCCTATCATGCGTTGAAGAGCTATACGGCTCCGCCGGCTTCGCTGGAGCGGGATAGCGCCTACCGGCTGCATCCCTCCGATTGGCAGCGGTTTCACACCCGCTATGTTACCGCGGACGGGTTTGTGAAGGCGTTGTGGAATCGCGACGCCCCCTAATTATTTTCGATTATTGCGCGCCGGCACGAGGTTCGGTTAGTTTGGATGCTGTTGCACATCCCTACCGAACCGATCGGAAGTATACCGCGGCCGCCGGAACTAATCGCGGCCAGCCGGGCTATGCAGGAAGGCCGGATGCCGGCGGACGAATTCGCACGCATCGCGGGGCTTGCCCTGCGCGATACCATCCGCCTTTTTGAGCGGACCGGCTCTCCCGTTGTTACCGACGGAGAACAAACCAAGTCCAGCTTTGCGACATATCCGCTCGAAGGCGTGTCCAATTTGTCGCCCGACGGCGTAGTGATTCCGTTCGAAGATGGACATACCCGGCAACTCCCGCGATTGATTTCGGGGCCTTTCCACTACGGCACGCACGCGTCGGTATATCTTTCGGCAGCCAAGCGTCTGACAAGATTGCCGGTAAAACAGGCGGTGATTTCGGCATCCGCTCTTAGCCTGCTTTACCCGGACGCGGAGATTCCGGGGTACCCGCGCGAGCGATTCCTCGCGGACCTCGTGGGCGAAGCCGTGACCGATATTCGCGGGTGCTTGAAGCAGGGCGCCGATAGCGTGCAGATCGATTTCACCGAAGGCCGCCTTTCTCTCAAACTCGACCCATCCGGCGGCCTGCTGCAAAGCTTCGTCGCGCTGAACAACAGAGTTTTGGATCGCTTCACGCCGCAAGAGCGCCAGCATATCGGCGTGCACACTTGTCCGGGTGGTGACCGGGACGCTACCCACAGCGCCGAGGTGGACTATGCCGGACTGCTGCCCGCCCTGTTCCAATTGCGCGTTGGCCGCTTCTATGTCCAGTTGGCGAGCGAGAAGGATCCGGAACGCGTGTTGGAGACGATCGGCCGGTATCTGCGTCCCAGTCAAACGATTTTTGTCGGCGTCGTCGATCCTATCGACCCGCTGGTGGAAACGCCGGCCCAAGTGCGCGACCGGGTGCTGCTGGCGGCCACGCGGCTGCCGGTGGGGCAATTGGGCACCACCGACGATTGCGGCTTCGCGCCCTTTGCGGACGACGCTTCTACGTCGCGCGAAATCGCCTTCGCGAAGATCCGGGCGCGCGTCGAGGGCACCCAACTGGCCGCCCGGGAACTCTTACGATAGCCGCCCTGCCTGAAACCGGACGGACACCTATTGCACAATGGACGTAATGCAGTCAGGCGCTGTCCACCATTCCGATGTGACTGTCATCGGCGGAGGCTTGGCCGGCATGGCCGCCTCTCTGCATTTGGCAAAAACGGGCTTCCGCGTGGTATGCATCGAGCCTGACAGCCGCGTTCGCCAGCCTGTCGGCGAGTCGCTGGACTGGGCCTCCCCCAACCTGTTAAGCGCCTTGGGTTTGCCGATGGAAGATCTGGCTCGCCGGGGGATGGCGACCTACAAACGGGGTGTCACTTTGCAGTTAGGCGATGGAAGCGCGAAGAAGTATCGGCCGGGTACGTGGCTGGGTCGCGCGCCGTTTCACGTTGAGTTGCGCACGATCCATGTCGATCGCACACAGTTAGACCGGGAATTGCGAGACCTGGCGATTCGCCAAGGCGTCACGGTCGTGTACGATAAGGCCGTTGCCGTGGAAAGAACCGGAACCAGCATCGCGTCGATTCAGACGGAGTCGGGAGAGCGATTCGCCTCGCCGTGGTTTATCGACGCTTCGGGGTCCTACACCAGCCTATTGGCTCGAGAATTCAGTCTTCCGGCAGTTGAGTATGGCCCAAGAAAAGTCGCCCTGTGGACCTATTTCACAGCCCCGTTAGCACACGAAGGCACAACCATCTACATGCAAGCCGTACGGGGGGCATACCAGGATTGGATCTGGGAAATTCCCATAGCTCCAAATACGGTCAGCGTGGGATATGTGACCACTGGCGATGCGATGAAGGAGAGCCGGGACCAGGGTCTTACAGTCGTAGACATTCTCGGGCGGCAACTTGCGCTCTTCCCGCGGTTCGCGGCCCTGTTGGAGAACGGCGCCGCCGGCGTTCCCAATGTAGCGTCGTTCGGCTGCCGAACCTATCGGGGAGTCACTGGGCCGAACTGGATCATTGTGGGCGAAGCCGCTTCCATGGTGGATCCCATCACATCCAATGGCGTAACCGCGGCGCTGAGGCACGCGGAGGAAGCTGCGACCCTGATCGCGACGTTCCAGGGGCAATCCGAGCTGGGGCCGGCGGCCAGAGCGGCATATAGCAGACGAGTTCTGCAGATGGGAATGTTCTTTAACGATGGCATCGAACGGCTGGTGTACGACTGGCCGGTGAGAGACCGGATTGGCGTAGAGCGGGCGGCCACGGTTTATACGGCCGCTGCCTGGACCATGAACGGACTGTACTCGCGGTTACGTCCGCGCGGCGTGCTGTCCACGGCTGCCTTTGGCGCACTGCTCGGCGCCATGAGGGCGAGCGCCGGGATCTATTACCGCTGGTGCAGATTCCTGTCGCGGGGTACTCATTCCCGTTTAATTAGTTTTCATTATTGACAGGTCGCGCGCGAAACAATAGACTCGACATATCCGCTAGAGGGAGGGACTTACCAAACTATGCGTACGCTTACGTTGCTATCGGTGTGCCTATGTGGAGTACTTCGAGCGCAGGACCCGATTGGCATACTGGAAGGCCAGGTTGGCGATCCATCGTCAGCCGTGGTGAGCGGCGCACAGGTGAGCGCGCAGAACGTTCAGACCGGGCTGCGCCAAACCGTAGTCACGTCGCGGCAAGGAACGTTCCGCTTCTCCACTTTGCCGGTCGGCGACTACTCGCTGACCGTGGCCGCGCCTAACTTTGCGCCCTTCTCTGCGTCGCCGATCCGGATCGATGTGGGCCGCGTGGTGAATTATCCGGTGCAGTTGGAGATAGCCAGCAGTCACACCAAGGTCGATGTGCAGGCCCAGACGGCAACTATCGACACCAGTACGGCGCTGGGAAACGTGGTTTCGGAACGGGAAGCTACGGACCTCCCTTTAAACGGCCGCGATCTGATGCAGCTTGGCCTGCTGCAGCCCGGTGTGGCGCCCATGACGGCGGGGCTGGCGGAGGCGGGCGGCATTCTGCGCAGCGGCCAGGCTTTCGCCGTCAACGGGCAAAGACCCGAATCCAATAACTACTTGCTCGATGGCGTGACCAACGTGGATAGCGTGAATGGAGGCTTCGCGCTGCGCACACCGGTGGACGCCGTCAGCGAATTTCGTATCTTGTCGTTGGACGCCCCCGCCGAGTATGGCGGGACCAGCGGCGCCACCACCACGGTCGTCACCAAATCCGGCGGCAATGCCTTCCATGGCGACGTCTATGACTTTCTGCGGAACAACGCGTTCGATGCGCGCAACTTCTTCTCCCCGACCACACAACCTCTGCACCTGAATCAGTTTGGGGCGACGCTCGGCGGTCCCTTGCGGCGTAACAAGGATTTCTTTTTCGTCTACTTCGAAGGGCAGCGCGACAACCAGGGCGAAACCCAGGCGGCCATCGTACCCACCGCCGCCGAGCGAACCGGTAACTTCTCGGGCTTGACCGACCCCAGCACCGGCGCGCCCTTGCCGCTGATTAACGAGTTTACGGGCCAGCCGTTCCCGAACAACCAGATCCCCACCGCGCTGCTCAGTCCCATCGGGCTAGCCGCCGAGAAGCTGTTCCCACTCCCCAACGCCCCAAACTCGGTCTTCGAGTCCACGCAACTGGCGAGCGATAACTACAACCAAGGGGGCTTCCGGTACGATCACTATTTCGGGAACAACGATCAGATCTTCGCGCGCTATGCCGGCTCCGGGCAGAATACCCTCGATCCGCTTCCCATCAACGGATCGAATGTTCCCGGCTTTCCCGTGACCGACGCCATTACGACGAACTCGTTCACGGTTTCCGACGTTCACATTATCTCGCCCCAGACCGTACAGACCGTGCGTCTGGCGTTCTTTCGTAACGCATTCATCTACGAAGACGCGCAGAATCATACACCGGGCAGCAGCCTGGGGTTCACTTATCCGCCCACCCTCGGTACCAACGCCGGAATGCCGTTCCTGATTGTACGCGGGTACTCGGACGTGGGTAACCCAATTACCGGGCCACAGAACAGTTACCAGAACGACTACCAGGGATCTTACTCGATCGCTATGACGCGCGGCAGGCATAACCTGAAACTCGGCGCCGACCTGGATCGCCAGCAGATCGACGTTTTGCTGGGTATTGCCACCAACGGATTCTTTGTGTTTGCGCCGTTTCCGGCCACTGACTCCTTTGCGAGTATGCTGCTGGGGACATCCGTGCAATTCTTCCAGGGCGGCGGCGACTTCAACCGCGGCCTGCGCAAGTGGATCGCCGGGGGGTATGCGCAGGATGAGTTCCGCATCACGCCCCGCCTGACTTTGAACTACGGTTTGCGTTACGAAGTCAATACGCCGTACACCGACATTCGCAACCGGATGAATGAATGGGCGCCAGGCCAGCAATCCACGGTCATGCCCAATGCGCCTGAAGGGTTGCTTTTCCCCGGCGATAAAGGCGTGCCGGCGGGCATCGCAGCGGTCGATTATCACGAATTCATGCCGCGCGTGGGCTTAGCGTGGGACCCGTTCGGAGCCGGTAAAATGACCATCCGCGCGGCCTATGGCATCTTCTACGACGGTTTCACCAACGGCGTAGGCGGTCCGCTGCAGGCCGCCGTGAGCGCCTTGCCCTGGACCGAGGCTTATCAATCGCCCGAGCCTGGATTCAGCCTGGCGAACCCATACGGCGGCCAGGCGCCACCGTTTGCAAATCAACAGTTCGTACAACCGGCGACCATCCTGACGGTGCAACAAGGCATGCTGCCGCCGTATTCGCAGAATTGGAACTTATCGATCCAACGGGTCATCGCCAGGGATTATCTGCTGGATGTACGCTACGTCGGCAACAAAGGTACGCACCTGCCTCGCTTCATTGAGGCGAACCCTTCCATTTTCGGCCCTGGAGCCACTCAGGAGAATACTGAGCAGCGGCGCGAATATGCGGATTGCAACGCGGCGGGAGTTTGCAACTATGGATCGGTAGGCCTGATCGCGGACGACTCCAGTTCCACTTATCACGCGCTGCAAGTCGCATTCTCCCGGCAGTTCACGCGCAATTTAAGCTTCCTGGCGTCTTACTGGTTTTCGAAGAGCCTGGACTATATCTCGTCGCTGAATGTGGCCGGATCGGCGCCCACGCTGGTGGCGGGAGAGAACGACCTGGCCCAGAATCCATTCGACCTGAGGGCCGAGCACGGACCCTCGCTGTTCGATGCCAAGAACCGTTTCCTGTTCAGTGGCAGCTACAGGCTGCCTATCTGGCGGGATGCCTCGCCGGCGGCGGCATTTATCCTGAACGGTTGGCAGTTGAATACCATTGCCAGCATCTCATCGGGAACGCCTTTTACCGTTTATGACAGCGCGAACGTATCGGAACAGGGGAGTGCACCCGAGATTACCGGCTTCTATTCGAGTCGCCCGGACTTGATCTCCAACCCCAATCTAGGACCGCATACCCCCAGCCAGTGGGTAAGCCCGTCGGCATTCCAGCTACTCAATCCGAATACGCAAGCCGGGCAATTTGGCAACGAGGGCCGCAATGTGGTGCGGGGTCCGGGAATCGAAAGTGTGGATTTGTCGCTGTTCAAGGATTTCCGGGTCAGTGAGTCGCAGCGCGTGCAATTCCGCGCGGAGTGTTTCAATTCCCTGAACCATCCGAACTTCGGATTGCCGGAGAACGACCTAGAATCGCCGGCATTCGGCCAGATTCTGCAAGCGGGTCCGCCGCGGCTGCTGCAACTGGCGCTAAAGTACATCTTTTAGGAGGGAAACTGCGATATGCGCGATGTGTGGGGCGGCCCATCCCGACCAACGCCACTTTAGTTTTCCAGTGGCCGGGCATCTGTGTTGCGCGTGGGGCAGGACTCCAGTCCTGCAGGCCGACGTCCACGTCGGCCTGCTTTCGTTACCTTAGGAGCGGGCCCTGGAGGACCCACGTACGGTCGAAAAGCCGCTGCGAGCTGCGGGGAATGGGGCGGGTCCGGAGACCCGCCGCAGGCGTAGACGCCTGCCCCACAAGGTCTTCATCACTATTCGTGGGCCGCAGGCACATCCTGACAGGACGGGGTCCTGCCCAAATCGTTAATGAATATGCCGCACTCCATCAGCGAAACGCAACGATACCGGCGAATATGCATCGCCGTCTTGTTGGGATGTTTAGCCCTGTCTCTGATCTGCGTAGTGTATCCTTTCTACGTGATCCGGCCGTTCCGGGCGCAGGGTGCGCGCGAGTTGGCGGCGGCGTTGTTGGTGATGCGGTTTCGATCCGCCGCCACGCTGATTGCCTGCGCCTCGGCTTCGGCCGCGCTGGTGGTCTATTGGCGCGCGCAACCCAGCCGCTGGCGGCGCGCATGCGCCACGGCCGGCGCGGCATTTGTGTGCCTCCTGGCCGCCTTGGCGCGCGTGAACGTTTACGAGTTGATGTTCCATCCCGACGATCGGCCGTCGTTCGCCGCCGCGTCGCGCACCAAGCTGGATAAAGACGAGAAAGTGATCGCCGTAAAGATCGGCGGCGCCGCTCGCGCTTACCCCATCCGCAACATATCTTATCATCACGTAATCAACGATGTGCTGGATAAGGTGGCGATTGTAGCCACCTATTGAACGCTCTGTCACACCGGTCTGGTGTGGGGGCGAGACGTAGCGGGAGTGCGGCTGACGTTTCACCTGGCCGGCATCAATAACCAGAACTTTCTGATGCGCGACGACCAAACCGGTACTTACTGGCAACAGATCAGCGGCAAAGCCGTGTCCGGCCCGCTGAGCGGAAGTCAGTTGCCGTTCGTTCACTCGGATGAGTTGACATACGGCACGTGGCAATCCGAGGAACCGCGGGGGACGGTGCTACAGGATGCCGCGCCCTACCGTTCCGGATACGCGCGGAAGGATTGGGACGTCGAAATGCAGCGCGCGCGCACCGTAATCGACTTCCACGAGCACGGATTGAAAGGCCGCGACGTGATGCTGGGGATTCAGTCCTTCGGCGCCAGCCGCGCGTTCCCCTACGACCAGGTCGTTCGGGAAAAGGTGGTGCAAGACCACATAGGCGCCGTGCCGGTACTGCTGGTGGTCGCCGCGGACGGCCAATCCGTGCGGGCCTTCCGCGATCGAATTCCAGGCGTCCTGGGCGCGCCGGATTTTTACCGCACGGCCGGAAACCCGCAGGGCGCACTGCTGATGGACGCCGCCACGGGCAGCGAATGGAATTTTCAGGGCTGCGCCATTGCGGGAAAAGCCAAGGGCTTGTGTTTGGAGCCGGTCGAGGTTATTAAGGATTACTGGTTCGATTGGCGGAACTTTAATCCGTCTACCACGGTCTACGGCAGGAAATAGTAACACGTCGCACTGCCTCTTGACGCTGCTAGTTATCGAGCATTACTACTTATTCAATATTGTTACCCGTTGTATGTTTCTCCTATACTTGGCCTATCGGGAGGTTGCTGCCGGTGGGCGCTGCGAGAATCAAGTGGCTAACTATTGCGCTAATGAGCGCCGCGTTGCTTTGCCCGCAAGGGGCCGGAGGCGGGGAGAACGTGGCGGTGCGCATAATGGTAGTGGATTCCGCCGAAGACGCGGCACGCATCCTGGGGCAATTGAAAAACGGAGCGGACTTTGCCGCGCTGGCGCGGGAGAAGTCCACCGATCCCACATCCGTGGATGGAGGATCTCTCGGCCCGGTAGACCCAGCGATGCTACGGCCCGAGCTGCGCGATGCATTGCGCGAACTGCGCCCTGGTGAGCTCTCGCGCATCGTCAAGCTGCCATCCGGTTACGCCATCCTGAAGGCCGTGCCGGCAATCGAATCCCCGCGCCTGGACAGCGCGAGCCGCGCCCGCCAGACCGCCCTCTCCGCCGCCGGCAGCGTGCGGTACGGACCCGATGTGGACGGTCTGCAGGAGGCTTGGTCGGCCCTCGCGGCGATTTCCAAGCCGGAGGGTTGGGACCAGGACCCGCAAGCCATTTGTGACGTGCATACCCGCTCCTATAGCGCCGTCATGGATTGGCTCGATCATATGTTGAATTCGGCCGACAAAGAAAGTAGTTCACAGCCGCAGGGCGGCACCCCGCTGGACCGCTTGCAGATACATATAGCCAAAGGACAACTGCATGCGTACAAGGGCGAAATGGTCAAGGCCATCGAACAATGGGACGCCGCTTACCAGTTGGCATCCTCTGGCCCGCCCCAAGTGTTGGCTACGTTGGAGGAGTCCCTTGGCATCCTATACCTGCATGCGTCGGAGATGGAGAACGACGTTTACCGGAATCCTGGAGAGAGATGCCTGTTCCCCATGCGTCCGGCCCTGCGTTATAAGCAAACGGCCAAGTCGCAGAAGGCTGTCCAATATTTTCTCAAGTGCCTCGCTCACCAGCCCGACAACATCGAGGCGACGTGGCTGCTTAACGTCGCGGAAATGACCTTGGGCGGCTATCCCGATGAGGTGCCGCCGCAGTATCTGATGCCGCCGTCGTTGTTTCGATCCGCCGAAAGCATAGGGCGATTTACGGACGTGGCGCCCGCCGCTGGGCTGAACATTTTCGCCATGGCCTCAGGCGTAGCCGTGGATGACTTTGACAACGACGGGCTGCTTGACGTGGTAACGTCCACCTACGATACCTGCGCGCCGATGCACTACTTCCACAATAATGGGGATGGCACTTTCGCGGATCGGACGGCCGCCGCCGGGTTGAGCGATCAGTGGGGCGGGCTGAACTTGATACAAGCGGACTACAACAACGATGGATGCCTGGACGTATTGGTATTGCGCGGCGCCTGGGAGAAAATCGGACAGCGCAAGTCGCTCCTGCGCAACAATTGCGACGGAACGTTCACGGATGTCACCAAACAGAGCGGCTTGGCGCTGCCGGCTACCAATACCCAGGCGGCGGTTTGGGCCGACATTAACAACGACGGATTTCTCGACTTATTCGTGGCCAACGAAAATGGCCCTACCCAGCTTTTCTTGAACAAAGGAGACGGGACCTTTCAGGACATTTCCCACGCGGCGGGCATCGACCGGACGGCCTTCTCCAAGGGCGTGGCCGCTGCCGACTATGACGGCGACGGGTATATCGATCTGTATGTATCCAACATGGGCACTGCCAATTTTCTCTACCACAATAATCATGACGGGACATTTACGGAAGTCGCGGAACAGGCGGGAGTGCCGGGAACCGGGCGGGGGTTCGCCACGTGGTTCTTCGATTACGACAACGACGGGTGGCCCGACCTCTTTGTGACCAGCTACTATCCCTCGGTGGATGAGAGCGTCAGGACCTACCTGGACTTGCCCCATAATGCGGGAACGCTGAAGTTATATAAGAACCTGGGTGACGGTACCTTCAGCGATGTAACCGAGGAGACCGGGCTGGATAAGGTTTTCATGCCCATGGGCGGCAACTTCGGCGATCTGGACAACGATGGATATCCGGACATTTATCTGGGAACGGGAAGCCCTTCATACGGCTCTCTCCTCCCCAATGTGATGCTTCTCAACAAAGCCGGAAAGTCTTTCGTCGATATTACGGCTTCCTCCGGCACCGGCGAGTTGCATAAAGGGCATGGCGTCGCCATGGCCGACCTCGACAACGACGGCCACCTGGACATTCTGGCTTCCATCGGCGGCGCGGTGCCCGGCGATAGTCATGCTTTTCGTCTCTTCGAAAATCCCGGCAACGCGAACGACTGGATCGTCGTGCGTCTGGTGGGCGTCAAGGCGAACCGGTCGGCGATCGGCGCGCGGATCAAAGTGACGGTGACTAACGCGGGACAGGGTACCCGGGCGATCTACCGCACTGTCGGGAGCCAAAGCTCCTTTGGAGGATCGCCGTTGCGGCAGCACATCGGTCTGGGCCGGTCGGCGCAAATCCGCAAGATCGAAATATGGTGGCCGGGGAATCCGGCGCCGCAATCGTTCTCCGCCGTGGCCAAGAACCAGTTCATAGAGATCAAAGAGTTCGCGACGGAGTATAGCAAGCTGGAATACCGTCCGTACCGGTTGGGCGGCGCGAACCGCCCGGTTACGCAATCGAGGGTTGAGAAATGATGCGAAGCATCGCGTTCGCGACGATCGTCTGCGTCGGCGCCGGAAGTATATCGGCGGCCCAACGTTATCCCGTGACCGGCCTGGTGTTGAAAATAGATCAAACGCACCGGACCTTTGTTGCGTCCTGCACGGCGATCCCCGGATACATGGAGGCTATGGTAATGCCCATTCCAGTCCACGATCGCAAGATGCTGGATGCGCTGCAGCCGAGCGCGCTGGTGGACTTCACACTGGTGGTCACCAACGACGACGCCTATGCCGAAAACCTCCGCGTTCGTCAATACCAGAGCACGGAGTTGGAACCTATGCAAGCGCGCCGATTGCAACTCCTGGCGGGTCTCGAACGTGCGGACCCGGCGGCGGGTGAAGTGGCCCTCGGCGCGCCGATTCCGGATTTTACGCTCACAGACCAAACCGGCCGCAGCGTCGCTCTGTCGCAACTCGCGGGCAAGGTGCTGGTGTCCTCATTCATATACACCAGTTGTCCATTGCCAAATTATTGCTTCCGGCTGTCGAATAACCTCGGACGGATAAAGAAACGCTTCGCGGACAGGATGGGAAACGACCTGGTGCTGCTGAGTGTCACGATCGATCCGGTGCACGACACGCCGGAGGTGCTTGCCCGATACGCCGCCACGTGGAAGGCCGACGCCCAATCGTGGCACTTTCTCACCGGGCCGGAGTCCGAGGTCAAGAAGGTATGCCGCCGGTTCGGTGTCAACTTCTGGCCGGGTGAAGGGGCCCTGACGCATTCCCTGCACACCGTCATTATCGATCGGCAGGGAAAGTTAGCGGCCAATTTCGAGGGCAACGAGTTTACGGCTGAGCAGTTGGGGGATTTCGTGGAGGCGGTGCTGGGCCGGCGGAATTAAATTCAACTTCGCCGCATCACGGCTGGGCGAAGAATTTGGAGACAGGCACGGAGAAGCCGGGCAGCAGCGGATCTTCCAGCGGTTGGTCGCCCGTCAGTTCGCGGACGCCGGTAGCCGTATGCACCGCTATCGAGCCCTCTTCATAGAAAATCCAAACCGAAACAGCTCCGTGTCCGAGGTATGCCTTTATCTTTTTTCTAATCCCGCCAACTGTGTCCGTGGGCGAAACCACTTCGATGGCGATCTCTGGAGCGCCGTTGATCAGCCGGCCTTCTTCGGCGAGACGTTCTATGCGCACCACCGCCACGTCGGGGGCCAAGGTGTCTTGCTCCGCTACGACAAACCCAGCCTCGATCAGCACTTTGAGGCGGGATCCGGTATACGCGTGCAGATAAAGTATCAGAGTCTCCGCGATGTTGCTCTTGGTTATATCGTGCCGTTTGGACGCGTCGGGCATTTGGACGATCTCTCCGCCGATGAGTTCGTCCTTGATCCGGTTGCCGCTTTGGTCGAACTCATCCGGCCGTGCCAGGAACTCCGCCGAGGTGATTAGCGTCGCAGTCGCCATACGATCATTCTAGCGCGCCCACTCCGCCCCTGCTAAAATGGGCTTGATTCAATCCCCAGGAGGACCATCGAGTTGCCATCCGCCATCCTCGCCCTGGAAGACGGCAGCGTCTTCGAGGGCCGGAGTTTTGGTGCGTCCGCCGAACGATCCGGCGAAGTCGTCTTCAATACCGCCATCACCGGCTACCAGGAAATATTCACCGATCCGTCCTATGCCGGCCAGATCGTCATCCTGACCAACCCGCAAATCGGGAACTACGGGACCAGCGCCGCGGACAACGAATCCGCGCACCCTTACATCGAGGGTCTGGCGGTGCGCGAGTTTTCGCCGATTACCAGCAACTGGCGCTCGGACGAGGAAGCCCGCGAGTTCCTGAGCCAGCACGGCATCCCGGTGGTCTCCGAGTTGGATACGCGCGCGCTGGTCCGGCATCTGCGCACGCGCGGGGTGATGCGCGGCGTGCTTTCCGCGCTTGAAACAAACGCCGAAACGGACGCCGCCAAGCTGGTCGAAAAAGCCCGGCAAATCCCGACAATGGCCGGCCTGGATCTGGCTAGCCGCGTCTCCACCGCCGAGCCGTACGGTTGGGACAAGCCGGTCGAACCGTGCTCGCCATCGGAAATCGTGCCACCCAGGGCCGAGCCGCGCTTCCGCGTGGTGGCCTACGATTTCGGCATCAAGCAGAATATCCTGCGCCGGCTGGTGCAGGTGGGCTGCCGTGTGACCGTGGTACCGGCGCTGACTTCGGCCGACGACGTTCTGGCGATGAAGCCCGATGGCGTATTTCTCTCGAACGGTCCGGGCGATCCCGAGCCGCTCCAAACGCAAGTCGGCAACGTGCGTAAGCTGATCGGCAAGACGCCTATTTTCGGCATCTGCCTGGGCCACCAGATCCTGGGACTGGCCGTGGGCGGCCGCACTTACAAGCTGAAATTCGGACATCGCGGCGCGAATCATCCGGTCATCAACAAGGTGACTAACAGAGTCGAGATCACCTCGCACAACCACGGTTTCGCTGTAGACCCGGATTCGCTGAACGCCAACGAAGTCGAGATCACCCACATGAATCTGAACGATCAAACGCTGGAAGGCTTCCGCCATCGCAGCCATCCGGTGTTCTGCGTACAATATCACCCGGAGGCCGCACCCGGGCCGCACGATTCGCATTACCTGTTCGACGATTTCGTGAAACTCATGGCGGGTGAGCGTTAACCGATGCCCCGGCGAAACGATCTGCACCGTATCCTGATCGTAGGCTCCGGCCCCATCGTCATCGGGCAAGGCTGCGAATTCGACTATTCGGGCACGCAAGCGGCGAAGGCGCTCCGCAGCGACGGGTACGAGGTGGTGTTGGTGAATTCGAATCCCGCCACCATCATGACCGATCCGGACCTGGCGGACCGCACTTACATCGAGCCTCTCACACGGCCCTACGTGGAAGAGATCATCCGTAAAGAGCGGCCCGATGCGCTGCTCTCCACAGTGGGCGGGCAGACCGGTCTGAATCTCTCCATGGAGCTGGCCGAAGCGGGCGTGCTCGATCATTACGGCGTAGAGCTGATCGGCGCCAAGATCGACGCCATCAAGAAGGCCGAGGATCGGCTGCTGTTTAAAGACGCCATGCGGCAGATCGGCCTGGAGACGCCGCATTCCAAACTGGTGAAAAGCGAGGCGGAGGCCCTGGCATTCGCCGAGCGCATCGGATATCCGTGCATCTTGCGGCCGAGCTTCACGCTGGGCGGCACCGGCGGCGGCATCGCCTACAACCGCGAAGACCTGACCGAAATCATCGAACGCGGGTTGATGCTTTCGCCGGTACACGAGGTGCTGATCGAGGAGAGCGTGCTGGGGTGGAAGGAATTCGAACTGGAGGTGATGCGCGACCTGGCGGACAACGTCATCATCGTCTGCTCCATCGAGAATTTCGACCCCATGGGCGTGCACACCGGCGATTCCATTACGGTGGCGCCGGCGCAGACCCTGACCGACCGCGAATACCAGATGATGCGCGATGGCGCGATCCGCTGCCTGCGCGAGATCGGCGTGGATACGGGCGGATCGAACGTACAATTCGCCATCGATCCGCGCACCGGCCGGATGGTCATCATCGAGATGAACCCGCGCGTTTCGCGCAGTTCGGCGCTGGCTTCGAAAGCCACTGGATTTCCGATTGCCAAAATTGCGGCGAAGCTCGCGGTGGGCTACCGGCTGGACGAAATCCGCAACGACATCACGCGCCAGACGCCCGCATGCTTCGAGCCAACCATCGATTACGTGGTGGTGAAGATCCCGAAATGGCAGTTCGAGAAATTCCCGGGCGCCGATAACACGCTGGGCACGCAGATGAAGTCCGTGGGCGAAGTAATGGCCATCGGGCGTACGTTCAAGCAAGCCATGTGGAAGGGGCTGCGGAGCCTGGAGACCGGCAAGGCCTTCGGCTCGGAGAAACTGGACAAGAGCCTGATCCCGCAGAAGCTGATCACCCCCACGCCCGACCGCTTCAGCTACATCCGCTTCGCTTTCGAGAGCGGCTACACGGCGGAAGAGATTCACGAGATGACCGCCATCGATCCGTGGTTTCTGCGGCAGGTGGAGGACGTAATCGGCATGCAGGCGGAATTGCAGGGCCAGAGCCTGGATGCGGTTTCGAAGGACACGCTGGCGCGCGCCAAGCGGTACGGCATTTCAGACGCGCAGCTTGCCAAGACGTGGGGCGCGGCGGAACTGGCGGTGCGCGAGAAGCGCAAGGCGATGGGCGTGCGCGCGGTTTTTAATCGCGTGGACACCTGCGCGGCTGAATTCGAAAGTTTCACGCCGTACCTTTATTCGAGCTATGAGAGCGCCTGCGAAGCGGACCCTTCCGACCGCAAGAAGGTGATGATTCTAGGCAGCGGCCCGAACCGCATCGGACAGGGCATCGAATTCGATTACTGCTGCTGCCACGCCTCGTTCGCCTTGCAGGAACTGGGGTGCGAATCCATCATGGTGAACTGTAATCCGGAAACGGTTTCGACGGATTACGACACCAGCGACCGGCTATACTTCGAACCGCTGACGCTGGAACACGTGCTGAACATCTTCGACACCGAGCGGCCCGACGGCGTAATCGTGCAGTTCGGCGGCCAGACGCCGCTCACGCTGGCGCTGCCGCTGAAGCGGCAAGGCGTGCCCATCATCGGGACCGATCCGGAGAACATCGACCTGGCAGAGGATCGCAAGTTATTCGGGAAGCTGCTCGACGATTTGGGCATTCCGGCGCCGGAGAACGGCTCGGCCACCAGCGCGGAAGAAGCCTGCGCCATCGCGGCCCGGATTGGTTATCCGGTGCTGGTGCGGCCCAGTTATGTGCTGGGCGGGCGCGCCATGGTGATCGCCTACGACGAGGAGACCGTGCGCGAATACATGCGGGAGGCGGTAAGCTTTTCGCAGGACCGGCCGGTGCTGATCGACCGGTTTCTGGAAGACGCCACGGAAGTGGACGTGGATGCGCTGTCGGACGGCGAAGATGTGCTGATCGCCGGCATCATGGAGCATATCGAAGAGGCCGGCGTGCATTCCGGCGATAGCTCGTGCGTGCTGCCCGCACAGTCCATTCCGCGGCCGCAGCTCGACACCATCGAAGACTACACCGTGCGCCTGGCGAAAGCGCTGCATGTGATCGGGCTGATGAACGTGCAGTACGCCATTCAGAACAGTAAAGTGTATGTGCTGGAAGTGAACCCGCGTGCGTCGCGCACTGTGCCGTACGTGAGCAAGGCCACCGGCGTGGCGCTGCCGAAGATTGCGGTGGGGCTGATGCTGGGCAAGAAGATTCGCGACTTCACGGACGCCACCGGCGTGCTGCCGGTGCCGCAGGATTTCGTGAAGTCGCCGGTATTCCCGTTCAACAAATTCCCGGGCGTGGACCCCGCGCTGGGGCCGGAGATGCGCTCGACGGGCGAAGTGATGGGGGTGGGCGCCAACTTCGGCGAGGCCTTCGCCAAGGCGCAGATTAGCGCGGGCACGCCGCTGCCGGAGACGGGCACCGTGTTCATCAGCGTGAACGAGCATCATAAGCCGGAAGCCGTGGCAGTGGCGCGCAAATTCGCGGCGCTGGGGTTCCAGTTGGTAGCGACGCGCGGCACGGCGGCGGCGATACGCGCTGCCGGACTGGCCTGCAAGATCGTGTTCAAGGTGAATGAAGGCCGCCCCAATGCAGTGGATTTGCTGAAGGCGGGCTCCATTCAACTGGCGGTGTACACCACGGCGGGTGCGCCGGCGTTCTTCGATGAGAAGGCCATCCGGCGTAGCGCGGTGATGCATCGGGTGCCCTGCATCACCACCATGAGCGGCGCGCGCGCGGCGGCGGAGGCGATGGCGGCGCGCAAGCGGGATCCCCTCAGGGTGTGGAGCTTGCAGGAAATTCACGCGGGCGCGAAAACGGTAGCGTGAGGCGTACACGTTGCCAGCAACTACACGTGGAGCAGAGTGACGCCGCGCACGCCCAGCCCCTTCGCTCCACCAGTGTTTCATCGTTTGCGCTTGCGAGCGGCGGAACCGATAGAGACTGCGCAAGACCCATTCCGCCTCCAGAATCACGGCCTTGGACAACCAGATTTCTTCCGTTTCAAAAAGCGCAGATGCCCGCGCCGCCTGCCGGACATCGGCCGCGATCACGGCGCTCCTTGGCCTCCTTCGCAATCGCCTTCTCCATTTGCAGAAGGGTCTTAGGGCGGCCGGTGTAGCGCAGGCAGCCCGCCACGTCCTCCAAACGTGAGGGCGGCGACGGCCTCGAGGGACGCAAGGTGACTCCTCCAGGCGCCTCCTCGACTGCGAATTCGGTTCCCGCGCTCCAACCGTGCGCGTCCCGAATTGCTTTGGGCAGGATCACCTGGCCTTTCGCTGACAGCCGGGTGGTTTCAGTGGCCATGGGACCAGTATCGCAAGCTTAAACCAGCGGCAGCGCATGGCGCTCCCCTACTAAGACGCTGGGCTGGGGGAGCGGCGCGCGGCCAGTTCGCGCTGGATGCCGTGCACCGTTTTCCGGTTCAGGCGGTAAGGAATGATGAAGAGCAGCGAAACCATCAGCAACACCGCCGGCACCGCGCCATATAGAATACCGAGGTAAGGCGTGGCGGCCGGAGCGCCCTGCGGCGCGCCGTGCGACAGTTTCCCGAACAGGCTCAGCAGCGTGCCGGATAGAAGCAACGCGCCGCCCGCGGCGATCTTCTCGCCGAAATTCGAAATACCAAAGTAGATGCCTTCGCGGCGCAGGCCGGTCTTCAACTCGTCGGTGTCGGCCACGTCGGCCACCATGGAAGGCGGAATCACCCAGACCGCGCTGGCGAACATGCCGCCTACAATGCTCCCTATGATTAGGGGCATGACGTGACCCGTGCCGAACAGCCGCCCTTCTCCAATCAGCAGCGTGGCCATCAGCAAAAGCGCAGCCGTCGCCGTCACCGCCACCATGCACAAGGTGCGTTTTTCGGCGCGGCGGGACAGGGCCATCCACTGGAACACGCCCAGCAGCGCCCCAATGTAAAAAGAGGTCTGAATCGCGCTCAAGTTTCCGCCGCCGCTGATGCGCGCATACCACGTGAAGTATTGGATCGCCATGCTGGCGTTCAGGACCACCGCCAGAAAGAATGTGGTCGAGGAGCCCCACAGCTTCCGGAATTCGGGGTTTTGCATGGAAATGCGAAAAGCGGAAAGGAACGACGGCGCCAAAGTGGATTTGCCCGCGCCCATCGTGCGATGTCCCAGCGTGCCGAAAAATGAGATCAGGCCGCAAACGCTCATCAGCGCGCCGAAGGCCAGCCCGAGATGGGGGTAGCCCTCATAGTGCAGTTTCGGCTCTGAGCCATCCGCCGTCGCCGGGAAGAACAATAGGAAGGAAAGTCCCGCGGCCGCCAGCGTCCCCAATAATCCGAATACCGCGCGCACGGCCATGGTGCTGGTCCGGTCATCGTAGTCCCGGCTGATTTCGGCTCCCAGACCCAGGTACGGAATCCGGTAGATCGCGCTGGTGGCGCGCAAAGCAATCATGGAGCCCAGCAGCCAGATAAAAAGGCCCGTGTGCCCCAGCGTGCGCGGCGGGCTGAACAGCAAATAGAAACAAGGCCCCATGCCCACCGCCCCCGGCAACATGAAGGCATGGCGGCGGCCCAGGCGGTTGCGGCTGCGGTCCGACAGGTGGCCAATTAGAGGATCGGTGATCGCATCCAGCGCCAGGGTGACGGAAAGGCCAACGCCCACCAGTACGGCCGGCAGTCCCAACACGGAATTGTAGAAGAACAGGATAAACAGTCCCGACAGGACCATCAACACGGTGATGGGTATTTCACCCACGCCGTACAGCAGTTTGGCGGAGATCGCCAGTGGGCGCGGTTCCGCGTCCTGCGTGGGGAGTGGGGAAAGCGCCGGGATGCTCAATGTCTTCTATTTAAGCAAAGGGTTGGCCCAGGTTCAAGCAGGCCAGGCAACTATGGTACTGGGGCATGACCAGTCAACTCCTTCAAGTACCGGTAGAAGAACTCCACGCCGTCGTAGAACGCGGACGCGCGGACGCGTTCATCCTTGCCGTGCGCGCGCACATCGTCCTGATCGATGGCCACGCCGTTCACGCCATAAGTTGGAATGCCGGCGGCGATGGTGTAGATGCTGTCGGAAGCGCCCGTTTCCATGTCCGGAATCACGGGCACGCCCGGCCACATTTGCGCGGCAACATGTTCCAGGGGACGCAGGATTTCGGGCTTGGGCAGGATGGGCGGGAACGCCGTGGCGTCCGGCGCGCGATCCGTCACGTTGTACGAGTTGTCCACGAAACGCACGGTGACCTGGGGGTCGGCGAAAATGGCGATCAGCTTCTGGCGAATCTCCTCGGCTGAATGGCCCGGCAGGATGCGGCAGTTCACATTGGCCTGCGCGAGCTGCGGCAGCGCGTTGTTCGCGTGGCCGGCAGTGAGCCGCGTGGCGATGCAGGTGGTGCGGATGGTGGAGTTGTAGCGCGCATCCACCGAAAGCCGGGCGATGGCGGCTTCGTCGGGAGGCGTGCGGAAGATGGCCCGCATATCGTCGGCGGTTTGCCCGGTTTCGAGATTGGCGCGGCGTTCAAAGTAGGTGCGCGTCACTTCGTTCAGCTCGAATGGAAACGGCGCGCGCTGCAGGCGGGCGAGCGCGTCCGCGATGTGATAAATGGCGTTGTCCGGCACGGGCAGCGAACTGTGGCCGCCCGGATTGGTGGCGGTTAGCTGGAAGTCGGCGTAGAGCTTCTCGCTGGCCTCGATATCCAGGTTCACTGGTTTGCCATTGGCGGAAGTGACCCCGCCGCCATCCGGGTTGAGGGCGAATTCCGCATCCACCAGATCGCGATGATTGCGCAGCAGCCAATCGACACCATTCGATTTGCCGCCCTCCTCGTCGGCGGTGAGGGCCAGGATAATGTCGCGGTCGGGGCGGTAGCCTTCCCGCTTGAAACGAATGAATGCGGTAACCGCGGCGGCGTCCGAGACCTTCATGTCTTGCGTCCCCCGTCCGTAGAAGTAGCCGTCCTTTTCCACGAACTCGAACGGGTTGGTGGTCCAGTCTTCGCGGCGGGCTTCGACGACATCAATGTGGCCGATGATCAGGAGCGGCTTGTGCGCGCCGGTACCGTGCAGGCGTGCGACCAGGTTCCCTTTGCCCTCGTTGGGGCCGAGGACTTGGGCATCGACGGGGTCGAACCCTGCGGCGAGCAGGCGCTGGCGCATGGCTTCGGCGGCCAGCGTGGTGCTGCCGACCGAGTCGGTGGTATTGATCTCCACCAACTGGCGGAAGATGTCGCGGGAGAGGCTGCGCGTGGCGTCGTCAAGGTTGGCGCCCGACGCCATCGCTAGCAAAAGCGAGGTGCTGGCCAGAATGCAGACCGTGCGTGGAAGACCCATGTCTGCCTATATTGGCAGATACAGCATGGCGCACGCAATCTTCTTGCCCCTAAGTGGGGCAGGCTCGCAGCCTGCGGCGGCCTCGTAGGCCGCCGGCCTCGAGGTCACTCCAGTACGAATATGTTCTTCCGGGCGCACATCTCCTTCAGCACTTTCGGCCAGACCGTGACGCTGACCTCTCCCAGATGCGCTTTGCGCAACAGCAGCATCAGCGTGCGCGACTGACCAATGCCGCCGCCCACACTGAGCGGCAGTTCGTGATTCAGGATCGCGCGATGATACGGATAATTAAGAAAATCGAGCTGGCCGGTCATCTCCAGTTGCTGCCGCAGCGTCTTGTCGTTCACCCGGATGCCCATGGAAGTCAATTCGTGGCGGCGTTGTGTGACATGGTTCCAGACCAGGATGTCGCCATTCAGCCCGTGTACTTGCCGGCCATCCGCCGACACCGTGGGCGTGACCCAATCGTCGTAATCCGCCGCGCGCATTTCGTGCGGATACCCGTCCTTCAGAGTCCAGCCGATGCCGACGATGAAGATGGCCGGGCACTCCTGCAGGATGGCCGTCTCGCGCTGCTTGCGCGGCAGGTCCGGATACATGTCCAGCAGATCCTCGGCGTGCAGGAAGGTGAGCCGCTCCGGAAGATTCGGATACTTCGTTTTCAGTTGCGGGAACAGATCCTGCACGTAACGCTCGGTATCCACCAGGACCTTCCAGATCTTGCCCACGATCTCCTTCAGAAAATCGAGATTACGCTGGTCGGCGGTGATGGCGCGTTCCCAATCCCACTGGTCCACGTAGGCGCTGTGATCGTGGTCCAGGAAGTAGTCCTTGCGCACGGCGCGCATGTCGGTCGAGAGGCCTTCACCCGGCTGCATGCCGAAGCGATGCAGGGCGACGCGTTTCCACTTGGTGGCCGCCTGCACGACCTGCGCATCGATGGGATGCTGGTTGTGGTCGTTGGAGATATGGAACTGGATGGGAGTACGCGAGCCGTCGCGGTCCAGGTAGTCGTTGACGCCGCTCTCGACGTCCACGATCAGCGGCACCGTAACCATCATCAGGTTCAGCTCCTTGCAGAGATTTTCTTCAAGGTAATTTTTGGCCGCGAAGATGGCCTTTTGAGTCTCCTTGGGGGTCAGCAGGGAAGTGTAATCCTGGGGAAGGATCTTCTCCAGTTCCTCGTAGTCACCGATGCCAGGTCCCGCGAGGTCGGCACGCTTATCGACGATCATGGTCGCTCCAGGCATAT
>Ga0187887_10000534_pt1 | contig 37315 bp, 28 predicted proteins | sample June2016WEW_7_10_FD_132977 | JGI IMG/M metagenome (GOLD analysis project Ga0187887, IMG submission 132977) | Peatland microbial communities from SPRUCE experiment site at the Marcell Experimental Forest, Minnesota, USA - June2016WEW_7_10 | ecosystem: Environmental > Terrestrial > Soil >... | reverse complement strand
GTCCATCGGGACGGTTTTTTGCAGATACTCCGCTCCCTGCGCGATGGTGAATTCGCCCAATGCCAGCTTTACATCGACTTCGACGCGCAGAGCGCGCAGGCGCACCATGTTGTCGATGATCTCACGCGAGCGCGGGCTATTGTCGAACAGGCCCGCTTCGAGCAGCATTTCTTCAGAGTAAAAGCCGATTCCTTCATTCGCGCCTGAATCGTAGTAGTGCCGCCGGATGGGATCCGGATGCGCCCAGGAGAGCGAGAGCTGGAAATAATGCCCGGGCACACCTTCATGCACGATGCCCGTGCGGGGGTCCCTGGCATCGGCCAAAGCAAAATATCCCAGCTTCAAACTGGGCGGATTGATATACCGAATGCCATCTTCTTTCAATCGGCTGGGAGCGGTGAAATCGTCGGCCTCCGACAGGTTCTGGAGGGGCTTGAGGTAGTCCGGCATGGCACGCCACGTGTAGTGCTGGACCCATGGCGGCACGCTCAGGATGCGCTTCTCGACGAGATATTTGCGTACCGCTTCTTCGTCGCGCCGTTCGCGGGTAATCTCTTCGTCGATCGTCGCAGGGAGCGGCAAATCCGGCACGCCGAGGTTGCGATGCTCTTCGTAGGTTTGGAACGAGACCGAGCGCGCCCATTCCTGATGACCGATCTCCAGCAACTGCTGCGGCGAGTATGGAAGCAGTGCGACATTCTTGAGGAAATAAACGTAACCGGACTCGCCGATCGCCGACTGCGACGACATCGAATCTTTCATCCCATCCAACCACTGACCATAGGCTTCCAGAGCGCGCGCTGCCTCCTCCGCGGGGGCGTCGATTCGGCGCTGGGAATCCGCATCCAGCAATGGCCTCAAGGCCTCCACCGATGCCAGCAATCGCGGACGAGCATCGCTTAACTGCTCGAGCGCCAAGTCAGCAAAGGGCCGCACCGCTTCGCTCAAATTCCCCCGGGCCGCGATGACAATGTTCGGGATGGCCTTGAGAGTGGCAACAATATGTGCTCCGCGCTCCGGGGTGAAGGGCGGCGGCTCAAGCAGTAGCTGAACATAGGCTCCGAGAGACTGGTCAATGTAGAAATTGGGATTCTTCTTCCAAGACGCCAGATAATCGAGTTCCCAACGCGCGCGCGCAATTGCCGATCCCATCAGGCGATAATCGACCTGGCGCGCGACCGACCACTGCGAAGCATCGATGGCAGTCCACTGCCTTTCAAAATCGACCACTTGCGTACGGTATTTTTGAACCGCTGCGGTTGACCAGTTGGGAATCCATCCTGGCGGCCGCTCCAGGCGCGGGATATCGTCTGACGACTCCGGCATTTCGGCTGCACGCCAGGTCCAGAAATCCCGCGCCAGATCATCCAGAGCATCGGCACGCGCGAACTGCGCGCTCAGGGCTGCAGAAAGCAGCCCCATCAGAACAACACGAATCCACCCCATGTTTCGTCTCATCTCAATTGTCTTTTCACCCAGTTTGCTGAGCCTTTGAATCAAGGCGCACTTGGCTCTGAGTTGTGGAGCGCCTCGTCCATGGTCTGGTTATTGTGAGCGGTTTCGGTCACCACGCGCCAGCCATCGTCATACCCGCGAAACCCCACGGTCGCGCGATAATGCACCCCGCTATCGTAGAGAGCGGCGCCCACGGGATTCAGCGAAACCCAATGCCACGTGAAGTCGACATCGGCGAAATTGCCAGCCTTGGCAATTCCGGTAACTCCGACAAGTTCGCGCCGCCCAACCTGGATCGCAATCGGCCCGTTGGCCGACGACCCGTTCGCGATGAGCGGACGAATCGTATCCACTCCCAGCGGCGACAGAACGACGTCCCAGCAGGGCGGCGGATCGGTGCCGGGCAGACATTTCGCTTCGGTGCCGATGATCCATCCTCGGCGCTGCAGCACCATGGAATCCGGAGAGTTAAAGTCTTGGTTGGAAACGATGCCGGTTGTGAGCCAGAAAGTCTGCGGCGTTTTGAAGGCCGCGGAAGCGGAGATGAGGTCGGCCGCAAGACGCCGCGTCAGGAAATCACGCGGCGAACATCCCAGGGTCAGACATATCAAGACCAGACACAACGACACTGCCAGCAGCTTGTTTGTTTGGCTGATCCGCATGAATCCCGATTATGGTCGCGAGAGGATTTTAACGAATTGTGATTGCTTACGGGGCAGAAAAGGAGTGGACGCAATTTGGCGGTCGAATTTCCTCGACCACCGTCCGGGAATTTGGATGTGGCAAACTGGGCATTTCCCTTCCGGTGTCAGCTTGTATTCTGTGATCCGATAGCCGCGCCTGCGAATCAGCGTCTCATCGCATTGATGGCAACGGGTGTCCTCGAACTCTCCGACTCGCCCGGGAAGGTTGCCGCAATAGATGTAGCGCAGTCCGGCCGCTCGGCCGATTGTGGCGGCGCGCAGCAAATCCTCTGGCTCCGTGTCATTGGGAGACGTCATCTTGTAGTCCTGATGAAATGCGGTGACGTGCCAGGGGATATTGGGTGATACGCTGGCGAGAAACTCTGTCATTCTGCGCAATTCGTCGTCGCTATCGTTGAATCCGGGAATCAGGAGGGTCACGATCTCCAGCCAAATACCCATCTGGTGCAGGCTGCGAATCGTGTCGAGAATCGGCTGCAACCTTCCGCCCAGCTGGCGATAGTGGCGATCGCCAAAGCTCTTCAGATCCACTTTGTAGAGGTCGATGAAAGGGCGAAGATACTCCAGTACCTGCGGAGTTCCGTTGCCGTTAGAAACGAATGCGGTCTGTAAACCGGCTTCACGGGCGCGGCGAAAAACCGCGACCGCCCATTCACTAGTGATCAACGGTTCGTTATAGGTACTGACCATGACCTTCGCGCCCTGCGAGAGAGCGTTCTTCACCAACACGTCCGGATCGGCTTCGAGTGGCGGAGAAATCGCTTCCGGATCGCGCAGCGCCTGCGAGGTCACCCAATTCTGACAGTAGGAACAATGCAGATCGCAGCCTAGCATCCCGAAGCTATACGCAAGCGCGCCCGGGAAGGCGTGAAAAAAAGGCTTTTTCTCAATGGGATCGCACTGCGCGCCGGCCACGTAGCCGAATGGAACATATAGTTTTCCGCCGCGATTGAAGCGGACTTTGCAAACCCCCGGTTGGCCTTCCGGAATGGGACAGCAATGTCCGCAGGCATAGCAGCGAATTCGTTCGCGGTCAATCGGCTCCCAGAGCGCGGGATCGCCTTCGCAAACGCGGATATCGAGGAGGTCGCGAAGGGCGGGCATACGTCTATTTTACGACCGTGCGAGCGGAAAGGGTGTCGGGTTTCCATGCCTTGCGGCCGCCAGAGGTCAGATTCAGCCGCAAATTGACTAATTTCGCAGTTTTGGCCGGTAAATGCCGGAACTCCTACAATATTCGGAAGCGTAAATCGTCTACACCAATAGATGAACGACGCGGCGAGCCTGAAGCGAATGACTCTCGAGCAGGACCGGCGGATTTCCGAGGTGGTCGATCGCGAGCGATCCCGGCTGCGCAACTTCATCCGCAGACGCGTGCCTGATTCCGGGGACGCCGAGGATATTCTGCAGGACGTGTTCTACGAACTCGTCGAGGCGAATCGCCTGCTGATGCCGATCGAGCACGTAACCGGCTGGTTGTTTCGCGTGGCGCGCAACCGGATCACGGATCTGTTTCGCAAGAAGAAGCCGGAGCTATTCAGCGAAGCCGAGGTGGCGGACGAGAACGGGGAGCGGCTGCACTTGGAAGACCTGCTGCCTTCTCCGAATGCCGGGCCGGACGCGGCCTATGCGCGCAGTGTGCTGCTCGAAGAATTGGAACTTGCTCTTGACGAACTGCCGGAAGAACAGCGCGACGTGTTCGTAGCGCACGAGTTGGAAGGGCGCAGCTTTAAGCAGATGTCCGCTGAGAGGGGCGTGAGCGTGAATACCTTGCTGTCGCGCAAGCGCTACGCGGTATTGCATCTGCGCGAGAGGTTGCAGAGCATTCACGACGAATTTACGAAAGCATGAGGGACTGGATATGAGACCGCGATGGATGAAAATGATTTGGATTGCTCCGCTGGCGCTGGTGGGAATTGTGCTGTTCTGCTTCATTGGCGGCGAACTGGTGATGCACCTGTGGAACTGGCTGCTGCCGCCGCTGTTCGGCTGGCGTCTGATTACGTTCTGGCAAGCGCTTGCCATGCTCACGCTGTGCCGGATCCTGTTCGGGCGATCGGGATGGCACCGCGCCGGCCGCCCCAATTTCCGCCGCCGCATGCGGGAGCGCTGGGAGGGAATGACTCCGGAAGAGCGCGAGAAATTCCGCCACGGTATGCGCGGCGGCTGCGGGCCGTTCGGAGGCGCATCCGCCGCGGAGCCGAAGCCACAACCGTGACCGTGCGACGTGAACCCAAGACATATTGATCGCCGGGAAACTGACGATCGGCAAGACCTGACGTGTATCTCTTTCAGTTAGGCTTGGAATTTGCTGCTTGCGTGTGACTGTGCAGCCAGGCTTCAGCTTGTTGGCGGGCTTGCGCTACTTGAGCGGGTGTCATTCTCGCGGCCAGGTCCTGCATGCGAAACTTGCTGTTTTCATCGCCCTGCGCAACTGCCAGAACAGACCAGAAATAGGCTTTGGAGAAATCCTGCGGCACACCACGTCCAGCCTCGTAGTAGGCGCCGAGGGTTGACTGCGATCCTACATACCCTTGATCCGCGGCACGCTGGAACCATTCCACAGCCATAGTATCGCTTTGCGTGACCCCTTCACCGTTGTGGTAAAGAATGCCCATCTGATATTGAGCGTCGGCGTCACCTTGCCCGGCTAGCTGCCGTAGTTCAGCGAGCGAGAATGGATGCGCCGGCCGATTCCCGGCATTCGGCAGAGAAGGTGCTTCGGCCTTTTGCAACAAATTCTGCCCTGGTTGCGGCGATTGCGCAGAGTTCATCCAGTGTTTGTCGATAGTGGGCGCCAGCAGATAACCCGCGACGAGTGCGATGGTACCGAAAACTAAGACAAACAAAACGAAATGAGCCAGACTCGGACGCGCTGCTGGGACGGGAGCCGCAGGCCCAGCCGGCGCATCTTTCTCGTGTGAGTCCTGAGGCCACGATTTAGCCGTTTCTGCAGGCGCAGGCGCCACCGTGTCGAAACTGGACCGCACTCCCGGATCCACAACCGGAGTACCGGGCATCGATAGGAAGGCATTCGTCTCCGGTGGATTCGCGGGGGAAGCCGCGATGACAGCCGGTGGTTGAGTCGGAGCAGCCGTCTCTGCATTCTTGGGGATCAATTCCACCAGACGATCGAGGATCGTCCCGTGGATCCCGGCAAAGGTTCGAGGATACGGAGAGAAGACCTCGAGCAGCCCGACAACCCGAAAGTCGCTGAAGATCGGCACGGCCATGAAGGAGCCGATGCCTAACTGTCGGCAGATCTCGGGGTCCACGCGCGGATCGGCTTCCGAATCTTCACAGCTTACGAGCAGGCCGCTGTGAATGCAGTCTCCTGAAAGGCCAGAGCGGACATCGACTTCGGAGCCGACGGGCGGAGCCGGTTCGCCGACACTCGCGCGGCAGCGCATCTTGCCCTCGGTCAGAAGTGCCAGAGCGGCACCGGAGGCTCCTGTAAGATTCATCGCGCGCCGGGCAAGGAGTTGCACGATGGCATCGGATTCAAAAGCCGGATCGTGAGCTTCGGCCTCGGGGCCGTCGGCTGCGCGCGCTTCGATAGCGCGAACCTCGCGGCGCACATCATCCAAAGCGGAAAGCAATTCAGCGGGCGCAGGGAGCGCCGGGTCGGGCAGGCCCGGCATCGAAGTTGGGATCGGCGCGAAGGCGGGCGACGACAGGGGAATGGGCGCCGATGCACGAGATTCTGCGCTCGGCGATAAATGGGGGACGGTAGGCTCGTACTCGAGCGGGACAGCTGACGATGTACTTCCCCCGTTATGGTTCGCGATTTGTGCCGCGCGCGCGGCATAGTTGGTCGATGCGATGAGCAGGTTGGCGAAAAGCCATTCGCCCAGAACCTCTCGCGCGCCCTCGGGCAGGAAAGAAAAACGAATGCCGGCGCGGCCCGTATCATCGGTCCACATGACCTGGCCGCTACCGTGTATGTACTTCTTTGTCTCTGGAAGATCGAGGCAGAGGGAGATGGCGCGGTTGACTTCCAGATGGGTACTGTTGTGCGGTGCGACGGGAACGGCGGTTTGCACAGCGAAGCCGTCTTCGTGCAGGTCGATCAATTCGCTAAGGTCAACCACCAGACCTGACTGCGGCGTGTTGAAACTGACGTAAACCGGAGTGTGGAGTTTTTGACGAATGGTGCGGCGACGCTCTCCGTGAGGAAGCGGGGCCGGATTTGGCCATCTCAGAACGCTCTGGTCCATGGACGTCGCATACATATTACCTCAGCGGGGAACGGAGGAGAGCAAGATTGATGAGAAGCGTTGCGGAATCGGGAAAGCACCTGACTAGAGGTTGGCGACGTAGGACGGGATGCTGGCCTGTTGGGTGGCGATCAGCGTGTCCGGCATTGTCCAGACGCGATCGAGTGCGTCGGCCAGGGCGGCAGGAAATTGGGAGGTCAGAAGATTGACATCCAAATGCAGATCGCGATCGCTGTAGGCGCGGTAGACGACGAGCGAACCGCGCGACTGGTTGGAAGTCGTCACCAGGTCGAGGGTCAGTTTCCAGGAGGGCTCGCTGGAGATGGCCACCATATGCGGCACCTTGCTCCAATGGAGCCGGCGTTTGGTTGCCAGCGAGTGATCCTTGAAAGTCATCGAGGGCTGAAGTTCAAAAGCATCAAAATCATTGCCTTCGAAAGCGGCCACGAGAATATTGCGGACCTGATCGAAATTGCCGGCGGCTTTCAACTCCTCGACAGCGCGGCGCACGGCGAGATTATTGATGACGATCTGGCGCTGCTCGATGGTGCGTTGCGCCACGCGGCGAAGTTCGCCGAACTCGAGATAGTTGAGATGCTGCACACCCAGCCAGATACCAGTTCCAACCACGCACAGCACCAAACCGAGGGTGCTGCCGGTGGGCCAAAGCAGGAACAGGCTGAGCATGGCGAATAGCGCGGAGACGGCATAGAGAACGATGACCACCTGGCGGTGCGACATGCCCATCTGCAGCAGTTTGTGGTGAATGTGTTCGCGGTCGGCGGTAAAAATGGGGCGTCCGCTGATGATACGGCGCACGATCGAGAGAGACGTTTCGAGAATCGGCAAGCCGAACGAGACCACGGGAATGGCGACGGCGATGAAAGTGGGGGCTTTTTCGGCGCCAGCCAAGGCGAGGGCGCTCAGCATGAAGCCGATGAACAAACTTCCGGAGTCGCCCAGGAAAATGGTCGCTGGATTGAAGTTGAACCGTAAAAAGCCGAGGATCGCTCCGGCCAGGGTTACGCTCATCAGCGAACAAAGCCAGGAATGGTTGACGAGGGCGACGACAAAAAACGCGATCGTCGAAAACAGGGCGGATCCGGCAGCCAGGCCATCAAGGCCATCAATCAGGTTGAATGCGTTTGTGACGGCGACCACCCATAGCACGGTGAGCGGCAAACCAACGAACCAGGGCAGCGTATGCGGGAAGATCAGGGGCAGGGCAAGGACGCGCATTCCGCCCAGAAAGAGCATGCCGGCGGCAATGGCCTGCACGAAAAACTTTAAGTACGGTCCGGCGCCGTACAGATCATCATAGATGCCAAGACAGAAAATCAGGCAGGCCGGAAGATAGATGCGAAGGAGCGTAGTGGGAACGAGTTCAGACGCCAGCCTTGGAAAGATGAGGGAGAGACCGAGCCAGAGGATCAAACTGACGGAAAACGCCAGGAAGATAGCGACGCCGCCCAAACGCGGAAGTGGTGTTTGATGCAGGTGTCTTCCACCTTGCGGCGTGGAGACCCATCCGCGGCGAGTTGCCATATCTCGCACGGCGCGCGTGGCCACAAAGGAGAACGCGAGCGAAAATGCGAACAGCCCAAAAAACAGCAGGGTCACTCAAATTTCCTTCCGGCAAAGCTGCCGGGCACTCCAAGCACACTTCCAGAATTTTCCGTCACTTTTTCTCGGCCTGGTTCGGCCGTTTGTGGCGCACAGGGCTGCTGGATTTTTTGATTGCCTCAAAATATACAACCGGAGTCTGTGGATGGGCAATAGTCCATGCACATTTGACTATTGATTCTTTGGGGTCAGTTGATGTGCGAGGCTGGAGTAGTCCGCATGCTCAGCGGAAAGCAAATTCAGGAGTGCAAGAGCAGATTACAGCCAGCAGAGTATAACGATCGTCGTGCTAAACTCAGTGCACGCATAAATCCAGGAGCTTCAGTATGTCGGGGTGGAATGGCGCTTTCCTCCTGCGAGCCTCGCAGGTTCTGTTTGTTGGGTTGTACAGCCTCACGGTTCTGGCACAAACGCCGTTTCCTGGGAACAGTCCGCAGCCTCCGGCGGCCCAACAAGCGGGCAATACCTCTTCATCGTCTTCCGATTCGTCGCCGTCGGCAACGGATTCAGCGTCGCGTCATCCCATTGCGAACTCGAATATAAAGCTTGGAGTAGGTGACCTGATCGAGCTGACCGTTTTCGGCGTCCCGGAACTAACGAGCAAGACCAGAATCAGCGGATCGGGAGATATTTACCTGCCGTTGATTGATTATGTCCACGTTGGCGACCTCACGACGGACGAAGCGCAGGAGTTGATTCAAAAGCGGCTGGAAGACGGAGGCTTTGTGCGCGGGCCGCACGTTTCTATTTTCGTGGTTGAGTCGGCGTCACAAGCCATCATCACAGTGGGAGAGTTCCAACACCCCGGGCCTTACACCGTGACCGGCAACCGCCGGCTGTTTGACATGATCTCAGCGGCCGGTGGATTAACAGAGAAAGCCGGGCGCATGGTGACGATTGAACATCGTGACGATCCCGATCACAAGGTCGTACTCGAGCTCTCGGAGAATCTGGCGGAAGACACAAAAAACAATGTGGAAGTGTACCCGGGAGACACGATTATCGTATCGCGCGCCGGTATTTTCTATGTTGTCGGGGACGTGCAACACCCAAGCGGATTCCTGATCGAGGACAGCTCGTTGACCGTACTGAAAGCGCTGGCATTGGCCGGTGGCAGCAACCGAACGGCTGCTTTGAATAAGACCAAGATCCTGCGGAAGACGCCAAATGGGATTCAGGAAATTCCGGTTGAGCTGAAGAAAGTCCTCTATGCGAAGGCCCCCGATATGCCGCTGGTGAAGGGCGACATATTGTTCATTCCGGGAAGTTCGGCCAAGGCAGCAGCCTACCGGACCGCGGATGCGGCGGTGTCGATGTCCACCATGTTGGCGGTCGTGGCAGTACATCCTTAACGGCTCTCGCGGTGGACCACTCGACTTTAATTGGGAAAACGAAGCCTGACCCGCACTGCAAACTACTAGAGCGCCCGCTCTTCCCGGTGGCCGTCGATTGAGGGAACGCCGTACTGCATTCGCCTTTTTGGATTAGATTTGCGGAGATCGCGAGGCACATTCCTGGATGGAGACCGGGACGAGCAGTTCACATCAGGCTACGGCGGCCCTCTCCGGCTCCTTTTGCGCCAGCAAGCTCTCCAGCACTGCAATGTAGTTCCGCGCCGTTTGCTCGCGCGACAGGTTGGCAATGATATATCGCCTCCCACTCGCCCCCATGTCCCGGCGCTGATCCGGGTGGCGCGCCAATTCGCAAATCGCCTGCGCGAGCGCATGGCTGTCTTCCGGCGGAACAAATACTCCCGCGCGCGCGTCTTCGACGAGCTGACGAGACTGGCCGTCCACGGCAATGATCACGGGACGTTCACAAGCCATGTATTCGAGAAGTTTGGTGGGGATGACGGTCTTGAACAACTCGGTTTTTTTCAGCATGACCAGGCAGACATCAGAAGCCGAAACGAGGGCAGGTATGCGCTGCCGCGGCTGCTCACCGATGAATTGCACGTTGGTCAAGCCACGGGCGGAGGCCAACTGCTGAATGCGCTCTTTTTCCGCGCCTTCGCCGATCAGTACAAAGGCGGCATTGGGCAGGCTGGCTTGCAGTTCCTGGGCAGCGGCAATGAGTGTCTCAAGACCATGAGCCAAGCCCATGGTTCCCACATAGCAAACCACAAACCGAGGGCCGGATTCGACTTCCTTGAACGCGAACTGTGCGCGTTCGTCCGCAAAAGTGGAAGCGGGACAGAAGAGATCAGTTTCAACACCGTTCTCGATTACGGAAATTTTTTCTGGTGGAACATGCCAGTCACGGATCAGACACCGCTTGAACGCGGGCGTGACCACGACGATGTGGCTTGCCTGGCGATAGAGAAATCCGGCGATCGCCGCAAGCGAACGATGCAGCAACGATCCCTCTGCGCCGGCGCCGACCGCAACCAGAGATTCGGGCCAGAGGTCGCGCACCTCGAAAACAAAGGGAACACGCTTCCAGCGGGCGATCCACCACCCGGAAAGCGCAACCAGGAGTTGCGGCGACGTAGCGATGATAACGTCGGGCTTGGTCAATCCCAGCCCGCTGACGGCAGCTGAAATGCAGAACGAGGCATAGTTTCGGATTCGCTCATGCGCTTTGCGGTTGGGTAGAGGCCACAACCAAGTGCGCTCCACCTGCATGCCGTCGACGATCTCGCGGTAGCGATAGTTCCAAAGGCGCGAGCGCCATTCGGCTGGCACGACTCCGGTCGGATGATTCGGGAATCCGGTGAGCACGGTGACGTCGTGTCCCATGCGCGCCCAATGGCGCGACAATTCGGCAGCGCGGGCGGCCGGTGCCCCCATTTCGGGGGGGAAGTATTGCGATACGTAGAGAATCTTCACGATCAGTAATGGAGCAACTTAAAAATGGCCTTCTCAACAAAGGCTCGCGAGCGATTCCCGGGTCGTTGGGCATAGCCTTCCCATCGATCCGCTACTTCGAGGAAGCGGATATCGCCTGTCAGATTTTTCATTATCCGCAACTGTACGATATGCAGTCGGTGATAGAAAGGGCTGGCCAGCATTTTCAGGCGGATTCCAGATTGCTCATAGAGCGACCAGTAACCGGTATCAAAGCGGGCGAGGTTGTGGAGCAGGGTCTTGACTCCGCGATCGAAGATAGCTTTTGCCGCAGAATCTTCATTGGCAAGCGCGTAGTCAAACACGCCCCATAGCGCCCAGATGAATCCGTTCAGAATGTGGGTTGGTGGGTCTACCAGATATTCTTCGATCCAGAGATTTTTTTTGTCGTCTTCGAATAGCACGCCGCCCTCGGCAATTGCCCTGGTCATGGAAACGAACGCCTTCTCTGCCGCCTGCTGAAATTTTTCTTCGCCGGTATGAGCGTGGGCGCGCAGCAGGAGCGAAGTACCCTGCCCCTGGGCCAGGCCGGAATACCAGGGGGCCTTGAGCGTGTCGCGATAATCCCAGTCGAAATGATGGTTCCAGACAAACAGACCTGCGGAATTTTGTTCCAGGTTGACGACAAGCCAGTGGGCGGCTTTGAGAGTCCTCTGGAGGCGAGTTTCGTCTCCGGTTTGACGGAAACGGTTGAAGTTTGCCAGTCCCCATTGCGCAATGGCGATGGGATTGTACTGAAGTCCAATCGCGCCGCGATAGTCGAGCATCGGGATGCCGTTGGCGTCATAATGCCCAGCATAGTCGGCTTTCTGGTGGAAGGGCATGTAATACTCGCCCAGACTCGTGGACGTGGCACGGGAATTGATTTCCGGGACATCGTGCCAGAAGTCGAGTTGGCTGCGTCCGGAGCCGAGATAGGCGGGAAGGACGCGGCGATAGTAATTCCAACGGGTGGCCAGGCTCATACCCTCAGGGAACCTTGTGGCTGCGCGCACGCGGGCGATTCGACTTCCCAGACCGTGGTAACGAGGTCCGCATCCTGGACCGCGATGGTCGTCGCGGCCAGGTAGTTGGTTGAGTTGTAACCATCGGGAAGGATCGCGTTGCCGTACTGAAAATAGCGCATGGAGAGCATGTCTTTTTTCCAGCGGCCGAGGAGCTTCCATTCGACCTGATCGCCTGACCCCACGAGATGGACCTCCCGGCTTCGGTTTACCGAACTCGGTTCGACCATGGTCGTGAAGAAGATGGCATTCCCCACGCGGCAACCGAAGATCGATGAGCTTTCGAGATCGGCAATCGAGTCGACTTTGCCGCCGCGATCCATGCGAAGCACGTGGTTTTTCTCGAAGGGAGTGTCGGTCGAGAGATAAAGCGCATCGGGCGTGGGGACCGCAGCCACGGCACGGGCCTGCTGGTTGCCGGAGAGCACCTCCTCAACGCACCGGAGGTTACAAGAGGCTCGCAGAATCTTGCACTCGGAACCTTCGTCGCCGGTCAGGATCCAGAGGCAATCAGCCCAACGGTCGTAAATAATGTTGTGCACGTGACGGATCGCACCGGCGCGAAAGGTGTGGGCGATATGCCAAGTCTCACCGCGATCCGAAGAAGCGTAGATGTGGACCTCGGCGCGCTCGCGATTGTCAAAATACTCGCCCCAGTAGATTGTTCCATCAGCAACCGCGGTGATGTGAAGCGGGCGCGTGCCGCGGCGGATCTTGTGAGTTGCGCGAAACCGATTGCTCGCGGGAGTTCGCGTCACAATTGCGCCGGGAACCGCGGCGATTATAGTAGGGTGTTTAGTTTGGCTGGCGGTCCGCTCGTCATCTTTCGCCTGGAGAATTGCCAGCGCGTGAAAGCCATCGCGCACCAGACGCTGCGTGATGATTGCACGCGATGTGAGGCTTCTCCACCAGGCCGGGTCATAGCTCGCGACCAGTTGCCATTCTGCAACAGGGAGCGCGTTGAACCGAAGATTTAAGCAGTGGAGTTGATAGCCACGACAACCATAGAGCACGTCACCGTCCCACGCGAGAACTCGAATGCCGCGATAGGAGGCGGTCTGCCGGACCTGCAGGACGTGAGAACTCGCTCGGCTCTCTGAAACTGGAATCATCTTCTGCGCTCTCACCTGGGCTGCGTCTAGCCGTCCGTCTTGCGCGCAAGAAACGGGCCGATGGCGAGCACGTCCATTTTTGTGCGCTGAAAGCAATCGATCGCTTCCTGAGGAGTGCATACGATCGGCTCGTTCTCATTGAAGCTCGTGTTCAGAATCACAGGGATACCGGTTTTCTTCTCAAACGCCTTGATCAGATCGTAGTACAGCGGGTTCTCTGCGCGCGCGACGGTCTGCAGGCGGCCGGTGTTGTCGACGTGGTTGACAGCGCACAGGCTCGCTCGTTTTTCGGGACGGATTTTGTAGACATGCAGCATGTAGGGCGACGGATGATCATGCTCAAAGTATTCGTGTTGGGCTTCGGCGAGAATGGCGGGCGCAAAAGGACGGAACCATTCGCGATGCTTGATGCGCGCGTTCAATACATCCTTCATATCGGGCAGGCCGGGATGCGTAACGATGGAACGATTGCCAAGCGCGCGGGGACCCCATTCCATGCGCCCCTGGAACCATCCCACCACGTTGCCTTTCGCCATCTCAGCGGAGACGGCATCGAGTAAAGGTTCGCGTCCCAGTTTCTGGTGTTTCACGCCGGCGGCCTTCAATGCCGATTCGACTTGGGCGTCGGAAAATTCGGGGCCGAGGTAAGCGTGATCCATTTGCTGTTGACGCGGGCGCTGCAAGGTTGCGTGGTAGGTGTGGAGCGCGGCACCAATGGCCAGGCCTTCGTCTCCGGCCGCGGGTTGGATCCAGGTGCGGCGGAATGGCGTGCGGGCAAACAGTTTGCCGTTGGCCACGCTGTTGAGCGCGCAGCCTCCTGCCATGGCTAGATTCTCGTCGGGCACCCGTTTGTGCAAATCGTTCGCGAGATGGAAGAAGACTTCTTCGAAAACATGTTGCATGGCATAGGCCAAGTCCATATCGCGCTGTGTAATTTCCGCATGCGGTTCGCGGGGTGAACCGAAGAGCTTCTCCATTTTGTCGGAGAAATGGCGCGCCAGGCGCACGGTTCCATCGGGCAGAACCTGCATCCCTGCGTTGCTGCCGAGCGGTTTGAAGTGGCTCATGTTGAGCTGGAAACTACCGTTCTTAAGCGTTACAACCTTGCGAATTTCATCAACGTAGGCGTCTTTTCCGTAGGGCGCGAGTCCCATGACTTTGCCCTCGTCCCCATATTTTCGGTAGCCAATGAAATCGCAGATCATGGTGTAGAAACTGCCGAGCGAGTGCGGCAGGAAGACACGGTCGAGAATGTAAATGTTGTTACCCTCGCAGCGCGCCATCATGGTTGAGACGAAATCTCCCGATCCGTCATAGCTGAAACCTGCAGCTCTGTCCCATGGGCAGCAGTAGTAAGCGCTTGCGATGTGGGCGAGGTGATGCTCGACGTGATGCTCCTGAAACTTCAGACTGGCGGCGTCGACATCCAGCGCCTGCGCCAGGAGCGCACGCACGTCGCGCATCGATTCCTTGCGCTGGCGCATTTTGATGAAGTTCAGGATTTTGGCGGGATTGGCCAGGGCATATTGGACTTTCTTCGCAAGATTGGCGGCGCTGTCCTGTCCAACGGCTACGTGCTGAACATCGGTGAGTCTTGCACCCACGGCATCGAGACAGGCCTTTACGGCCAAAGCAGGAAACCCGCCGTAGTGCTTGTGCCGGTTCAGACGCTCCTCGGCCACCGCAAAAAGAATTCTTCCGTCCTGGATGACGGCCGCGGACGAATCGGCATGGAACATGTTCAGGCCCAGAATCAGCATGTACGGCGCATTTCCTCTCTTTTCCCGGTTGCTCGCTCGTCGGTGGATTATTCCTGCATGGCCAATGCGATGAACTCTCTCACGTTAACGTCGATGGACTGGCCGGTCTGACAGGCATTTTGCAGGCGCATGGTTGCAAGGGCTGAGCTGACGATTTCATCCAACGAAATTGGCGGCGGAATTTTGCCCTGCACACTATCGACGAAGGCGCGCATTTCGAACTTATGTCCCTTGTCCTGTGACCAGCGCGTGCGCCAGATTTGCTTGCGGCCGTTGCGTACGAGCTCAAGACGTCGGAAGTCTTCGAGGATCGCAACCGATGCGCCACCGAAAACTTCGATTCGCTCCTTCGATGCGGACTTGTCACCGTTCGCCATGTAAGTGATCGTGCCCAACGTGCCGTTCTCGAACTTCAGCGTCGCGACGATATTATCCATTCTGTATTGGCCCGGGTTGCCCACGCTTTGGGCTTGCACTTCCACGGGACTCGCACCCGCGAGGAAACAAAGAAAATCGACAAAATGACAGACCTCGCCCAAGATCCGTCCGCCACCTTGATCCGGATCATTCACCCAATGATCTGCGGGAAGGTACCCGGCGTTTACTCGATAGTGCATGGATAGCGGCTCGTGGATCTCAGCAAGAAATCTTTTCATCTGGATCGCCATCGGAGCGAAACGGCGATTGAATCCGACCATGAGCACGGATGCTCGTTCTGCGGTCCGCTTCGACATCGTAAGCACGATCGCAGCTAATTCGGCCTCAGTCAGGCAAAGAGGTTTCTCGCAGAAAACAGACTTTCCTGCCTCGAGCGCGGCAAGCGTCTGGCGTGCATGGAGGTGATGACGAGTCGCGATCACGACAGCGTTGATCTTGGGATCGCTCAGAACTTGCTCTACCGAGTTTGAGCAGCAGGTGAAACCGAATTTGTCAGCGGCGCTTCGACTGCGCGGCCCCGTAGCGTTGCAGACACCCACCAAAGACACATCAGGAATTGACTTCAAAGCGGGCAGCAGAGTGTTTTGCGCGAAGGCCCCCGCCCCGAGCACACCGACGCCGACGGAGTTCTTGCCCGGTTGAAGACCGGCACTCACTTCGACCACACGTCGGTCGTGAACGTCCCGCACGGCTTCGGCCACGGGGTAGGTGAGGAGTACTCCCAAAAAGGGCTCGTTCGTGCGGCCCATGATGAGGTCGTATGCCCGCGCCGCGTCATCGATCGAAAAGCGGTGCGTGATGAGCGAAGGCAGATCGAGCTTGCCGCCGGCAATGAGGTGCAGGAAGGCTTCCATGTTTCTGTTTTCTGTCCAGCGAACGTGGCCGATGGGATAATCCAATCCCTTCTGCTCGTAAGCGGCGTCGTAACGGCCTGGACCGTAGGAACGGGAGACGCGGAAATCGAGTTCTTTCTCGAAGTAGAGCTTGCGCTGAAGCTCCAGCCCCACGGTTCCCACCGCGACGACGATCGCTCGATCGCGAGCGACTTCCGCGGCCAAGTTGACCGGGGCACTGCTGGGAGTTTCGGCGGTGATTAAAACCGAGTCCACGCCTGCTCCGCCGGTCGTCTGGAAGCACAGGTCGCGAAATTCGCCCGCGCTGATGCAAACGGCTTCGGCACCGCCTTTGATTGCAAGCTCGGCGCGTTGTTCTATCAAATCCATCCCGAGCACACGGGCACCGGCAGCTTTCAACAACTGCACGGTGATCTGGCCCAGCAATCCCAGGCCGATGACCGCAACTGTTTCGCCCAGCGAGACACCGGCAGTGCGAATGCCATGCAGGCAGATCGCACCGACGGTTCCGAAGGCGGCTTCGTCGAATGAGACGCGCGTGTCCTCAGGTATTTTCGCGGTCAGCAATCGAGGGATGCAGGCAAGTTCGGCATGGGCAGCGTATCCCGCGCCAGCGCATGCCACCCGGTCGCCAACGCGGATGTCGGAGACACCGTCGCCGATTGCCACCACGGTTCCGGCGCTGCTATAGCCGATGGATTGCGGTTGCGACAGGCGCGACCGCACGGCGCTCAAGGTTGCAGACAAGCCGTCGCGATGCAGCTTGACCATGACGTCGCGCACGAGATCCGGACGAGCTTTGGCTTTCGATAAAAGGCTCTTCTGTGCAAATTCCGCGGAGGCGCGCTCGGTGCCGGCCGAGACCAGCGAGACGGCGGTTCGCACGAGCACGCATCCGGGCAGCAACTGGGGCGCGGGAACTTCTGCCACCCTCAGATCACCGGTGCGTGCGTCTTGAAGAAGTTGCTTCATGCGGTCATTGGTTCATGCGCTCGCTGCGGCGCATCGGTTTTTCGCTGGGCAAACGATCGAGCGCCTCCATCGAGGAAGAGTTGCATCCAGGTTTCGAGTGTAAGAAATTGCCAGATTTGCATCGACCAGTCTTCGGCGCCGCGCCGGTGAGCGTCCACATATCCGCGAACGATTTCGGGGCGAAAGAGACCACGGCGGCGTATTTGCGATTCCGAGAGCAAGTCATCGACCACTGGACGCAGATCGTGCGCCAGCCAATAGTCTACCGGAGCAGCGAAGCCAGCCTTCGGCTGTTGCAAAACTTCCGCCGGCAACATCGTACGCATAGCCTCACGGAAAATGTACTTCGTCACGGGTCTCCACTTCCCTTTCAGCTTCCATTCCGGTTTCACGTTCGACGCTACAAATTCGGCGAGATGGCGGTCCAGAAAAGGGACACGCACTTCGACCGACGAAGCCATACTCATCTTGTCGTTATAGGTCAAGTTAAGCGTCGGCATGAAAATCTTTGTATCGAGGTAAAGCATCTGGTTCAGAAAGTCAGAATGCTGAACTTTTTCAAAGGCGGCCAAATGACGGCTCGATGGATTGCCGCGCGACCGCGACTGATCGGCAGCGTAAAGGTCGTCTTTTTGCTGCGCATCGAGATACGTACAGTTGCGGATGAAGGCGTCCTCCGGGCTGAGGGCCGCGCTGCGGGCCATCTTCTTGGCCAGTCGCACGGGCCCTTTCAGCGATGTGCCGCGCAGGCTGGGAAGCGCAAGCATCGTCTTTTCGGCGGCGGATCGCGCGAATCCCGGCACTCGCCGGTAATCTTCTGCCCATGCGCTTGCCACATGCTTGCGATATCCGGCGAAGAGTTCGTCGCCACCCACACCGGAAAGGAGCACAGTGGATTGTTTACGCGCTTCGCGGCAGACCAGATAAGCGGTGACGATGGCGGGATCGGCCGTGGGCTCGTCCATGTGCCAGGTAAGTTCAGGCAATAAGTTGACGACATCCGGTTCAACAACGATTTCGTGATGTTCGCACCCGAGTGCTCGCGCCAAGCGACGAGGAACGGCCGGATCGTCGATGGTAGTTTCGCCGACACGATATTTTTCGGGAAAAGTAATCGTGTAAGTGCGGACGGAGCACTTGCGTGCCATCGCAGCGACAATGCTCGACGAATCCAGGCCCGCGCTTAAAAAAGCGCCAATCGGGACGTCGCTGACCATCTGTTTTTCAACCGACGCGCAGAAACGGTGTTTTATTTCTTGTTCGAGATCGGCCTGATTCTTTTCGAACGCATGGCCAGCGGGCGGGAACGAAAGATCCCAGTATTGATTGATCTTCAGTTCGCCCTGCTGCCAGATCGCGTAATGTCCGGCTTCCAGCTTGCGAATTCCCTCGAACATGGTCGCCGGATCGGGCACCCAGAGAAACGTCAGATATTGGTGCAAAGCCTCCATGTTCATTCGAGCTTCGATACCGGGGACCTCAAGCAACGCCTTGATCTCGGAGGCGAAGGCAAGTTTGCCGCCGCGCTCGTGGTAATAGAGCGGCTTGATTCCAAAATGATCGCGAGCCAGAAATAGTCTTGGCGATGAGTCCCGCAGATCGCAGATTGCGAAAGCAAACATGCCGTTCAGGCGATTGAGGCAATCAACGCCGTACTCTTCGTAGAGATGAATGATCGCTTCGGTATCAGTGTGGGAACGGAAGCGATGTCCCTTGGATTCGAGCTCATGGCGCAGATCGGCGAAGTTGTAGATTTCTCCGTTGTAGGTGATCCAGACGGAGCCGTCCTCATTGCACATCGGCATGTGGCCATCGGGGGACAGGTCCAGAATCGCCAAGCGTCGACTGCCGAAGCCAATGTAGGTGCCATCGCCGAAACGGCGTTCCCAAAGCCCGGAGTCGTCTGGTCCGCGATGCGACTGCACGGCGGTCATACGAGCCAGTGTTTCGGCGTCACCGCAATTCACGAGGCCGCTGATGCCGCACATAGCCTAGGCTGCCTTCCTGGCGGAGCGGAGCTCGTAAATCTTGGCTTTAATGTGAAAAAACTGGACACCTTGGAAGGTGCAGTAGATCAGACCTGGAATACCGTCCAGAAATCCCAGCCGGATGAAATACTTGTACACGAAGAAAAGGATAGGGGAACCCGGAACCTGCTGAAAGTGCCGGCGCAGCCAACGGCGGCGCTGAGCCTGCGTCCCCCAGAATGCGGGCTGAATTTCGTTGTTGCCCTGGTTGCCTTCGAGCCAGACACGCGCTTCCCAGTTGGAGTATTCGTTGTGCTTCTGGATGTAGCGATCGAGAGATTCGACGTTGTGATGGATCAGCGGATGACCAAGCCGGCGTGCCGTTCCGTCAACGACGACGTGCTCGTGCACTTCCATGTCCGCCATGCTCTTGTCTTGATCTTGCAAGCGGCATTCATAGCGGCCGAGGCCTTTGCGGAATAACGAGAGCTTCCAGAAACTCGCCCCACTGTGCCGTAAGCGGCGGCCGAGAAAATACATTTCAAGCGCAATGTAGTAGCCGTTGATGCTTGGGTCCTGGATCGCCTGGCGAATTTCTTCGCTCAGTTCCGGAGTTAGCACCTCGTCGGCATCGAGCAACAGGATCCAGTCATAGGCGAGGGGCAATGTATCCATCGCCCACTGGCGTTTCTTGGGCCAACCGCCGGCATAGTGGAACTGAACCACCTTGGCTCCGTACGATTGAGCTATGCGAGCGGTGCTGTCGGAGCTGTTGGAATCGACCAGGTAAACTTCACCGACCTCTTTGAGCGACGCCAGGCAGCGCGGGAGGTTATGCGCCTCGTTGCGCGCTGGAATGATCACGGTGATGGGAAGCGCAGGCGCAGGCCGGACGGAACTTGAGACCTCAGATTCTGTTTTCGTTTCGATCACGTCTGTCCTGGAAGGTGAAAGTCTTATTATCTTAGCGTGTCAGGCGGCTGGTGAGGCGGAGATTTTCGCAGTCGGCACGTGCTAGTATCCCATTCGGAAACATCGCCTCAACTCTTTCTGGAAGTTGTATCCGCGCGCTCCGGCCCGCGCCATGGGTCGCAAGTCCAGCCTCTTCCTCATGATTTCTGCCCGGAAACCTGTCGCGCAATCAGGCTTTGAGTGCGCGCAGTCAGAGATTCTGCTCGCACCAGGCTTTTAGCACAAACAATGACCAAGGGCGCGACCACGAAGTTTGGCCCGCCAGAAACCGGCTCCAGACGTCCTGCACTGCGCTGGCGCTGAGAAAATCCCGGCTCCCGTCGTCCTTTCGCAGCGTATCTTCCACCACGGGCTTCATCTCGGAGCGCAGCCACTGCTCAAAGGGCAGCGTGAAGCCGCGCTTGGGCCGATTCACAATTTCCCTGGGCAACTCGATGCCGAGACTAGCAAGCAAGAGACTCTTAGGGGAATCGCCTTGCAGTTTGCGGCTCCCTGGTGTGCGAAAGCAGGCTTCCACCAGCGCGCGATCGAGGAACGGGACTCGCAGTTCGAGCCCATGAGCCATGCTCATGAAATCGGAGTCGCGGAGCAATGTGTTGCGCATGTAGAAATGCGATTCCAGATAGGAAACGCGGTTTATGGGATCGAGGCCGGAACTGTCGGCCTCGGACTGCTGCAGGAGATTTTCCAGTTCCCGGTTCACGGATTCGTGATCGCCCGAGTACAGCGCATTGCGTTCTGCCGCCGTGAATAGATTGCGCGTCAGGAAATAGGGGTGAGTTGCCGCGCCTTCGCGGGAGCCTTTTTCCGACGCCAGTTCGGCAAACTTGCGGTTGCGGTCGTTCTTTCCGGCCAAAAGAGCCATCGACGCCGCGATCGGACGGCGTATCACGGATGGGAGTTTTGCGAATCCGGCCGCGGCCCGTTCCATTTTTGGCACGCGACGAAAAGTCGAGTAGCCGGCGAACATCTCATCGGCGCCTAAACCGGTTAAAGCCACTTTGACGCCGGCCGCGCGCGTCTTTGCGGAAACCAGCCACGTGTTGATGCCGTCAATGGTCGGCTGATCCATCGAGCGCAGAGCATCCGGAAGCGCGGAGAGCGCGTCTTGCTGCGAAATCATAATCTCGTGATGATCGGTGCCGAAACGTCGTGCGACGGTTTGCGAGTACTGAGCCTCATTGAATTCTTCTTCGGTAAACACAAGCGAAAATGTCGATGCGCGCACTCCGGCCTGGCTCATCACCGCAACGAGCGCGCTCGAATCGATGCCACCGGAGAGAAATACTCCAACCGGCACGTCGCTCACTAAGTGCGAAAGGACGGCACTCCGCAGCAGATCGGGAAGACTTCGGACCGCGTCGCTGGCAGACGAACTTTGAGCTTGTCCGCTCGTGTAAGGGGAATCATGGTCAATGCTGTGGAGAGCACTCCAATACTCTCGACTCTGCAGGCTTCCCTTCTCCAGGGAGATCACGTGCCCCGGCGGTACGGCGGAGATGCCTGCAATGATCGTATGCGGCTCGTACACGGAGCCGAAGGCAAGAAAGCTGAAGACTCCATCGGCGCCGAGCTGGCGCGTAACCAAACCCGTTTGGAGCAGGGCTCGTACCTCGGACGCAAAAAGAAAATGGCGAGCGGACTGATGGTAGTAGAGAGGCTTGATTCCCATCGGGTCGCGCACCAAGAGAAGTTGCTGGCGCGCCTCATCCCAGAGCGCAAACGCGAACATGCCGCGCAAGCGAGAAAAGGAATCGCCGCCCCAGGTGCGATAAGCGGTGAGAATCACTTCCGTGTCGGAGTGGCTCTGAAAGCGATTGCCGGCGGCTTCCAGTTCGGCGCGGAGTTCGCGAAAGTTGTAAATCTCGCCGTTGAAGACGATCCAATTGCCGGTGGGGACGTCCTGCATGGGCTGATGGCCAAGTGGTGAAAGGTCGATGATGGAGAGCCGTGTGTGCGCGAAGCCGGTTTGAAGGTTTGAATTGGAATTGCCCGGAATGATGACGGTGCCGGAATCGTCAGGGCCGCGATGCTTGAGCGAGCGAACGGCGTTGTTGAGGATGTCCTGGGAGAGACCTCCATCTTTCGCAACGATGCCGAAGATCCCACACATAGGGTCGGTTTACTTGAACGCCTCGACGTAGAGGGAGTGCGGCAGATCTTTCAGGTCCCCCGGCGCGAAGGGCGGGACTTTGCTTTGATAAAGGCGGCTCTGCTCTTCGGCGGAGCTCTCAACCGTTCTGAAGCCCGCCTGGCCGAGCACCTCTTCCATGTACGAGAAGTCAAAAGCGGCGCGATGCTGGCCATCGCAAAAAATGAAGTTTGAGAACCGGCCTCCCAGCGAATCGAAATTGCGTGGAAATGAGTCGAACCAAGCGGTCCGATTCTGGTGGTAGGCCTGGATTGCACTTTCGAGATTCGGAACAATTAATCGCAGTCCCCCACCGGGCTTGAGCACGCGAAAACATTCCCTCAGCAACAAATCTAACTCATCGGAATAAAAGTGCTCGAACATGTGCGTGGAATAAATAGAGTCGACCGAACTGCTTCTGAACGGAAGACCGTTTCTTACATCGAGCCAGAGATCAAGCTTATTGAATAGATTGCCGTCGATATTCAGGAACCCCGGGAGGTATTTTGGACCGCAACCTAAATGCAAATGGAGCGCGCCATCCCTGGAGGACAAGGGCAGCAGGTACCGATGCAGCAGATAATTTGGAAGTGTAGCTTTGGAAATGCCCCAAAAAACGACGTCCTTATAGCGCTGGTGAAGCAAACGATCCTCCGGAAACGGTTAGGCGATTATAGTTCACGCAGGTGGGCAAGTCAGAAACAAGCAGGAAGTTGATTCATTGCCGCCCCAGCATTTTCTTGAGCGCCTTTCTTTTCCCGGACCAGATTGGGTCCACCAGGCCCGAGTACATGAACTGGTACTCAGACGGTGCATAGTAGGATTCGATTTCCTTACGCCAGATGAGATGCGGCGAATCGCCGGCCAGATCGACCGTGCCGGGACACGGCGTAAAGCAGAATCGGTGCGTTTCTCTGATGAGCTGCCACGCAGCAGTGTCGATTGCATCCCACGAATAGGCCCAGGCAAAGGCATCGACGGGTTTGCCCGTCCATGCTGCAATCTGCTCTCTGCTTTCGCGGACCTCGCGCTGCAAATCAGACGCCGATAGGCCCGCCAGACGAGAATGCGAAAAGGAGTGATTGCCAATCCAGTGTCCGCGGCGAGTGAGATCGGCCAGCTGTTGCGGCGTCATCGGTGTCCAGACTTCCTCAGTTGCGCCGGCTGTATCAGTCATGCCAGGGCGGCCACAGTTTCGTATGTCGATTTTCGAATAGTAGAAGTTCTTTGCCTCTTTTGAACGAAGGCCGATGAATTGCGGCGCAATGAAAAAGATTCCGCGCGCGCCGAATGATTCAAGGATCGGCGCGGCGACGTGATAATTGCTCTCTCGTCCGTCGTCGAAAGTGAAAAGGACAGCGGGCTTCGAACCGGGCCACGTTTGGGCTTTGCGCTCCCAAGCGTACCCGAAGGTTGCAGGGTCGATAAGGGTGAAATGGTTGGAAACCCAGTCGAGGTGCTCTCGCAGCCGATCCGCATGGGCGAGAAGGGTCTCATGCATTTCCACAACGACAATCCGGGGCCCAGCGTCGCGACGCGCTTGCAAGGCCAACGCAAGATCGTTCAGGCGCAGAACGGACGCGGTCTTCAGCGCGCAACGTCTGGCGGCAGCTCTCAACCCCAAGTCGGATTCTCCGGAAGATTAATCAGATAACCCAGTCGCCATCGGCCGGAACAAAATGAAAGTCATGTGTCGGCAGGATACGCTGCCGGTCGAGAAGCCAGCCATTGGGCGATTCGAACGCGCGCCGCTGAAAACCGGCATGTACGCATACCTCCTGCGATGGACCGTCCAAACAACGCAACACAATCATGTGCACATCGTTGCGATACCGCTCGTGGAGCGCAGCAACAATGGCGAGCAGGGTATCGGGTTGTGGCTTCGGAAAGACGTCCAGTAGAAAGATAGCGCGGATCTGTCCTCGATACCCACGCGGCCTTTCATTGACCGCAACGAAAAACCGCTTCTTCGAATCATGGGTACGAAACGCGAACAGAGAGACAGAAGGATCGGTACCCGAAAAATATCGCCAGCGAAGGAACGGCTCGTGGCGAAGCGCGGTCAGGCCTTCGGTCGGCTGAACGAGCCTGAGTTCCATCACCTCGTCGATAGTGGAAAGCCGGTTGAGTTCAGCTTTTGCCGCACGTGGAAGCTTCAGCCTTCGAAAACGACACAACGGGGCCACGCCTGCGGCCAGCATCTTCGAAAGCGTTGGGGGCACGCCACGACGATGCGCGACTTCCTCGATCACTGGTGGCCAGTGCAAAATGCCAAGTAATTCGTGGTCCGAGTCGGCAATTGGAGTTGCTCCGCGCGCCTTCCATAGCTGTGCGGCGATCGCATTCGCGGAATTTCCAAAGAGTGGCGTGCCTTTCGCCGCGCGAGTGAATTTAAGAAAAAGTGAGCCGCCCGAGCCGCGGTGCGACTCGTCCACATAAAAGCAGCTTGAGCCAAGCAGGAGCAATGGCTTGCCGTTCAGCACGAACATTTGTGGAAGATACAGAATGCAACCGGCCAGAGTGCCGGTAGAAGAACGCACGCCCCAACCTAGTGGAGTTCGTTCTTGACGCGCTGGATTGTCAAGCAGCAACCATTTCAAATGACGGAGAGTTTCGTCCGTGTCTCTTCCTGATTGCGCCGCTACGAACGCAGACAGTTCCGGCAGGTCGTTCTCAGCGAGATCGACCAGCGTTACTTTCGAGGACGGAGTTGCTGTGCTCGGAGTGGTCATGGCCGCGTCACATCTCGATATACATCGTTGAGGCGGCGCACTTGATCTGTCATCGTGAGACCGCTGGTGATCGTCTGTCTCGCATGGGCGCCGATGCGAGCTCTTAAATCGACCGACCCCAGAAGTTGCGACAATGCCTGAGCCATTTGTTGCACGCCGTCCGGCGGGATCAACCAACCATTGTGGCCGTGCTGAATGATTTCGCCAATGCCCTGCCCTTCACAGGCAATGACCGGCTTCGCGCAGGCCATTGCCTCAAGGTAGGCGCAACCCAACCCTTCAAAACGGCTTGGGAGCGCAAAAACAGTACATGCCCGCATCGCATTTGCCACGGACTCGCGATCCTGCCGTCCCATGAAAACCACTCGATGGGAGATTCCGAGGTCGCGCGCGAGATTGGCGAAACGGTTCTGATCCGGGCCTTCTCCAATGATCTGGCAGTTCAAGCCTGGGAACTGCGATGAAAGCTGGGCCATCGCTTGTAGAACAACTCCATGTCCTTTCGCAAGGAGTAGGTTGCCGACGATCAAGATCGTCGGGGCTGGCTTGCCGGCCGTTGCGGTTTCATCCGGAAACGTCGTTTCTTCGGGTTTGAACACGTCGGCATCCGTGCCGTTATAAATTACGCAACTGCGCAGGGGCTGCCGAAGCCCATCTTTGAGTATCTTCTCAATCGCATGGCTGACGCAGATCACGGACCCGGCGCGCCGATAGACCTCGGCAGAGATTTTGGCGCGCCGCCGCGCCGCAGGAGTTCCCGTCTCGAAGCAGGCATTGAAAACGTCGAGCCCGTGGATGGTGACGACAAAAGGAATATTGAGACGCTTTGCCAGCAACGATGCAGCATGTCCGCAAGGCAGTGCAGCGTGCGCATGAATTGCGTCGATCGGTCTTTGCCGATGCATCTTGCCAACGAACCGTAACAGCCGCCAGTAGAGAAATGCGCCGGCCGCCGGCAGACCCCGGTTGCCGGGAATTTGCGGGTAGCGGAGCCATTTCGCTTTCGAACCCGAAAGTGGGCGGCGGGGCCGCTGATAGAGCGGTGAGACTCCGATCACCGTGGATTGCAGGTCGTAATCGGCGAAGTGCTCGATGGACTCCGAGATATATGTGCCGTAAACCGGGTTCGCCTCATAGGGAAAAAATGGCGTGAGCGTGAGGATGTGGAGCGCGCTGCCCGGCTCGCGTCTTGCGGGCCCCAAGGTGGCATTCTCCGACTGCGCCTGGTGTGGACCCGAACGTATCATTTTGAATCCCGCGTAAGCCCAGGTATTTGCCCGGAAAAGACGGACCGGACGGTTTCTGGTCCGAGTTGTCGGGCGCAGTCCTGGACGACTGCAATCCACTTCGCTTCCGAAAAAGCCATGTTGAACCCGTAAAACGGGCCATCGGTGCCGAAGAAAACGCGAGCAGGAAAACGCGCGAACAATTGCTGCATCTCCGCTTTCAGCTGGTTTCCTTCGGTTGCCAAGCGGTCCTGCCACGCAGAAATATCGAACCACAGATTCGGCGGCGTGTCGGATGGAAAAGCACGCCAGTTCGAGAATCCACTGTGGCCTGCGATGAAGTTCACCTCTCGAAACCTGGCGGCAAGCCGGAGAAGCGCGCTGGGCTGGCAATGTTCGTCGGAGAGCACGTTCACAGTCCCGCCGGTATGAACCATGACTGGAAGCTTGCGTTGCCCGGCGAGGTCAACAAGTGCGGCGACGCGGTCATCCTCCAGGGCCCAGCCTCGCGATGTTGGGTGCAGCTTCAAACCAGCGGCCCCAGAATTATCGAATGCCCGAGTGAGCAAGGCGACCGCATCGGACCGGCGCGGGTCGACACCCGCGAAGCCAATCAGGCGATCGGGACGGCGGCGGCAGACGCTGAGCACGGCTTCATGAATCTCCTCAATCGCAGAGACAGGCTCACCCAGTTCTAAACCCCAATCTAATACATGCAGGATTCGCTTCTCGATACCAACCTTGTCCATCACTCGGAGGCAAGTTGATCCGTCCTTGTCCGACAGAATCCGGTTGAGCGTGCGAAGTTCCCGCCCGACGGCATCCTCAGAAACAGTGATCTTGCGCCGACCGATAGAGTCGAGCGCGAGCTGTCTCTGAAACGGCTGCGGGTACCAATCCGGGTAATAGAGGTGCGCATGTACGTCAATGATCCCCATTCTGCCTCAATGCCTGGGCCGGATCAGCTTGCCGCCGATCTCGGTACGGGAAATCGCTTCCACAAAATTAATGACCTGCGGAAGAAAGACTCGGGGCACGCGTTCGCGGAGAAGATTGAGAATCTGATTTTGCGTGACACTGCTCTGATCCGCAACCAGGTCGAGAACGACGGCCTTGTTTCCCCGGGCATCCTGATGAAGGTGGGCGAACGAATCCTTCACTCCGGGGACCTGGTTTACAAGCACTTCGATCTCAGAGGGATGAAGTTTCATGCCATGCAGGCTCATAAGGTGATCTTTCCGCCCTAGCAGGTGGATCTCTCCGCCGGAGTCGACGAAGCCCTCGTCGGCAGTCCTTACCTCCGTGACAGGCATGAAATGAATCTCCTCATCAGCGATGCGCTGAAGGTAGCCCAACATTACAGTCGGGCCGCTGATAAGGATCTCTCCGGTCTTGCCCGGCAGAGCGTCCACCCGCACCGTCATGGAAGGTGATGCAATGCCAATCGACGTAGTGAAGCTGGCGCCGTCAACGATGAGGCGGTAGGACGCGCGACCGGCTTCGGTGAGGCCGTAGACATTCACGACCGTTAAACCGGGATTGAGCAGGAAGGCGCTTTTCAGCAAATCAGGGGAAAGGTGATCACTGGAGCTGGCCACGTACGCCACTTTACCGAACGTCTCACGTGCTTCGTCACACTCCGAATTTTGCGCATAATCCAGCAGGGCCTTCAGGGTAAAAGGCACGAGCACAATATCAGTGATCGCCTGCGAATCGATGACTGTGAAGGCGGATCTTGGGAATTGTCCACTTTCTCCAATCGTGCATGACGCTTTCGCCATCGCATGGGAGTAGAGCTGGATGCAACCGTAGTAATCATACAGGGGCACTGTGATCAGCGACCGACGCGATGAATCCAATCCAAGGATGGTGCGGTTGATCCACGCCGCACTCAGAAGGTTATTTTCACTGAGGCACACGCCCTTTGGTTCGCCTGTGGTTCCAGAGGTGAAGAAGATGGCCCGGACCGGCGATCGCGGTCTCTCAAGGTCACGAAGTGGTATTTTGCCCAGTATCTCGAAACTCATCGGATTGCCAGGTCCAACCACAGCCACCGATGTTCGATTGAGAAGGCTGGAGAATTTCGCGTGGAGCAGGGGCGTAGTCAACACCAGGTCCGGCTGTACTCGGTCCAGAGCGTATTGAACGTACGATGCGGGAGAAAATGGAGAGAGCGGAACGATCGTTGCGCCTTGTGAGAAGCATTCCAGATGAAGCAGCGCCGCGCTCAGACCGTCGGCGAGAAGGATAACAACCCGCAGTCCACTGAGCGAGGGCAATTGCAAAGCAATCCGCGCAAGCGCGGGACTGCCCTCCGCGAATGGGATGCAAGCGTTTTTGTGTTGCAGGAACGGACTTACTGGATGCTCCTGGGCAGCTTCGAACAGCGCTCCACGGAGATCGAACATACCATCTTCATATCCGCGCGCCAGGAAGCCACTGGGTTCTACTCCACGTTTCAATGCTGTTCGGGCTTTCTGCCAGCAATCAAGCTGGCCAGTGCTGCAATCGTCCGCAGGTCTTCTTCGGAAAACTCTGCACCGGTCAGCTCACAGGCGAATCTCTCTTCGCAGAATGACACCAGTGAAACGACCATGAGAGAGTCAAGAATACCATCGCTAAACAGGTCTACATCGTCACCCAGCAGACTGTCATCTTTGATGTTGCTCTCGCGCGCTACAAACCGGCGAATCTCCGTAGCAATTTCTGTCTTATCCATATCATCGTTTTCCGCGCATCGTGAGATTCGCTGGAAACACAGTATAGTACGGCGGAACCAGGCAGCCTGGAGGCCAAGGCTGAAGACTCAGGCCGATTTTAACTTCGCGTCCACCAGTTGCCGGGCTAAATTGACCAGCCGTTCCACATGCGTGTCCCATCGGAAGTCTTGTGACCGCCTGAGACCGTGGTGGGAGAGGCTTTCCGCCAACTGTGGCGAGCGCTGAACTTGCAGCACACGTTCCGCCAGGTCCTCCGGCGAAAAACGGGGGAAGTAAGTGGCGGCGTCCTGGCATATTTCGCGATGAACAGGCAGGTCGGATGCCACGATCGGCAGTCCGCTCGACATCGCCTCGACCAATGGGTGTGCGAACGATTCGGTATAGGTCGGCGTTACATAAATGTGACAGGCGCGATAAAGATGGTGGAGAGAGCGATACGGAATAGTTCCGAGTTCGACGATGTCATGGGCGACGCGCAGATCGCCGACCAGCGATGAGGCAGCTTCAGCTTTGTAGGCTCCGGGATTGTCGGCAGAACTCAGGCGGCAGGTGAGATAGAGTTTCACAGCTTTTCCGAGGCGTTTCTTGAGGATGGGAATTGCGCGAAAGAGAGTCTCAAAGTTGCGATAGTAGTTGTAGTGACTCACAAAAAGCAGGCGCAGAGCGTCTTGTCCATGGTCGAGATGATCGCGCACTTGGTCCGAAAGAGGCGTAGCGTCCTCCGTGAAGGCGGCGGGGTCGAACCCATGGTGGATGGCGAGGATTTTCTTGCCGCTCCACCGGAAGAGGTCGCGGGCGAAGGCATCGCTGGGAGCAACCGTGATGTTTGCGCACTCGATCGACCGCCTTGCGAACCAACCCTTAACAAGGGTATCCGCCCAGAGCGCATAGTCTCCGCGCGTCCGGACATCCTGGACAAAATCCCCGGAAGTGTACAAAGAGTTACGTGACAGGAGGATCTGGGGAACAGGAGAGTTCCAAAGCGCGAAGTTCCCGGCAGAAATCAAACCGTCCGCGCCGCTCTGCCGAATGAGCTTTGGAAGCGTGGTTTGTTCGTAAAAGAAACGGCGGGGCGTATTCAAGGAGTGCGGGGATTCAACAAACGAGATGTTCTGAAGGGGTCCGAATTCGCGGCACAGTTCGGGATTCAGCAGAACAGTGGTCTTGACATCTCCTCTGCGCGCGAAATCGGGAACCACGTTGCGCAAGTAGGTAAGACCACCGCCCGCACTCGCCGCAAGGCCATTGATAAACAATCGCATCATCGGTTGGGCACGACAGCTCCAAAACCGGCCGGCGAGGGAATCCGGAAAAAGACACGAGAATCTGGTACGGCGAGGGCGGGGGGCACGAGATCGGCGAGCAGGAATGCGAAAGACCAGAAATAGACACAGGGATAGGAGCCCACGGCGAAAAGCCAATCTTCAAACCCGGCATGAACAAACCCGGCGAATATGACCATGGCCAACGGAATCGAGTAATGGCAGGGATCGGAAGTCCGGATCATCCACCGGAAAACTCGCCAGACATTCGCAAAGGTAAGGCCGAGGAGCAATACGAATGGAACCACGCCCAGCAGACCCACCCACTCTGCGATCGTCATATAGCTACTGCCGTGCTCACGAGAAGTCTCGGCGCTGGAGGCAAATCTTCCGAACGCAAGGCCCGGATCTTGTCCGGTGGGACTTGTTCCGTAACCTGTGCCGAACCAGGGATGCTCTTTGATCGTGGTAATCGATTTTTCCCAAGGCGAAAGGCGTGAGCCTAGAATTCCCTCGTCCTTGTGTCCTTTGTAAAGCACGGCGTCAGAAAGCTCATGCATCGATTTGCTGAGCTTGTCCGGCGACAGCATCCCGGTCACGGCAATCAGAAGCAGAGCCAGGCCTGCGACTTTCAGCAGCAACCGGTATTGATGCAGAGACAAACAGAAAACAATTGTGACCAGGACCATCGCCGCCATTCCGGCCCGCGCCATGCTGAAAACGATGAGGTAGACACAAAGCAGCAACGCGAAGAGTCGACGGAGCCGCTTCACGCGCTCACTCGTGGTTAACCATCGCCACAACAGAATCGGGAAGATCCCGATGCTCATGGCAGCGCCGAGCGAGTTGGGATTGCCCCAAATCTGTTCTCCGATGCCGAGATAGCAAAGCGCTGTGACGTAGACCACGATTTCGCTGGCCAGAGTCAGGCCACTGAAGAAACGCTCTTCACGGCCCAGAACAGCCAGGCGCGCTCCCGAGGCACAATAGAGAAAAAGAATGAACAGACTGAGAGCCTTGGACGATGCCATGCCGGGAAAGGGGGAAACGGTGGCCGACACAAAGGCGGCGCCCACGCAGAAAGCGCCGATCAGGTGGATTGACTTGAAGCCGCTGCGCGGAGTCTTCATCCAGATCAGATAGCCGATCAGCGCACCGGCCGTTAATACAACCCAACGGCCTCCGGTCCACGCACCCTGCATCGGAAGGTTCATGCCCGCCCAAACGAACGCAATCATCAGCAGAGTAAAAAAACGCTGGTCGTATTTCCAGAGGCTGGCAATGATAAGTTCGATCAGCAGGATTCCCCCGAGGAACGAAACGCTCCCGAAGTACTGCAGATGGTTATAAAGAAGAAATAAAGCGACGACCAAGCCCAGCGAGAATGCGGCCCATTGCCAGGGTTTCAGCTCGTTCATTGGGCTTCGCCTCTCTTGGAGAATGCAGCAGCCGCGAGACCATTGGCGCAGGTCTCGGGAGAATAATTCTGAATTCGTTCCAGGCTTCGAGCGCTCATTTGCTGTCTAAGTTCAGGGCTCCGCGCAACCGAGTCGATTGCCAGACTGAGTTTCTCCGAATCCCGCGGGGGAACGACGTAACCGTTCCAACCGTCTTCGACCAGGTCCGCGGCGCAACCGGCAACATTGCTCACGATGATCGGTAGTCCACAGGCCATCGCTTCATTCACAACCAAGCCCCAGGGGTCACTGTGCGTCGGCAGAGTCAAACCTTCCGCAAGGCCGTACAGTCCGGCAAGTTCTTCGCGCTGCGCGAAGCCGGGGAAACAAATCGTGCTCGGATTGATCCGTCGCGCCTGCCATTCCAATTCTTGTCTACTGGCCCCATCGCCGGCAAACACCAATCCTAACTGGGATCGAACATTGCTCTCCAGTTTCGCATACGCATCGAGAAGATCAAAAACACCTTTTTCGGGAACCAGCCGACCGACGAAGAGAAGAAATCGCTCGGGCAGTCCAAGCTTCGCTCGAAATTCAGGTGCGTGCTCGCGAATAAGATCCGCCTGCGTGCGAAACCAGTTGTTGTCCACCGCGTTTGGAGCCGTCACGATCTCCTGGACCGATCCCAGCGACTGCAGATACTCGCGCGCTGCCTTCCCGGGCACCACAAATCGGCTACAACGCGACAGGAAGCGGGCTTTCAGCGACTCAATCCAGGGCCGGCCATCGCGAATATCATGCCGGTTGCTCTCAGACCAGAGAATAAGGTCGGTATGGTGACGCTGCGCCCACCAGAGCGCTTCCCACGACGCGAAGTAGTTGTAGCCGCCACAAATGATCGCCTCCGGCACAAACTTCTTAAGGCAGGATCGCAAGCCCCGGTTCAGCAAAAAGTTGTTCTTACCGATGCGAAAACGCCACGACGGCAGCACCTCATAGGAAAAGTTAATTTCATCCTTGTAGACCCGCCACTGCCGCAGGGCGGCGTCGGTTTCCGCCAGAAACACCACGCGCAGGTCCACTGCCTCGTGCCCGGCCAGAGCATTAAACACAGGGATGCGGTAGGGAGAGATAATCTCCGAGAGGAGGAGCAACCGGCGTTTTTGGTCTGGCATTCCGCGAGAGCCTGCTGCCTCGTATTCTAACGGCACAGATTCAGGAAATTCGTTGGTGACGATGGTTCTGCCGATTGGCAACCGCTTTCTCCATAATCGTTTCCCACTGTTTCGCGATAGCATCCCATTCAAATTGCTGGGCGTGCTTGACGGCTGCAACGGACATCTGCATCCGAAGGTCGGGATCGCCGATCAGCCTCCGCAAGGCTGCGCTCAACTCATCATCGGATTCGCAGAGCGAACCCGTGATGCCATCCAATACATAGTCGGGAGCATAAGAATCGCGTGCAATACAGGGTAGCCCGCAAGCGGCAGCCTGTCCCAGTACCTGTGGATGTCCTTCAATCTCGCTGGGGAAGAAAAACAGTTGCGCTTGCCGCATTTCCTCGCCCAATTGCGCGGCATTCAGGTGGTCGAGAAAATGGACGTTCTTGCAGTTCCCTTCCCGCGCCAGTTCGCGGCACGCCATTTGTTCTTCGCCGATACCAGCCAGCCGAAACTGCCAGTCCGGGTGCCGCATCGCTTCGCGCACTACCAGGTCCGCACGTTTGTAGCGGCGAAATGAACCCGCGAACAGAACAGTTTTGCCGGTCCCAGCGCTGGCGATATTGGAAGCAGGAAAATAATAGCGGCGGTCGATGCCATCATAGACCGTCTGCACATTTTTGCCCCCAAGTTTTCCCGCGGTTTCGGTCATGCGCCGACTGTTGCCTGCCACCACATCGCTCTCCAGGATGGAACGGAACAGTAGCGGACGGTGACCGTTTTCGAGTCCACCCGAAATCACGTAGGTCACGAGCGCTGTCTTCAGCGCCAGCATTCGTCGCATGGCCAGAAAGCCTGCATCCAGTTGTCCCTCGCGCGGAAAAAAGTACACGTCGGGAAGATGCGTGAAGAGCTGAAAAAGAACTCGGGGCGTATTCCCGCGTTTTCGCCAGGGCATGATTTGCGTATTTGGACGTCTCGCGATCCGCGGATCGGCGATTTCCGAACCAAGAAGAATCACGCGAAAGAGATTGGGATCCATCCGCGCTACCACTTCTTTCACGGTCAAATTCTGAGCGTTGGTGTTGTTGTCATCCGCGAATGAAGGAGTAAAGACGGTGATCATGCGTCTGCAACTCGTGGCCCTAAGCCCTGCGTTTTGCTGACAACACTCTAGTCGCGCAGAACAGTTAGCGAGAGTTTGATTGTAATTCTATTCGAAGGTCGCGCATGCGGGCTCTCAGAGGCGCTCTCGCATCTGTGCCATCCAACATCTTCTGCATGTGCACACAGGCAGCCTGCAGCAAGCGCTTCCGAACTTCGTTTTGCTCACCCTGCCGCATGGGCCGCTGTTCCGTTGGGTCCATCTCAAGGTCATACATGTCTTCGCCTGTTCCTTCCGCTACTCGGATCACCAGTTTGTAACGGCTGTTGCGGATACTTAACAGTCTCGCCCCCATCCGGTCTCGCGAACGAAAGGGGTTGGTGCACCCATACACACATTCGGTGATCACCGGATCGTCCGATGGCGCCGCCTGTTGAAGCCTGCACCATCGGCTTGTTCCCTGGAAGCTTTGAGGCGCGGGAACGCCCAGGATCTCCAGCAGTGTAGGCGCGAGGTTGAGATGGCTGAACGGAGCCGCCGGAACTTCTTTCTTGGTTGCGTCTGGGACGCGAATCAGCAAAGGAACGTGCGCGATTTCTTCGTGCAGGCTTACCGGTGCGTGATAGCGGCGGCCGTGGTCCAGAAATTCCTCGCCATGATCCGCCGTTAGAACAAACGTGCAATCGTCCCAACGCTTAGCCTGCTTTAGGAAACAAACCAGTTTTGCGACTTGGCTATCCACAGAGCGAATGCCAGCGTCATACAACTCGACCACGGATTCCTTCTGCGATTGCAGCCGTCCCACCGTCAGATCGGAACGATTCCAGAACTCATTCAGATAGCGAGCGCGAATTGGCGATGCAGGCCGCCCCGTCAATTCTTGAAAAGCTGCCGGTGATGGGTAGTACGGCGAATGCGGATCCATGAGGTGCAGCCATAAGAAGAAAGGACGCGGCCCAACAGAACTCAGCCACACAGTCGCATGTTCAACGATCGCCTCCGCTGACGGAAACTTCCTGAGCGCATCCATGCTGTCGACCGGCGGCGCGGCAATTCGAATGCAATACTCGAAATAGAGATCGTCATAAAGGTGTCCCAATCCAGCCGCATGCGCTGCGCGCTTCAACGCGCGATTGATTCTTCCCCGTGCGCCGACGATTTCCGCCGAGTCTTGCTCCGAGCCGCTATCTTCCGCACCGACCTGGTTTGGGGGCGGGTCGAAGTCCAGAAAATCCTGGAAAACGTCGAATCCCTGCCCGTAGCCGAACCGCTGAGAGATGTACGGATTTGCCGCCGAAAATGCAGCCGTCGCATAACCGGCCTCGCGCAATGCGGCCGCCAAGGTGTTTTCGCCGGGAGCCAATCCAATCACATCTCTACCCAGTGCCAACGGCATGCGCGAAGCAAGAATTGCAGGAAACGAATAATAAGTGGGAGCACCTGCGATGACCGCCGTCGGCACCACGACTGACTCCGCTGCCATGGTGTCGAGAAAAGGAGTCGTGGGGCGCTGGTAGCCGTAGAAACCGCAGTGATCCGCCCGCAGACAGTCGACCGTCACCAGAATCAGCGATTTTTGTTGCGCACTCATCTCCGGCTTTTAGTTTCCATATTGCTTGCGCCGACAGCGACCGTCGCACCATGCGCCCGGTAAGAGCCTTCCGTGGCGATTTGAAACAGATCGCCGTCGTGCAAATAGAGCACTCTCGGATATTTCTCTTCGATGGCGCTTAAGAAATCGTCCAGCAAAGCCAGCGTCTGCGTGCGAAAATCGCGAATCGTGGAATGAAAATTGATCGAATGGATTGAAATGACGGCAGGTAATCCGGAATCGAAGCAGCCAGCAACGTCTCTCATTACGCTTTGCAATTCGCAGTGATGGATCGCTGGCTCGATCTCAATCGTACGAAATGTATGCAGCATTCCGTGTTCGTCGAGATAAGGCGCCTTGCTGCCTCCGGGGCCATTTTGCACGACGCGCACGCCTTCTTCGGCCCATGCCGTCCTCGTGTCCGCATTCGCGCGGTAGCCAGGAGCACACGCGCTGAGCGGCCTCCCGCCGAATAATTTCCGATAGATTTCCCCGGCGCGATGAATCGCCGAACGCTGCTCGTTTAACGATAGAAAACGACGTTCGGGTTGAAGTTCAGCATCCCAATATTCGTATCCGATCCACGGCATCCGCCAATGAATGTAGGGCGTCTGCGCACTCCACATTTTTCTGATTAGTTCCGCGCGCTCGGCCTCCGCAGCCAACTCTCGCAGCATCGCCTTTTCGCAAAAGTGAGTGAGCCCGTGCAGCGCGGGAAAGAAAATTCCATCCTGAACACCCTGCCCATAGGCTTCGAACAAAGCAGGCCGCTGCCAATCGCGAGGCAAACCATCCGACAACGCAAGCAGCGGTATTTCGTTGCCGCCGGATGCCAAGGCGCGATCGAAGTCCACGTTCGCCATGATGAAGTTCATGAGGAACGGCGGATTGCGCCCTACCGAATCGTGGTGCCGTTTCAGCAATTCGCCCAGAGCCTGCACGTCGGCGGCGGTTTCAAGGGAGTAGAAGTCATAGGGCTTTTCGCCCAAGGCCAATCCCGCCGCCCGCAGCCGCTCCCATCCTGGTCGATCGCGGATTCCAACCCGTCCCCAATCGTCACTTTGGAAAAGCAGCAACGGGCGATCAAAGCGCAGACCGCGCGCGGCCGATTCGCCTGTCGCGCGCTCCCAAACCCGCTTGAGGCGCGTAATCAATCGACCGCCCCCTTGCGGAGGACAAGCATTTCGCATCCTCCCTCGCGCAGCCGAAACCACCCGAGCGCAGCGCTTTTGATCACCGGTCCGAGCACAGGAAGAGAAGTCAGCTTTTGCACGAAGCGGGCGGAAGAACTTTCGAATCGTCCTTGCCCCGCGCACTTCCGCATGAACTGTTCCCGGTGGAAATCAATCACTGTGTAGTCCTCCCCGAGCGCCTGCAGCCAATTTTTCAACCGGCCGTTCGTCGTGTAGTAAAGGTCTTTCAGCATGACCGGGTTCCGGCCTCGCAAGCGAAGGTAGAAACGTGCCAGGAATTTTGGAAAAAGCGGCAGCCAGAAGACCTTGTAGTGCGGTTCATAGAAGCGAAGATAATTTGGGCAAGCCACATACATCGCTCCGCCGCGCCGCAGTACGCGCACCGCCTCCCGTAAAACAGCCATCGGATCGGGCACATGTTCTACCACCTGGTTCAGCGTGACCAGGTCAAAGGTTTGGCCGGCGAAGGGCAGCGCCTCACCCACTGCGTTTGCAAACACGTTTTCCGCCACGCGCCGCGAGGCAATCTGAATGGACGTGACACGGCCGCCCGCGCCAATTCGATCCGGTTCCACGCCCAGTGCGCGATGGCCAAGCTGACGGCACCCAACCACGAATCCGCCGACGCCGGAGCCGATGTCGAGCACACACGCTCGCCCGGGGATTTGCCAGAATTGCGAAACTTGCGTTAACACTGATTGCGCATCCGGCTGAAGCATCGCTTCCACGATCTGCTTTTGGACTTCCGGCGTCTGAATGCCGTGCCAGTTCTCTTCTCGATAGGCGAGAAGCAGTCCGCGAAGTTCCGCCAGGCTGATCGGGTTGGCTGACCGCGCTGTCTCAGTCGTCATTTGCATACGCGGGTCCCAAAATT
>Ga0187887_10000532_pt1 | contig 37384 bp, 34 predicted proteins | sample June2016WEW_7_10_FD_132977 | JGI IMG/M metagenome (GOLD analysis project Ga0187887, IMG submission 132977) | Peatland microbial communities from SPRUCE experiment site at the Marcell Experimental Forest, Minnesota, USA - June2016WEW_7_10 | ecosystem: Environmental > Terrestrial > Soil >... | reverse complement strand
CGCCATGAGGACCCACTTGTATCGCTTTCGACTGTGCCGACGGGCCAAAACGACGCACACGCTCGGGCCACTACAGGCGGAGCCATTCGACGGTGTAATTCCGAGCCGCGACCGGAAGGAGCGATACCACAGCTGCCGCTAGTTCTGCGTTCGGGGTAGCGCTTCTAAGGAACTTCGCGCAAAACGGAGTGCGGCGCGGGCCAGTTCCTGGTCCGTTTGGCGGTGCGCGCCGCACCCTTTGCGCTTCCTGCCGGACGCGGCTCGGTTTTTCGTAGGTTCCTGGATGCTTTCCATTATTATGTCGAACACCCAGCCAAGAGATTCGGCCGTGGAGGCAATGCGCAGTATCCTGGTACAGAGCGCCGACGACAATGAAGACCTACTTCCACGTCGACATGGACGCCTTCTTCGTCTCCGTCGAAGAACTCTTCGATGATTCGCTCAAAGGCAAGCCCGTCGTGGTCGGCGGTCAGTCCAATCAACGCGGAGTCGTTTCGGCCGCCTCCTACGCCGCGCGGAAGTTTGGTGTCCACTCCGCTATGCCTCTCCGGACTGCCTACCGCTTGTGCCCGCAAGCCATCTTCGTAGACGGACACCCCGAGCGTTACCGCGATTATTCGCGCCGCGTCTACACAATTCTCAAAAGCTTTTCGCCGCAAGTGGAAATGGCTTCCGTCGACGAAGCCTACATGGATATTACTGGTACGGAACGCCTGCACGGCCCGCCCCTTCGCGCCGCGCATCAGTTGCACGACAAAGTGAAGCGCGAGACAGCTCTCAATTGCTCCATCGGGATCGCCGCATCGCGCATGGTCGCGAAGGTCGCATCCGATCAAGCCAAGCCGAACGGCATCCTGTGGGTGCTGCCGGCTGAAGAAGCGCGATTTCTTGCCCCGCTCGACGTACGAAAGATCCCCGGCGTCGGCAAAGTCACGGAAAAGAACTTACAAGCCTGGGGCATCCGCAAAGTCGGCGATCTCGCGAAACTGGATGATCAATTCTTGAGCCAGCATTTCGGCCAGTGGGGCCTCGCGCTGGCGGGAAAGTCGCGTGGGCTCGATGCTGGCGGATGGTTCGATGGTGAGGTCGGCGAGGATGGTAACCCGAAATCAATTAGCCACGAAACCACGTTCAATGAGGATACAGCCGACATCGAAACACTCGAAGCCACGCTCCTGCGCCTTTCGGAAATGGTAGGCAGGCGGCTACGCGAGCATCAGCTCTACGCCCGGACGGTTCAGCTCAAGCTCCGCTATTCTGATTTCTCCACTATCACGCGCGCTCATTCGCTCGACCATGCCACCCAGCTTGACACCGAAATCTTCCGAGAGGCTCGTGCGTTATTCCACCAGAATTGCAAAGCCAGAGCCAAAATCAGGCTGCTGGGCGTGCACGCATCCGGACTGGAGCCGGAGGAGGGCCAGCTCAACCTTTTAGCGGAAGACAAGACCAATCGCTGGCGAAAAGCGCTTACGGCCGTGGATCATATTCGCGACAAGTTCGGCGAGGACAGCGTTTCGCTCGCCACTGGCTTGAAGGGCCGCTTCCGCGAGCGAGTGCATGAGAATCCAGCCGGATTGCCCGGCAAGACCCCTCGCGAAGAGTGAGAAACTGAACCGCGACCGGAAGGGAGCGCCACCACGAGCGCAAAGCCAGTTCACTTGCGTCTGCGCTTCCAGCCGGCCGCGGCTAGGAATGGCAGGGCACGGCCCTGCCCCACGGGGTAAACTACTAACAGGCAGCTGGACATGAAGGAACTTATCGAAGACATCGCAAAAGCGCTCGTGGATTTGCCCGACCAGGTGGTTGTCAAAGAAGTACAAGGCGAGCAGGTTACGGTGCTTGAGTTACGAGTCGCCCCTACTGACTTGGGAAAGGTCATCGGCAAGCAAGGGAGAACCGCGCGATCCATTCGCACTCTTCTGGGCGCTGCTGGAATGAAGCTGAACCGGCGATTCACGCTGGAAATCCTGGAATAATTCTGAAGCTCGTAACCATCGCCCGTCTCCTTAGAGCCCGTGGAAACAAAGGCGAGCTGGCCGCCACCCCGCTGAGTAATCAGCCGGATCGGGTGAAAAATGTCCTGGTGAATCGCGTTCCCATGGAAGTGGAGCGCACCTGGATGCACGGCGATCACCTCATCTTCAAGTTCAAAGGTGTGGACACGATCTCAGACGCCGAGCGCCTTGCCGGCGCGGATGTCTCAATCCCGTTGGATCAGCGCCCATCCCCGCCAGAAGGCGAGTATTACCAAACAGACCTGCTCGGCTGCGAAGTGTTCGACCCCACCGGCCGCCTGCTAGGAACCGTAGAAGCTTGGCAAGAAACCGCCGGCACACCGCTAATCGAAGTAAGAACGCCAGAAAACAAAGAAATGCTAATCCCTTTCGCCAAATCGATCTGCACCAAAATCGACCCCGAGCACCACCGCATCGAAGTCACGCTCCCTGAGGGCCTAGAAGACTTGAACTAAACATCCGCGTGCATCCGTGGCTTAAACTAAACATTTGCGTTCATTCGCGTTCATTCGCGGCCAAAAATGACTTTCCGCATCCTCACCATCTTCCCGGACTTCTTCGACGGTCCCTTCAAACACGGCGTAGTAGCCAACGCCGCGGCTCACGGTATCATCCAAATCCAAATCCACGATCTCCGGAACTGGACGCACGACCGGCATCGCACCGTCGATGACCGTCCCTTCGGCGGTGGCGAGGGCATGCTGCTGAAACCAGCGCCCATTTTTGAAGCCGTGGAAAGCATCTGGCCCGAACGTTCCGCCCAGCAGCGCCTTGTGCTGCTCTCCGCCCAGGGCAAGCGCTTCAATCAGGAAACTGCGCGCCGGCTAAGCCAATTTGACGAGCTGTTCCTGATCTGCGGCCGCTATGAGGGCGTAGATGAGCGCGTGGCCGAGCATCTGGCCGACGAAGAGCTTTCCATTGGCGATTTCGTACTGAGCGGCGGCGAGCTGGCGGCGGCCATCGTAGTGGATTCCGTGGCACGGCTCCTGCCCGGCGTGCTTGGCAATCAGGATTCCGCACTCCAGGAGTCCTTCGGCGATGCCGGACTTCTGGAATGTCCCCAATACACCCGGCCTGCGGATTTCCGGGGCTGGAAGGCCCCCGACGTCCTGCTGAGCGGGAATCACGAAGAGATTCGCCGGTGGCGTCTCGCATCAGCCCGAGAGAAGACTGCACGGAACCGCCCGGATCTACTACAATAGAAGATTCAAGGAATTGTAACCATGCCTAACCCCCTCCTTACTAAAATAGTCGCTAAACATAAGAAGCCTGAAGGGCCGGAGTTTCGCCCTGGCGACACCATCCGCGTGCACGTCAAGATTAAAGAAGGTGACAAAGAACGCCTGCAGGCTTTCGAAGGCACCGTGATTGCCCGCAAGAACTCCGGATTGGGCGAAACCATCACCGTCCGCAAGGTCAGCTTTGGCCAGGGAGTGGAGCGTATTTTCCCGCTGCACGCGCCCGTCATCGATCACATTGATGTGGTGCGTACCGGTCGGGTGCGGCGCGCTAAGCTCTACTATCTTCGCGATTTGAAGGGTAAGGCCGCCCGCCTGCGCGAGCGCGAGTAGGTTGCCAGCGCTCTCTTGAAATTGAGGGCGCGTGATTGATGAGATGTCAGGCTAAATACGAGCGTGAGGCCCAGGCCCAGGGTTTTGAGCGAATCGCCGGCGTCGACGAAGTCGGCCGCGGCGCCTTGTTCGGGCCGGTGTTTGCCGCAGCCGTAATCCTGTCGCCGGATCGCCCCATCCGGGGTCTGCGCGATAGCAAACAGCTTCCGCCGGAACGCCGCGAAGTTCTAGCCGTCCGCATCCGCGAACGCGCCGTAGCTTTTGCTGTGGCCGCTGCCGATGCTTTCGAAATCGATCACATCAATATCTATCAAGCCTCGCGCTTGGCCATGCGTCGAGCCGTGGAACGCCTGCGCCCCGCGCCGGATTATCTGCTGATAGACGCCATTACAGTGGACCTTCCCATCGCCCAGCGCGCGCTCATTCATGGCGATGCCCTATCCCAATGCATCGCTGCCGCGTCTATTCTAGCGAAGGTGGAAAGGGACGCGTGTATGTGCAAGTGGGATGAGGTGTTCCCGCAATACGGCCTCAAAAGCAACAAGGGTTATTCGACGGACCGTCATTGGAAGGGGTTGGAGGATCACGGTCCCACGTCCTTGCACCGCTTCAGCTTCTGGCCAGTGCGTGACCATTCGAAGCACGTACTTTGGACCGGTTATCCGCAACAAGGCGAACTGTTCCCGCCTGACCAGCCTCCGCCCGAATGGTCTGCGGATCAAGAAGCGCCACTTCTGGAAATGGCGGCATGCAACCAGTAGACCGGCAGCCACTCGTCGAAGATCCCGTGGAGCCTGCCAAAACCTCGTGGTTTCACAAGCTGGCCAGCCTGCTGTTCATCATCGTCTGCTTTGAAGTAGGAGTATTCCTGTTGGTTTTTCCTTGGATGGACTATTGGAGCAACAACTCCATTGCCTCGCTCGCGCCGTGGGCACGCGAAGTTTGGGAGAGCACCTATTTCCGGGGCGCTCTGAGCGGTCTCGGCCTCGTGAACATCTACATCTCGCTCGGCGAGGTCTTTCGGCTTCGGCGGCCGCGGGCTGATAGACTGAAAGTACCAGCATTATGAAAGCCTCATCGGACCGAAGCAAGACTGCCGTGGTAGATCCGGCGCCTGCCGTCGACGTGGCCCTGAAGCCTGACCCTCCGCGCGGAACTATCGCCGAATGGGCCATCACCATCCTGCTGCTGCTGTTCGGTACTACCACGCTGGTGCAGGCCTTCGTCATTCCCACTGGATCCATGGAAGACACGCTGCTCATCGGCGATCACCTATTAGTGGACAAACTGGCCTACGCGCCGAGCGGGAAGGTGAGCAAGTACATCCTCCCTTATGAGGAGCCGCAACACGGCGATATCATCGTCTTCCGCTATCCGGTAGACATCAGCCAAACTTTCGTCAAACGCGTCATTGGCGTTCCGGGCGACCACATCAAGATCGTCAATCAACAGATTTATCGTAACGGCATCAAGCAGAATGAGCCCTACGTTTACCACAAGAATCCTTATCCGGACTCCTATCGCGACAACTTTCCTTCTAGCGAACCCAACCTGATGCTGATGCCGCGCGCCAGCGAAATGCTGGCGAATAATGTCGTGAACGGGGAAGTAATCGTGCCTCCGGCATCCTTCTTCGCCATGGGCGACAATCGCGACAATTCCCTCGACAGCCGCTATTGGGGCTTTGTGCCCCGCGAGAATATCATCGGGAAACCGCTCATCATTTATTGGTCCTACGATGCCAGCACCGAAAGTCTGGCCAGTTCATCGGTGAATGCTCTCGGGCGCCACTTTGTCGACCTGGCCGAACATTTTTTCACCAAAACGCGCTGGACGCGAACCTTCAGGCTGATTCATGGCTACCATAGCGACAACTAAACCCGCTGATTCCGCCCCGGCCCCTGTGCCTATTCAGCGCAGTTCCACCGCCGAATGGGCCATCACGATTTTAATCCTGCTGTTTGGAACTTCCACGATCGCGCAGCCGTTCGTGATTCCCACTTCCTCGATGCATAACACGCTCTACACAGGCGACCATCTTATCGTCGACAAGCTGGCCTACGCCCCACCCGGCGCGTTGAGCAAGTACATTCTGCCGTATGAGGACGTGAAGCGCGGCGACATCATCGTGTTCCGCCATCCCACATTGCTGGTGGACTATGTGAAACGCGTGATCGGCGTTCCCGGCGATCACATTAAAATGGTCAACAAACGCGTCTTCATCAATGGCCAACCGATGGACGAGCCTTACGTCATCCACCTCGACAATTCCATGCTCTACCGGGACAACTTTCCGATCGGCGAGCCCGACTATGCATCCGATCCGAAGATGAGCGCGCGCGCCGAGCAGATGTTGCACGAGAATGTGGTGAGCGGCGTGTTGGTGGTCCCTCCCGGAAGCTATTTCGCCATGGGCGACAATCGCGATAATTCGCTCGACAGCCGCTACTGGGGCTTGGTGCCGCGCGAGAACATCATGGGCAAGCCGCTGATCGTTTTCTGGTCCTACGATGCGCCTACTGAAGACCTGAAGGATTATAATCTTCACCATCTAGTGGACCTGTCGCTCCATTTCTTCACCAAGACCCGCTGGAACCGGACGCTCAAACTCATTCATGGATACCCGCTAGGCGGATGAGCCGCAACGCCAGTAACTACGGCCTGATTCTGGCCGGCGGTCGAGGTACGCGCTTCTGGCCGCGCAGCCGCCGCAGCCACGCTAAACAAGTTCTCCGTTTCGGAGGCGACCGATCCCTGATCCAGCAAACAGTCGATCGCCTACGCCCCGTTCTCCCACCCGAATACATCTGGATACTCACGAACGATCACCTGCGCGGCGAGATCGTCCGGCAATTGCCCGAAGTGCCCAAGTCCCAGATTCTGGCTGAGCCGGCCCAACGCAACACGGCGCCCGCGATTGGCCTGGCGGCGCATATCCTGCAATCCATCGATGCGAACGCAGTGATGGGCGTCTTTCCAGCCGACCACATGATCTCGAAGCCGGCCAAGTATCTACAATTCGTGCGTCCGGCATTCAAAGCCGCGTCCGCCGGAAAGATCGTAGTGCTGGGGATTCAGCCGCGCTGGCCCGAAACCGGCTACGGATACATCGAATTTCCCAAAGGCCTCAAGACCGGCGCCCGCGAGCCGCTCCCAGTGCGCCAGTTTCGCGAGAAGCCCGACTTAAAAACCGCGACACGCTACGTGCGCGCGGGAAACTTCTACTGGAACGCCGGCATGTTCTTCTGGAAGACTTCCGTATTGCTAGACGCCCTCCGTCAGTTCCAGCCGAAGACCGCGACCCTGCTGGCCAGCTTGCCGGCCTTCAGCGATCGGCAATTCTCTTCGAAATTGAAGCGCGTCTTCCCAAACTGCGAGAACGTTTCCATCGACTACGCGGTGCTCGAAAAAGCCCCCAACGTTGTAGGATTTGCAACCAGCGATTTCGGCTGGAGCGACGTCGGCAGTTGGAACGCAGTCTATGAGCTGCTCCCACGCGACGCGAACGGAAACGTCCTCCGCGGCGAAGCGCTAGCGCACTCAAGCTCCGGCAACTACGTAGACGCCGAAGGTAAATTAGTCGCCCTCCTGGGCGTGAAAGATCTAGTAATCGTAGACACTCCGGATGCTCTCCTGATAGCCGACCGTTCCCGCGCCCAAGAAGTGGGCGACCTGGTAAAGAAACTGGAACAACAACACCGCGACGACCTGCTTTAAGTCTTATCCGCGTTCATTCGCGTTGATCCGCGGCCAAATAACTAGATCGGGAACCCCCGGTTTTTCCGCACCTGCCACGCCTGCCACAAATGCCTCCGATCATGCGCGGCCAGCAGCGCAAGGCGCTGTCCCAAACTCATTTTAAACGGCCCCGCTGGACTCGGCACTTTGATCCGCGCCAGATCCAATCCATTGGCTTTCGTCAGCAACTCCAGCATCCGCTGATGAATCGCCAGAAACTCCGGGACCACTCTATCCTTCAACAGCCCCGGGGCCGGCGCGTAGATCTTCGGCGCCTTCACTCGGAACTTCGGCGGCGCATCCATGAAACCAACAAACCAGCGGCTGATGAAACCGTATCGAAACGGCCCATGCCCGGTCATGCCCGCCGCGCGGCCGCGCTCCATCTCTTCAGCGAGCAGCGGCAGATCCAGCCCGTCGGCGACATTCAGATGCTCGAGACACTCGGAAATGGACCAGTGTTTGGGCGACGGCCGCCAGTTGAACTGAGTGTCATCCAGCGGTGCCGTAAGCTCTTGCGCGTCCTCTGCGACGTTCTCGATCTGCTCATAGTAGTCGCGCAATTCTTCCACTAACGCGAGCTTGGGCGACGTTCCAGATTCCGCCATCGCACACCTTAATGAGCGATTATTTTACCTCCGAAGCCGGCATATTGTCTTGGAACCACTTAGCAACTCTTTGGAAAAGGTCGCGCCGATGCTCCGGATCGCGGAAGCTATGCCCCTCGCCCGGATAAACGACGAACTCCGTCTTCACTCCTAGCGTGTTCAAGGCGTGCCAGAACTCATAGGACTGCGGCACCGGGCATTCCCCATCGCGCTCACCCACCGCGATCAACGTCGGCGTTTTCACATTTTTGATGAACGTGATCGGCGAGCTTCGTGCATACACCGCAGGCTCGTCATATACCGACGCGCCAAAATACGGCAGCATCCACTGGTCGATGGAATTCTCTCCGTAGTAGCTCTGCAAATTGGTGATGCCCGCGCCTGCGAACGCCGCGCGGAATCGGTTGGTCTGCGTGACAGCCCACATGGTCATGTAACCGCCGTAGCTCCATCCCGCGATGCCCACGCGGTGGTCATCCACCGGATAATTCTTCACGACATTATCCACGCCAGCCAGAATATCGCGCAGGTCGCCGTATCCGAAATCTCGTACGTTCCCTCGAGTGAAGGCCTCGCCTTGCCCATAACTGCCGCGCGGGTTCGGGAAGAAAATGAAGTATCCCTGCGCCGACATCAGTTGGATAGGTAGCCCCGGCCGAGGCCAGGACGGACGCGTGTCAGCCGCCGGCCCTCCGTGCACCAAAACAATCATCGGATAATGCTTGGCCGGATTGTACGGTTGCGGAAACTGCAGCCAGCCTTGCACCGTAAGCCCCTCGTTCATCCACTCAATATTCTTCACACCGCCCCAGCCCGCGTGCCGGCCATCGTTCGCGTGAGTAATCTGCTGCCACGCTCCAGTGCGGCCAGCCCAGATCTCCGGCGCGTGATCCCACGAAGATCGGATCATCGCGCTGGTGTTCGCATCGCCCGAAAATACGATGCTATTCTCACCCTTCCAAATCGTCTCGATGCTACGCGAGGCCAGATCCACAGTCGACAGCGCCATGTTCCCGGAAATGTCTTCGGTCATCAGAATCTGCTTCGAAGATGGCGCCCACTGGAACCAGTTTGGCGAGGATTTTCGCTGCGGAGTCACATCCTCCACCGCACCGCCAGTCACCGGCGTGACATAAATATCCCCCCCCGTCGAGCCCTCATCGCTCATCAATCCGCCGATGAACGCGATCGATTTTCCATCGGGCGACCAGCGAACATTCGCCATCTGCATCGTTGGCTTTAAAATATGCTGTACCAGGCCGGACTGCGTATCGATGGTAAACAGTTCCGCGATATACCAATTGTCGTCACCAGGCCCTGGCGCCGCGAGATACGCCAACTTTTTTCCGTCCGGCGACCAATCGCATTCGTAGACGTGCATTCCATCCGGCGAAATCACGCGCGGCACTCCAGCAGCCGGATTCACCAGCGCTAGCCGCTGCAGGTGAATTTCGGACGCCACCACTCCACTATCCGGAACAGTAGCCTCAAGCGGTCCAGGAATGTGCGTGACGCCCTCCATCCACAGGATCGCGATGCTGCGCCCATCCGGCGACCAGTGCGGGTCCGCCAGGTATCCCTCCACATTCGTGACCTTGCGCGGTTTACCATGCCCCGGTTTATCAACCACGTACAACTGAAGCTGTTTTTCCGAATCCGTATTCGCGATGAAAGCCAACTTGTCCTCGTGCGACCACGCCAGACCTTGCGCGGACTCGCCGCCATCCAGAATAGTCCGGGGCGAAGCGCTCGAATCCCGCAAATCTTTTACGACCACGGCTGCCCGGCTGGAATCGCTGTTAGCCTTGCCAGGAATCATCTCGATCCACGCCACCATGCTCCCATCGGGGGACATCGCCACTTCGCGAAACTGATGAACCGCGGAGAGCTCGCTCAAAGCCTCATCGACCTGCGCCTCCGCACTCGAGCAAAATATCAAAATTACGAAGAGAACCAGCGTCCGCACATCGTAATGATAGTACAGGCTCGGGCTCCCGACCAGTATGGTAATATGGTATCGGTATGGCAAGCACCAAGGTCACGTTTACTCTCGATCAAACTACCGTGGCACGGCTTCAGGACGCGGCCACTCGCCTTTCTTTGCCTAAGAGTCAAGTGGTTCGGGAGGCGATCCAGGAGTTTCACGATCGAATCGGTCACTTGAGTGAGCGTGAGCGGCTACATCTGCTGCGTACCTTTGATGAGGTCGTCCCTCGCATCCCCGCCCGCAGCCTGCGGAGTGTGGAGAATGAATTGAACGCGCTGCGCCGCGCTCGCCGAGCCGGAGGCCGGAAATCTCTGGCCGGCCGAAGAAATGCTTGATTGTTCTAGATACGTCGGTTCTTATTGACAGCCTCACCGGTCCCCGGCGCCTGGCCGGGGCGTTGCGCAACCATATTGAACGCGGAGAACGGATTCTAGTTCCATCGTTGGTGCTATATGAGTGGCTGCGGGGCCCGCGCTTGCCCCAGGAGTTAGCCGCGCAAGAAGCTTTGTTCCCCAGTGATTCGGCCATTCCATTCGGATTCGCCGAAGCCGCTCTCAGCGCCAAGCTCTACAAGTCCGCTCGTCGTCCCCGCGGGCGCGAGATTGATCTGGCAATCGCCGCTTGCGCAATCACCCGTCAGGCGGAATTGTGGACCCTGAACACATCCGATTTCGCGGGTCTTCCAGGGCTACGGCTGACGGCAACCGTCTAAACCTGTCAATAACCCGCAGCTTTGCGCTCGATTCCCGGCCCCTCAATGGATTCCACAATCGCTCTCGACTCGGAAGACTCGGCAATAAAGGTCGCGCCCAGCTGCCTCCACCGCCCCAGCAATCGTCGGCCGGCGTCATCCACCGACGTCAGACTATCGACATCCACCATGAAAGCGCGCGTGCCTAGCGTGGAAGAGCCCGTTCGCCATACGCGTTCGATCTCCGCCAAGTTACCGGCTGAAAGCGTCCCAGTGAGTTCCAAACGGAACGCCGAGGGTTCATCATGCAGGTAGTAAACCAGTCGTGCCACTCTAACTGGAGATGCATCCCGGCAGGCATTGGTTTCCAAGATTCAGCTACGATCAAGAACGTGCAGCTGAAACCCTATCTAACCTTCAACGGCCAATGTGAGGAGGCCTTCCGGTTCTACGAGAAGTGCCTGGGCGCCAAAATCTCCTTCCTGATGACCTACGGGGATTCACCCGAGCCAACACCGCCCAACTGGCGCAACAAAATCATCCATTCCACGCTCGCCGTTGGTGACCAGGTGCTACAGGGCGTCGATGTTCTACCAGAGCACTATCAAAAGCCCCAGGGTTTCTCGCTGTCGCTCAATCTCGACGATCCCGCGGAGGCAGATCGCATTTTCAGATCTTTGGCGGAAGGCGGGACTGTGCAAATGCCCCTGCAGCAAACTTTCTGGGCCCTGCGCTTCGGTATCCTAGTGGATCAATTCGGCACTCCCTGGATGATCAATTGCGGAAAGCCGGCTTGAAACGCGAATGCTTCTGCAACTAAAGTCCATCCGGAAACATTTTGGAGGCGTCGCGGCGCTGCGCGGCAGTAACCTCGACGTCGCGGCCGGCGAAGTCCACTTGTTGATGGGTGAAAATGGAGCCGGCAAATCTACGCTGATGAAGATCGTAGCCGGTATGCAGGAACCGGACGGTGGGGAAATGTTCTGGCAGGGATCCAGTGTCCGTTTTCGTAGCCCTGCGGAGGCCGCGTCCCATGGCATAGCGATGGTTCATCAGGAATCCATGCTGGCCCCGCATCTCTCCGTCGCCGAAAATATTTTTCTGGGACGCGAGCCGCGCCTGCCGCTGGGCTGGGTAAATCGAAGCCAGATGATGCAGCGCGCCCAGAGCATCATCGAGGAGCATCACTTTCCGCTGCAGGCACGTTGGCGCGTGGACAAACTCAGCCCCGCCGGCAAGCAGATGGTGGAAATCTGCCGCGCCATTCAGCAAGGCTCCAGCTTGCTGATATTCGATGAACCGACTTCTTCGCTTTCGGACACCGAAACCCAGGAAGTCTTCCGCATAGTCTCCACTCTGCGTGCCCGCAATGTCGGCGTCATTTACATCACCCATCGTCTCGAAGAATTGCGCATGATTGGCGACCGCGTCACAGTATTGAGAGACGGCGAAACAGTGCATTCTGGAGCACTCGCCGATCTTTCCACGAACGACATCATCCGTCACATGGTGGGCCGCGAGTTGACTTCGATCTATACGCGCACGCCGGTTCCACCCGGTGAGGAGCTGCTGCGCGTCCAAAATCTCACGCGTGAGCCGGTACTCAAGGACATCAGCTTCTCACTCCGCGCCGGCGAGATTGTCGGCCTTGCGGGATTGATCGGCGCAGGACGCACCGAGCTCTGCCGCGCCCTATTCGGATTGGACGCCATCCACCAAGGCGCCGTAACGGTATCCGGCCGCGAGGTCCGCATTCGCTCCCCACGCGATGCGGTGCGCGCCGGCCTGGCGCTCATTCCAGAAGATCGGCAGCGTGCCGGCCTCGCCACGGCTCTGCCCATCAGTTACAACTTCACCATGGCCAGCCTCAACCAGGTTAGCCGCTTCGGATTTCTCAATCACTCCGGTGAGCGCCGGATCGCCGCCGATTACACCGCGCGCCTCCGCATCCGCGCCTCATCCGGAAAACAGTTGGCAGGAAGGTTGAGCGGCGGCAATCAACAGAAGGTGGCCATCGCCAAGTGGCTGGTGGGCCACGCCCGCATTTTTCTGTTCGACGAACCCACCCGTGGCATCGACGTAGGCGCCAAGGCCGAAGTCTTCCAAATGATGGATGAGTTGGCCCGCGGCGGCGCGGCCATCCTGATGGTCAGCTCCGAAATGCAAGAACTGCTGCAAGTGGCCGACCGAATCTTAGTCATGCGCCAAGGAAAACTCAGCGGCGAGTTCGCCGGCCGCTGTACGCAGGAGCAAATCATGCGCTGCGCCGCATTTGAATCCAGCCCCGCAACTACCGAGGAGCAACCCGGATGATCCAGCGGCTGTTGCCGTTCCTCACCTTGATCGCGCTGTTCGTCATCCTTTCCATCGCCTCACCCAATTTCTTAACGGCGACGAACCTTTCGAGCGTTGTGCGGCAAACGGCCGTGATCAACATCATGGCCCTCGGCATGACTGCGATCATCATATCGGGCGGAATCGATTTATCCGTCGGCTCCATCCTGGCGCTCGCAGGTTTGCTCGGAACCATGACCATGGAGAAGCAAGGCATCGCCGCCGGAATGATCGTCGGCGTTCTCACCGGCATGCTGTGCGGATTTTCGAATGGCCTGATGACCACCTCCCTTCGCATCAATCCATTTATCGTGACGCTCGGCACCATGGGGATCTTCCGCGGCCTGGCGCTGATCATTTCGAAGGGCCTACCGGTCCACCAAATTCCGCCTTCCTTTTCTTACCTCGGCGAAGGCACGCTGCTGGGCGTTCCGTTCGTGCTATGGATACTTCTCTTCTGCGCGCTAGCCATGCATGTGCTGCTCGAACACACCCGCCTCGGCCGCTACGCGTTTTCCATCGGCAGCAATCCGGAAGCTGCGTATTACGCCGGTGTTCCGGTCCGTTTCCACACCACAGCCGTCTACGCCATCGCGGGTTTACTCACGGGGCTCGCCGGCATGATTGAAGCCTCCCGATTGATGACCGGCCAACCCACCGGCGGCCAGGGATACGAGCTCACGGCGATCGCCGCTGTCGTAATCGGCGGCGGCAGCCTGCGCGGAGGCGAAGGCAGCGTGCTTGGAACGCTGGTGGGTGCGTTCATTATGGGATTGCTGGCCAACGGCAGCGATCTCCTCGGAACCAATCCCTACTGGCAGCAGGTGATCATTGGAGCCGTTATCATCCTGGCAGTCTCGTTCGACGAGCTTCGAAAAAGAAAGATGACCGCGTAGATGCGAGCGCTTCTGTTCTGCATTCTCCTGACGATCTCGCTCGCGCCTGCGCAGACAACACCACCACCCCCGCCAAAATCGCAAACCTATTCTCTCCCACCCGACAAACTGCAAAAAGCCGTCGAGTACGCCCATGCCCGGCACTGGCTCTACTTCACCAGTCAGATCTACGGCGTCGCGATCCTTCTCGCAATCCTCGCGCTCGGCGTCGCCGCACGATTTCGCGACTGGGCCGAGGCCGCTTCTCGCCGCCGCTTCATCCAGGCCGTGATCTTCGTCCCATTACTGCTGCTAGCCAACGATTTGCTCGATCTCCCGCTCGCGGCGTACGGCCAGCACCTGGAACTGCTCTTCCAGCAGTCTGTCCAAAGCTGGCCATCCTGGCTCTGGGATTGGACCAAAGGCGAAGTGCTGGCCATCCTGCTCTCGATTCTTCTGGCTTTCATTCTTTACGCCGTAATCAGGCGCAGCCCGACGCGCTGGTGGTTCTATTTCTGGCTTGCATCATTGCCGATTCTATTTGCCATCGCCTTTGTCGAGCCGTTCATCATCGAGCCCCTCTTCTTCAAGTTCGAACCTCTGGCCAATCAGCACGCCCACCTAGTAACAGATTTAGAAAAAGTGGTCGCGCGCGGCGGCCTAGCCATTCCACCGGACCGCATGTTCGAAATGAAGGCGAGCGAGAAATTGAATTCTCTGAACGCCTACGTTACCGGGTTCGGCGCGTCGAAGCGCGTCGTCGTGTGGGACACCACGCTCCAGAAACTCACCACGCCCGAAGTCCTGATGGTTTTCGGCCACGAAATGGGACACTACGTCCTCGGACACGTCCGCAATTCCCTGATTCTCGCCGCCCTCTTCGGCTTGCTTCTGCTCTACGCCGGTTTCCGTGTCCTCTATTGGCTTCTCGGCCGTTGGGGCCCACGCTGGCATATCCGTGGAGTAACGGATTGGGCAGGCCTGCCGGCTCTGCTGCTGATCGCCTCAGTATTCAGTTTCTTCACGGAGCCCGTGGCAAATGGTTACAGCCGCTGGCAGGAACATCAAGCCGACATTTATGGACTCGAAGTAATCCACGGCATCGTTCCGAATCCGTCGGCGGTTGCGGCACACACCTTCCAGGTCCTGGGAGAAGAAGGTCTCGATGAACCCGATCCAAATCCGTTCATCGAATTCTGGACCTTCAGCCATCCGTCAATTTCCGAACGCGTCGCCTTCTCATCCAGCTACAACCCGTGGACAAACGGAACCCCCAAGTACGTAAAGTAGGCCGTAGCATAGATCTATCATTTCGATCGACTTTGGGATGTACGCGCCGATCCAGCTGTCCACTTAGCAGGAACATAGCGCCAGTTTTGAGCGTTGTACATTGCAATGGATCGAGCTTCTGCCAGGCCCACGATCCACAATTGCGTGTGCCATCATAGAAGGGTTAACCTCCAAAGCGATGAAATTATTCCAAGGACTAGCTTGCGTTTTGTGCGCCTCCCTGCTCATCGGCCCGGCTGCGGCCCAATCTGAGATCCGGATCGATCCGGCCAAAGGTGGCTTGGGCTGGCTAACCCATCCATATCAAGTCAGAGATGTTCCGCCCGTCAACCTGGCCAATACGTCGCGCCTCGAGTCGCTGCTTCGAGCCGGCAATCTCTATCTCTCGGCGCAGGATGTGGTGGCGCTAGCGCTCGAAAATAACATCGACATTGAAGTGCAGCGCTATGGTCCATTGTTGGCGGAAGAAGTTCTGCGCCGCGCCAAAGGCGGAGGCGCCCTGCGAAGCGTAGGCCTGGGCGTCGCGCAGGGTCCTCAAAGCGTCAGTCTCACCGGCGTCAGCACCAGCAATACTGTCACGCTCTCGGCCGGCAACGGCGTCAGTTCCGGCGGCGGTATCGTCACGCAGCTAGGTCCGGCAATTCCGTCGTTTGATCCCTCGTTTTCTGTCCTGGCGCTCTACCAGCACGTCACCAGTCCGCAGAGCAACACTTTCCTGACCGGAACCACCGCGCTGGTTCTCGACACGCGTACCTACCAGGCCCAATACATACAGACCTGGGATTTCGGCCTAAGCAGCCAGTGGACCTACACCAGCCAACACAACAAAGTGAACAGCGCGCAGTACGACTTGAATCCTTTCACCTCCGGCAGCCTCGATCTTCAACTGACGCAGCCTCTGCTGCAAGGCTTCGGCCGCCCGGTGAACGACCGCAATATCCGCGTCCAGAGGAACAACCTGAAGGTCAGCGATCTGCAATTCAAGCAGCAGGTGATTGTCACCGTGGCCTCCATTCTCAACCTCTATTGGGATCTGGTAAGTTTTCACGATGATGTGTTGTCGCGAAAGCACGAGCTCGAGACCGCGCAATTGCTGCTGGAGGACAACAAGAAACAGGTGAACATCGGCGCGCTGGCTGAGATCGAAGTTACTCGCGCCGAATCCACGCTATACGCCGCTCAGCAAGACCTGGTTATTTCCGAGACCAACTTACTGCAGCAGGAAATCGTTCTCAAGAACGCTCTCAGCCGCAATGGTGTTGGAAATCCCACGCTCGCCGGCGTACACGTTATTCCCCTCGATACCATTCCTGTGCCGGCGAACGAAGCTCTTGAGCCCACGGATCAGCTGGTGCAACAGGCCGTCGACAAGCGAGTTGAAATCGCCCAGGGCCGCCTCAATCTCGAAAGCAACCAAATGAATCTCATCGGCATCAAAAATTCCCTGAAACCGACGCTCAATGCTTTCGCCGAGTTGACTAACAATGCGCTGACCGGAGTTTCGAACGACCCTACGCTGGCATACCTCGAGGGAGGCTATGGAAACCTGCTGGCGCAGATCGCTCGCCGTAATTTTCCAAATTACTCCGCCGGCCTGAACCTGCAAATCACGCTTCGAAACCGCGCCGCGCAGTCGGACTACGTCACCAGCTTGCTTGAAATCCGCCAGAACGAGCTCAACCTGCGGAAGAATGTCAATCAAATTCAGGTGGACGTGCAGAATGCGGTCATCGGAATCCAGCAGGCTCGCGCTCGTTATGACGCCGCCGTGAAAGCGCGCACCCTGCAGCAGCAAACTCTGGAAGCAGACCAGAAAAAGAACGCGTTAGGCGCCAGCACCATCTATCAAGTGGTTCAGGACCAACGCGACCTGGCCAGCGCCGCCAGCAGCGTGACCCAAGCCATGGCCAACTACACCCACGCCCGCATTGCACTCGACCAGGCTCTAGGTACCACGCTGGAAGCCAACGCTATCTCTCTCGACGAGGCGAAAATTGGACGCGTCTCGCGCCCCTCCACGCTTCCTGCCAACCTGCCCGAAGGAGAAAAACAATGACCCGTGGGGCAGGCGCTTCCGCCTGCCAACCTCTCATCCGCCGAGCCGTGGCGCTCGTTCTCTCCTACACGTGTTGGCTTTCCTGCGCCTCAGCCCAATCCATCTCCATTGATCCAGAGCGGCCCTCCGCGCCTATTTTCTGGCGGCCGTATCTGGCTGCGGACGTCCCACCCGCTCGCCTTTCGAACTCTCCGCGACTTCAGGATCTGATCCGCGCCGGCACTCTCTATCTCACCGTCCAGGACACCATCGCCCTGGTGCTCGAAAACAATATCGATATTGAGGTGTCGCGCTACAACCCCATCCTCGCTGACTGGAACCTGGAGCGCGCGCAAGCCGGCGGAGCATTGCCGGGCGTTCCCAACGGGGCCTCCACAGTCGGTTCCGTAGCCAGCGGCCAGGGCGTGGTGGGGAGTGAGGCGGCCGCGGGCGTTGTTTCAACAGGTGGAACCACGCCCACCAACAAGACATCCAATGCCACCGTCTCTCAGGTCGGCCCCGTTGCGCAAACCTTCGACCCCTCTATTACCGGCTCAGCCATCTTCAGCCACACCACCACACCGCAGTACAACAATACGCTGAGCTTAACCAACGTCTTGATCTCCAACACGCGCTCCTACAACGCGACCCTCCAAGACGGGTTTTCCTACGGTGGCAGCGGCACGATCTCCTATACCGAACACTACTTGAACGAGAACGCGGCCACCGACGTCTTGAATCCCAGCGTGGCTCCCAGCGTTTCCGTTTCGTTCGGACAAAATCTCCTGCGTGGTTTTGGCAAGGCCGTGAACACCCGCACCATCGAAGCTCGCAAAATTGGACTCAGACAGTCGGAACTGAATTTCAAAGCTCAGGTAATCAACTCGGTGGTGGACGCCCTGAACCAGTACTACGGCCTGGCAGCCGACTACGAAGACGTCAAGGCCAAGCAGAACGCTTTAGAATTGGCACAGACCCTCTACAGCGACAATCAAAAGCAAGTCCAGATTGGATCGCTCGCGCCCCTGGATCTCACCACCGCGGAGTCCCAGTTGGGCGCCAGCCAACGCGACTTGGTTGTCTCCCAAACCACTCTCGAGCAGCAGGAAGTGAAGCTCAAGAATCTCTTGAGCCGCACCGGCTCGGCGGATCCCGTGCTTCGCCATGTCCGAATCGTGCCGCTGGACCGTATCGTCATGCCTGAAAAGGACGATCTCCCGCCCCTCCCCACCATGCTTCAAGAGGCCGTAGCCAATCGCGCCGATCTCGCCGCCGAAAAATTGAATGAGCAGGTTGCCCAAGTGAATGCCCTCGGCACCAAGAACGGACTGCTGCCCGTTCTGGAGCCGTTCGTTCAGATAAGCGCGGCCGGATTGGCCGGAAACCCAAAAACAGTGGTCATCAATGGCGTACCGTTTACGGCGAATTCTTACTTCGTCGGCGGAATGAACAATGCGCTCGGTCAGGTAATCCGGAACAATTTTCCGTCCGATCTGGGAGGAGCGACCTTCCAGGCGCCGATATTGAACCGGCAGGCGCAGGGCGATTACGGTATCGATCAGCTCACCCTTCGCCAAACCCAGCTCGGCATCCAGAAAGATATCAATCAAGTGCAAGTGGATCTCTTGAACGCCGTGGTGGCCCTGCAGCAAGCCCGCGCCCGCTACGAGGCCTCGGTAAGAAACCGGATTCTCCAGAAACAGCTCTTGGACTCCGAGCAGAAAAAATTCGCCCTGGGCGCGTCGACGCCCTACAATGTAACGCAAACCCAGCGCGACCTCGCCGCCGCGCAATCCTCCGAAATCGGCGCCCTGGTCACATGGCGCGACGCCCGAACCTCCATCGACCAGATCCTAGGCACAACGCTGGAAACGAACCACATCTCCTTAGCGGAAGCCCAAACCGGCAAAGTCTCCCGCACTTCCGCACCTCCGCAAAACTAAGTACTGTTATCCTGTGGTTAGCAAATGCTAACGCTCCGCAGACATCGATGGGCATTGATTGCTGTCGTGCTAGCCGTCAGCGCTTGCATCCTCTCTGCAGCTCTCACCAGCCCCTTCGGACACTTTGAGGCAGCTGTTCTCCTCCCTGTTTTTCTCTACGACGTCGCAGCCGTCTTCATCACGCACCGACGCGTCAGCCACCAGTCACGTTTGTATATCTGTGGACCGTTCGCGTCAGACATAACCTTCCGCGGCCCTCCCACCTTCTAGATTTTCCCCAAACCAACCGAACGGCGACCGTAAGGGAGTCGGTGCTTTAGAAAGGTGGCCCTCAGTGTATCTACTCGCAACAACACAGTTGAAGTCCGTGGAGCTATCCTCCTTCGAACTCATCGAGCGAATCTTGTTTGTAGGTCTTGTTCTCTACGTAGCTCTCATACTCGTCATCTTCTTCCTCAAGCGAGGTCTGGCCTGGCTGGATGACCGTTATCTGATCACCTACACCGGACACGTTCCCACGTATGGAACCCTGGGAAACGCGTTCCTGGAGCTCCAGTCACTCGCTCAACCCGAGAAACAGTACGTAATCGAAATGAAAGAAGACGACAAGCAAAAGAAAGAACAGGATGACATAGCCGGATCGGACCATCCGGGCGCCGAAGCCGAGCAACACCCTGCACCGCGTCAGAAATAACACGGGGCAGGCAATGCCTCAACGTGGCTGCAAATTTGCAAAGTCTGGTGAAGCGCGTTTTTCCCGGAAGATGTGCCGGCGGACGTCGGGCCAAAATTCCATGAACGCGTTAGTCCCCATTCGGCCTAGCACTCCGAGGCCAATGCGCGCTCCCACATTTCCCATAGAGCGCTCGCTCTCCGGCCGCCAGGTGTCCGCTAGCGCGCTGCTGCTCGGAATCGCGATGAAGCGGGCATAAGCCGGCATCAGGCCGCCGTAGCGATTCTGGGCAAGAAACGTCATCTTAACCACGTGGGCCAATCGATTCTTGAAGGGAGCACCCGCATCTCGGGAGTATCGCGGATCTTCGCCCCAGATAGCGCCCAAGCCCGCTTCCATGGTGTGACTCACTGCGGCTTCGCTTAGGCCCAAGCCCGCGCGCTCACCAAATCCGTCCCAGTGCGGTCCCAATTCGGACGGCTTGTCCCTCCATGTTCCGAGCCCAGCGGTGAAGGCTTGGCCAATAATGGCCTGAGGTCCCAGGGTACTGACGAGAGCCCACCGGACACGCTCTGTGGCTGTGATGGGACGGGGATCGTCGCTGCTGCTCACCATCGCGCGAGTGCCCACGCTGGCGTTCTCCACCGTGAATCCCTGGCCCATCGCCAGCGACGCCATTACTACTGATAAGCCTGCCCATCTCGGAATCGTCATGTGAATGCCACCTTCTAACAAATTTAGGAAGGGCACATGGATCACCATTCCGAAGCGGGCCGGTAACATGAGGGCCGCATCCGTTCGCACCAGAGCGCGATTGACCTTATTCGGTCATTCGACCAAGCACGGTCGAGTACCAGCACAGCAATGCTGCCACGTGCTTACCGGGTCTCTGCCGCGAACCCACCTGACTCCGCTATACTAAAACTAGCGAGGTTCCGATGGCGCGTCGGCTAAGACCCCTTCTATTCGCATTTCTTGTTATCGTCTTTTGCTCCGTTCTAGGCGGTGTGTTTGGCCCCGGCCTTACGGGGGTTTCGGCGGCCACCGCCGGACCCGAAGAGGATCTGAAAACCAGCATCCGACAGTTCACCAAAGTCTACGAATTGGTGGAGAAGAACTTTGCTGAGCCGGTCACCGCCGACAAGGGTATCTACAAAGGCGCCATCCCTGGCATGTTGCGCACGCTCGATCCCCACTCGAATTTCTTCGACCCCAAGGATTTCCAGAGCCTTCGTGACGATCAGCAAGGCCACTACTTCGGCGTCGGAATGACGATCGGCCCCCGCAACGGCAAAACTATCATAATCGCGCCTTTCGGTGGATCGCCCGCCTACCGCGCAGGGCTCCGCCCCGGCGACGTCATCCTGGAAGTCAACGACAAGCACACTGACGCCCTCTCCACCCAGGAAATTGCGGATCTGCTCAAAGGTCCGCGCGGCACCAAAGTTCAGGTGGTTGTGGGACGCGAGGGCGCCGACAAGCCCATCAGCTTCGACATCGTCCGCGATGAGATTCCGCGCTATAGCGTCGAACAGGCCTTCTGGCTCCGGCCCGGCATTGCCTACATGAAGGTTTCGGCGTTCAACGAACACACCAGCGAGGAAATGGAAGATAACCTCAAGCGCTTGGGCGAGGTCAACATCAAGGGACTCGTGTTCGACCTGCGCGATAATCCAGGCGGCCTTCTGAACGAAGGTGTCGCCGTGGCTGGCCACTACCTTCGAAAAGGGGAAGTCGTGGTTTCGCAGCACGGACGCGCCTCGGCTGAGAAGCCGTTCTTGGCTCACGGCAGCGCCTACGGGCAGAATTATCCCATCGTCGTTCTGGTGAATCCTTACTCCGCATCCGCCGCCGAGATCGTCGCCGGCGCCCTGCAGGATCATGACCGCGCCTGGATTCTCGGTCAAAACACCTTCGGCAAAGGACTGGTCCAGCAGGTTTGGCAACTCCCCGAAGACACCGGCCTGGCTCTCACCGTGGCTCATTATTACACTCCCAGCGGGCGCCTCATTCAGCGCGACTATTCGCACATCTCGTTCCTCGATTACTACTACGGCAAGCGCACCGATACCAAGAATCCGCTGGATGTGAAAAGCACCGACAGCGGCCGGCCAGTCTACGGCGGCGACGGCATAACGCCGGATGAAAAGTACGAACCGAAGTACAACAAATTCCAGACGGGACTTTTCCGGCATGACCGGTTCATTTTCTTCACTTATGCCGCGAAGTGGTTCGGCGCGCATCCGGCCAAACTTCCCAAGGGCTGGGAGCCGGATAATTCCGTCCTGAACGATTTTCACGAATACCTGTCGAAGCAGCAAGTGCAATTTACCGAGGCCGATTGGACAGAGAATCGAATCTGGATCTTGCAGCAGTTGAAGCGCGAGATGTACGCCACCGCGTTCAGCTTTGAAGAATCGCAGAAGGTGGCCGCCGAAGCCGATCCGATGGTTCTCAAGGCCATTGATAGCATGCCGGAAGCCAAAGCGCTGCTCGACAAATCGAAAAAGCTGATCGTTATGCGGACCAACCGCGACGCGCGGCCGTAGAATTTGAAAAACCAGTCTGCTCCACAAATCACCGTCCTCGACGCGGGCGGCCAATACTGTCATCTCATCGCCAGAAAGATTCGTGACCTGGGAGTGTACGCGGAAGTTCGCCCGAGCGAAACACCCGTGGCTGAACTGCGCGATCGCAGAGGGCTGATTATCTCCGGAGGCCCGGATAGCGTTTACGAACAGGACAGCGCCCGCATCGATCCGGCAATTCTCTCGACTGACTGCGCCGTGCTCGGCATCTGTTACGGCCAGCAGCTCATGGCGTACAATCTGGGCGGCCACGTTCGAAAGGGCAGTAAGGGCGAGTACGGATTGGCCGTCCTTCACCGTGTTAAACCTCACGCGCTGTTTGAAGGGCTAAACGGCGATTCACAAGTTTGGATGAACCATCGCGATCAGGTGGAATCAGTCCCTCCAGGATTCGAAACGCTCGCCGGCACCGAAACCTGCGCGATCGCAGCCATGGCCCATCATGAACGGCCGCTGCTCTCCGTACAGTTCCATCCCGAAGTTGTCCACACCACCGAAGGCCGCCGGATTCTTTCGAATTTTGTTTTCGGAATTTGTGGATGCAAGAAAGATTGGAATCCGAAGGACCGCATCGGTCCGCTCGAAGAGCAGATACGGGACGTCGCCCGAGATCGCAACGTGTTCTTTTTCGTCAGCGGCGGCGTGGATTCTACCGTCGCCTACACACTCTGTCTCAGGGCCCTGGGAGCGGATCGCGTCTACGGGATTTATGTGGACACCGGCCTGATGCGCGATGGCGAAACCGCCTATGTGCGCCGTTTGTTTGAACAGCTCGGCGCTACGGCGTTTCATGTCGAGGAAGCTGACGGCGAATTTCTTGCGGCGCTCAAAGGCGTGTGCGATCCGGAAAAGAAGCGCCACATCATCGGCGAGCAATTCGTCGCGGTTCAGGAGCGGGTATTGAGCACCGGCCAATTTCTGGATGGCCGTTGGATTCTGGGGCAGGGAACTATTTACCCCGACACTATTGAATCCGGCGGCACCGCGCGAGCGGACGTGATCAAAACTCATCACAACCGCGTGGCCGGAATTCAGAAGCTGCTCGAGAGCGGCCGGATCATCGAGCCGCTGGCATCGTTCTACAAGGACGAAGTACGCGAGATCGGCGCGGAGTTGGGAATTCCGGCTGAGTTTCTGCACCGCCATCCATTTCCGGGCCCCGGTCTCGCGATCCGCTGTTTGTGTTCAGAGTCCGAAGCGCCCGTGAAACCGCTCGATCCTGGCTGGCTGTTGCCAATTCGTTCGGTGGGCGTGCAGGGGGATTCGCGTAGTTACCGTTCGGTGCTAGCGCTCGAAAAATTGCCCACCGATGAACTGGCCACCACGCTGGTGAATCGCATGTGGGAAACCATCAACCGCGTAGTCGGCGTAGTGAGCCAACGAGCCAGTCTCTCCGACATGCGATCCACTCGCGGCACTTTGACCGGGGAACGGCTCACCTGCCTGCGCCGCGCCGATGCGACCGTTCGCCGCCTTTCGGAAGAAAGCGGATTCGAGCGCGAAGTCTGGCAATTCCCGGTGGTCCTGATTCCACTCGGCATCGAGAGCGCCCCGGATTCAATCGTTCTGCGCCCCATTCATTCCGTGGACGGAATGACCGCGCAAGTGGTGCGAATGGCGAACCAACTGTTGCAGCGGATGGCGCACGAACTACTGGCCGACCCCGGCGTCTGCGCCGTCTTCTACGACCTGACTCACAAACCCCCGGGCACCATCGAGTGGGAGTAATCAGATCCGGTGAAAGCTCTTCAAGATATCGCGCGTCGAGTAACGCAGCGCGATGGGCCGGCCATGCGGGCAGCTCATGGGACACTGGGTGGCGGCCAGCTCCTTGAGTAGCCACTCCATTTTGGTTTGATCCAGCCGCATGTTGATTTTGATAGCCGCGCGGCACGCGATGCTGGCGGCCATGCCGCGGCGCAGGTCGTCCACGGATACTTTGCGCAGTTCGCCATCGGCGATTTCGAGAATTTCGAAAACCAGCTTTTCGATATCGGCTGGACCCACGCCCGCCGGCGCGGCTTTTACTGCAATAGTACGATTCCCGAAAGGCTCGGAGTCGAAACCGGCGCGCTCCAGTTCGCTCGCGATGTGCGCGTACTCGATCTGCTGCGAAGCGGTCAATTCCAGTAGCATCGGCATCAACAGATGCTGGCGCTCCACGCGGTTTTCGGCCTGTTGGCGCAGAACTTGCTCGAACAGGATTCGCTCGTGAGCCACGTGCTGGTCGATGATCCAGAGGCCATCGCGTCCCGCCGCGATGATGAAGCTGTCGTGAATCTGGCCCAGCGGCCGCAAATCGGAAAGAATCGCCAAGCTTTGAGGCGTTTCGCTGCCAAACGGCAATGGTCCGTGGGTGTCCGGCACCGGCTGCGGAGCAACGCTTTCGAAATCGAATCGCTGCTCCGGCGCTGCGGTGGTTTTTAGATGAAATACCGGAAGATCATCGATGCGTTCCGTTGGAACGCCGGCGTCCGGCACCGGCTCGAACTGCTGATTCTCGATGCGCTGCGTGAAATCGGAATAGGGCAGTGCGGCCGCGGGTTGAGGCGGCAACGGAACGGGCAGGCTGGAAGCCGGCCGCGCGGCGATCAACCGATCGCGAATGGTGTCGCGAACAAAATCGTGCACGAATGTTCCGTGACGGAAGCGGACCTCGGTTTTCGAGGGATGAACGTTGACATCCACTTCTTCGCAATCGCAGTCCAGAAACAGCAGTGCGAACGGAAAGCAGGATGGCGGCATCAGGTTATGATAGGCGGCCGAAAGCGCGTGCATCAGCAACCGGTCGCGAATCAGCCGGCCGTTGACGAACATAAAAATGGAATTGCGGTTGAGTTTTTGAACCTGCGGCGCCGAGATGAATCCACGCAGGCCAAAAACACGAGTTTCGGGTTCGGCGGCGTCCACCACGGCGAGCTCGCGCTCCACCATGTCGAGATCGATCAGCTCGTCGAGAGTCTGGCTGCCGAACACTTGATAGACGCGCTCGCGCATGGTCTCTACCGGCGTAACATCCAATAAATCATTGCCGCCGTGGCGTAGGTGGAAAGCTTTTTTCGGATGGGCGAGGCTATAGTGCGTGGCGAGCGAAGCGATATGCGCCAGCTCGGTCTGATCGGAACGCAGGAACTTCTTGCGCGCTGGGACATTAAAAAACAAATCGCGGACCGAGACGGTGGTTCCAGCGGGGCCCGGAAATTCGTCGCAGCGCAGCAGCTTTCCACCGGCGAATTCCACCGCGGCGCCCGTCGTTTCATCCGCCGAACGGGTTTCGAGCAGCAGCCGCGAGACTGAGGCGATGGACGGCAGTGCTTCCCCTCGAAACCCGAGAGTCGCAATGGAGAGCAGATCCTTCACATCGCTCAATTTGCTGGTGGCGTGACGCTCAAACGCGAGCAGAGCGTCATCGCGGAGCATGCCGCAACCGTCATCCGCGACACGGATCAACCGCCGGCCGCCGCTGTCGATATCAATGCGTAGCTGGTTGGCGCCAGCATCGAGCGAATTTTCGATCAGTTCCTTAAGGACTGATGCAGGACGCTCGACTACTTCTCCGGCAGCGATCTTGTTCGCGACCGTGTCGGAGAGGACTCTGATTTTGCCCATGGGAAGGCAGGTTAGGTGCTCATGGCGGACAGGAATTCAGCGTTGCTTCTGGTCTTGCCCAATTTGTCGAGCAGCAGTTCCATGCTTTCGACTGGGGACAACGGATTGAGGACGCGGCGCAGGACGAAGACGCGGTTGAGCTCTTCCTTGGGAACCAAAAGCTCTTCCTTGCGCGTTCCGCTCTTGGTGATATCGATGGCGGGGAAAACGCGCTTGTCCATCAACTTCCGATCCAAGTGGATTTCCATGTTGCCGGTTCCCTTGAATTCCTCGAAGATGACGTCATCCATGCGGCTGCCGGTATCGATCAGCGCGGACGCAACGATCGTCAGCGAACCGCCTTCTTCGATATTGCGCGCGGCGCCGAAGAAGCGCTTGGGACGTTGCAGAGCGTTGGAATCGACGCCGCCGGATAGGACTTTGCCGGAGGGAGGAACGACAGTGTTATAGGCGCGCGCGAGACGCGTAATGGAATCGAGCAGAATCACTACGTCGCGTTTGTGTTCGACCAGCCGCTTGGCCTTTTCGATTACCATTTCAGCCACCTGGACGTGGCGCGAAGCGGGTTCATCGAAGGTGGAACTGATTACTTCGCCTTTGACCGAGCGCTGCATGTCGGTGACTTCCTCGGGACGCTCGTCAATCAGCAGCACGATCAGAGACACTTCCGGATGGTTCGTCGTGACTGAATTGGCGATGGACTGCAGCAGCATGGTCTTACCGGTACGCGGCGCAGCTACAATCAGTCCACGCTGTCCCTTGCCGATTGGAGTCAGCAGATCCATCACGCGGCCGGAATAGTTGTCGCGGGCGGTTTCCAGCTTCAGCCGTTCGTTCGGATACAGCGGCGTGAGGTTGTCGAAGAAGATTTTGTTGCGGGCTTCCTCGGGCGGCTCGAAGTTGATGGCGTCCACTTTGATGAGCGCGAAGTAGCGTTCACCTTCTTTGGGTGGACGGATTTGCCCGGAGATTGTGTCGCCGGTGCGAAGATCGAAGCGGCGAATCTGGGAGGGTGAGACGTAGACATCGTCGGGTCCAGGCAGGTAATTGTATTCGGGCGCGCGCAGGAACCCAAATCCATCGGGCAGGCATTCGAGGACGCCTTCCGAAAAGATGAGGCCGCTCTTCTCCGCTTGGGTCTGGAGGATCTTGAAGATCAGTTCCTGCTTGCGCAGCCCGGCGGTGCCGGTGACGCCCAGATCCTTGGCGATCTGGTTGAGCTTTTGGATACTCATATCCTTGAGCTCCACCAGGTCGAGCGTGCCGTTTTTCTGGCCTTGGCCGGGAACGCCGCCGCGATGCTTGCGGTGTCCACCGGGGGGGGGCGGACCCTGGTCCGGCGCTTTGGCATCGGCTGACTTTGCGTCACCCGCTTTGCCGTCACTGCCTTTTGCTTCGGGGGATTTCGAATCCGCGGCTTTGCCGTCTTCGGATGGTTCGGCCTCTTGGCCTTCCGGCGCAGAGGCGGCCGGCGTTTTGGTGTCTGGATTCTCTTCGGTGGGAGCAGCTACTGCTGCTGGGTCTGGATTTTCGATATCGCTTGCCAAATTTCCCTCACTCCCCGGCATGTAGGCGCCGAGAACGGCAGAGGCTCACTATCCGAACGACTTCGGATGGCGGCCGTTTGGAGCCGTTGTTCTTTTTGACCTTTCAACTTGTCTGTTTTCGTGGCGATCACCATGTACCGCCGGTTATGAAACTCGAGCCACTGCTTGAGTTCCAGGTCCTGATCCATCCAGCCCCGACGTGCGTCGAGTATCAGGAAGCAAAGCTCCAACGACCTTCGCTGTAAAAGGTATTGTTCGATAAGCCGCTTCCACTGGAATGCAACGTCCTTGGGGACACGAGCATATCCGTATCCCGGAAGGTCGACGAAGTGGAATTGTCCGCCGACCCGATAAAAATTAATCAACTGCGTGCGACCCGGCGTGGCACTGGTAAACGCCAGCTCTTGTTTCCCGATCAGGCAATTCAACAAGCTGGACTTGCCGACGTTGCTCCTTCCCAGAAACGCTATCTCCGGGAGGGATTCAGCCGGAAACTGATCCGGCCGGGCTGCACTTACTACAAATTGCGCGTCCATCAGGCCCCTGAAGCAATAGGGAACGCGGAAGGCAGGTCGGGGACCTGCCCCACGGCCTAATGTGAAATCCGTTCTTCGCTCGACGGCTGGCGTACCATTTCCGGCGGCGGCGCGGTGCCGGCCAGCGGCAGCGCGATGATCTCCCGTTCCAGAGCGATCTTCAACACCTCGTCCATATTTGTGACGAAGTGGAGAGTCATTTCCCTTCGAACATTTTCCGGGATATCGGGGAGATCCTTCTCATTATCCTTGGGCAGAATCAATTCGTAAATCCCCTGGCGGTGGGCAGCCAGCAGTTTTTCCTTGAGCCCGCCAATGGGGAGCACCCGGCCGCGGACGGTGATTTCACCCGTCATAGCGAGGTTACAACGAACCGGTATGTTGGTCAAGGCGCTCGAAATGCTGGTTGCGATGGTGATTCCGGCGGACGGGCCGTCCTTGGGGATGGCGCCTTCCGGGACATGCACGTGAATATCCAGATTGCGGTAAAAATCCCGGGGGATGCCCAGCAGATGGGCACGGGAGCGAACGTAACTCATGGCGGCATGGGCCGATTCCTGCATGACGTCGCCCAGTTTCCCGGTGGTCTGCAGCTTGCCTTTGCCCTCCATGACGGCCGCTTCGGTGGTTAGGATGGAACCACCCACCTCGGTCCAAGCCAATCCGACGGTGGCGCCGACTTCATTCTTCTTGTCGGCCTGAAGGTCGCGGAATTTCTGAGGGCCGAGGAATTCGGAAACCGTTTCCGGCGTGAGAATTACCTGGGCAGGTTGGGTACCAGCGGATTTCTTACTATCACCTCTGGCATTGACCACTTTACGCGCTATTTTGCGAGAGACATTTCCGATTTCGCGCTCCAGGTTGCGCACGCCGGCCTCGCGAGTATAGGACTGAATCAGACTCTGAAGACCTTCGTCGGTGAACTCCAGATTCACCTTCGCGAGTCCGGTACCTTTCAACTGCTTCGGCACCAGGAAGCGCTTGGCGATTTCGAGTTTTTCGAGCTCGGTGTAGCCGGATAACCGGATCACTTCCATGCGATCCTGCAGTGCGGGCGGGACGGTGTGGAGGACGTTGGCGGTTGCGATGAAGAACACCTGGCTCAAGTCATATTCGACATCCAGGTAGTGATCCACGAACATATAGTTCTGTTCCGGATCGAGAACTTCGAGGAGCGCAGCCGAAGGGTCGCCCCGAAAATCCATCGACATCTTGTCGATTTCGTCGAGCATGAAGACCGGATTGCGGGTGCCGGCCTTTTTCATCATCTGGATGATCTGGCCGGGGAGCGCGCCAATATAGGTGCGGCGATGGCCGCGAATTTCCGCTTCATCGCGAACGCCGCCGAGTGACAAACGGACGAATTTACGGCCCGTGGCCTTGGCGATCGACATACCGAGCGAAGTTTTGCCGACTCCGGGAGGTCCGACAAAGCAGAGGATGGATCCCTTGGGGTTTTGTACCAGCCGGCGAACGGCCAGGAATTCAAGGATACGTTCCTTGATTTTTTCGAGGCCGTAATGATCGGTCTCAAGCACCTGCTGCGCGAAGTTGAGATCCCGGATTTCCTTGGATTTCTTTTTCCACGGCACCGCGAGGAGCCAATCCAGATAATTGCGCGACACGGTGGATTCGGCTGACATGGGCGGCATGTTTTCCAGGCGCTTGAGTTCGGCGTTGGCCTTCTCATGCGCGTCCTTGGTCATACCGGCTGCGTCAATCTTCTTCTTCAGCTCGTCGAATTCACTTTTTTCACCGCGGCCAAGTTCTTTCTGGATGGCCTTGATTTTCTCGTTAAGGTAATACTCTTTTTGCGCCTTTTCCATCTGGCGCTTGACGCGGCCCTGGATGGTCCGGTCGACATTGAGTTTCTCGATCTCGATATCCAGCATTTCCGCGACGCGCGTCAGGCGATCCACGGGATCGAAGATTTCGAGCAGCTCCTGCTTTTCCTCAATGGTCAACTGCAGGTTGGCGCCGACGGTGTCGGCCAGCTTGCCAGGCTCATCCACCCGGATGGCGGCGATCATGGTTTCGTAATTGAGGTTCTGGCTGAGCTTGACGTACTGCTCAAAGAGTCCGGTGACACGGCTCACCAGGGCTTCGAGCTGAGTACCGGCGTCCACCTTAAAATTAAACGTCTTGACCAGGGCCCGGAAGTAACCTTCGTCTTCGCTGACAGAAATGATCTTGCCGCGCTCCACACCTTCCACCAGGACTTTGATGTTGCCATCCGGCAGTTTCAGACTTTGGACGATGTTGGCGACGGTACCTACGCTGTAGATTTCGTCCGGCCGGGGCTCATCCACGGAAGCGTCATGTTGAGTCGCGAGGAAAATTTTCTTATCCGCCGCCAAGGCTTCTTCGAGAGCGCGTACGCTGGACTCCCGTCCGACCACGAAGGGCGTCATCATAAACGGGAAGATCACAACGTCCCGTATGGGCATCATCGGTAAGCGTTTGGTATCGGGTTTTTCTTTGGAGGTAAGCATTCGGAGGTTCTTCGGTTCCTCAGTTCGTCGGTTCTTCGGTTCCAGAACTGGAGAACTGATGAACCGATGAACTTTTATCCGGCCTTCTCTAACAGGGCCATGTTAATCTTCTGCGTCATGACCATCTCTTTGGTCACCAGGAACTCGCGGACCTTCTTGTAAGATGGCAGATAATACATCAGGTCCAGCATCAGATCTTCGAGGATCATGCGCAGGCCCCGAGCTCCAACTTTCCGCTCCATGGCGAGAGCGGCGATGGCCTCAAGGGCATCGTCACTAAACTTCAGTCTAACATTTTCAAACTCAAAAAGTTTCTGGTACTGCCGAACGATGGCGTTCTTGGGCTTGGTGAGGATTTGCACCAGCGCTTCCTTGCTCAAGTCCTCGAGGACAGCCACTACCGGCATGCGCCCGATGAATTCGGGTATGAAGCCGAACTTGATGAGATCGACGGGTTGGACATTTTCGAGCATGTCCGTGTCGCGGCGGTTGGGGTTGGGCCGCACGGGGGTTTCGCCGCGATGCGTTTCTTCCTGGGCGATGAAGCCCATGGACTTAGTCCCGACGCGCTTGGAAATCACTTTCTCGAGTCCAACAAACGCTCCGCCACAGATAAAGAGGATGTTGGTGGTGTCGACTGGGGTGAATTCCTGGTGGGGGTGCTTGCGGCCGCCTTGTGGGGGAACGTTGGCGACGGTGCCTTCCAGGATTTTAAGCAGGGCCTGCTGGACGCCTTCGCCCGAGACGTCGCGGGTGATGGAGGGATTTTCGTCCTTGCGACCGATTTTATCGATCTCGTCAATATAAATGATACCGGTCTGGCAGCGCTGGACGTCCCAATCCGAATTCTGAAGCAGCCTAAGTATGATGTTTTCAACGTCCTCGCCGACGTAGCCAGCCTCGGTGAGGGTGGTGGCATCTACGATAGCGAATGGGACATCCAAAATGCGAGCCAGGGTCTGGGCCAGGAGGGTCTTGCCAGTACCGGTTGGTCCGATCAACAGAATGTTGGATTTGGAAAGCTCCACTTCGGCGCCGCGCTGTTTATTCATCTGGATGCGCTTGTAGTGGTTGTAGACGGCCACGGCGAGCTTCTTTTTGGTGGGGTCCTGCCCGATCACGTATTGATCGAGATATTCCTTTAGCTCCAGTGGCTTGGGGAGTTTATGGGGAGCTCCATATGGTTGATCGTGCCGATCATCCTCCAGGATCGAATTGCATACGGCGATGCATTCGTCACAGATGTAAGCTCTGGGGTAATCGTTGGGGGAGGAGATTAACTTGCCGACTACGTCCTGACTTTTATGGCAAAACGAACAACGCAGCGCGTCGTCGGATCCAGTACGTTTCACGCGGAATCTCCGGAGGCTAAGAATCTACACTGCATCCATGCAAGATCGGACGGTACCCTGAAACCCCATTATAACAGAAGGCATCTAAGCTTACCCCGGAAAACGCAACTTTTTGCTAGGGAGGGTACTGGGCTACGGTTCGGGTCTTAAGTGAAGAGTGTAACAGAAGGATGAATAGGATGCTAGTGGGAGAAGTGAGAGTTGGTTGAAGTTGTTTGATTTGTGGGTTTTAAGGGGCGGGTGTCCCGGATTTGGGTTCGTTTCGTAATTTTGGGAGGACGCAAGCCGTGACCGTGCTATCCTTCCCTTGCAAGGTTCAATCGACATGGAGATTCAGTTTACCACCCGCATTTTCAGGGAAGGGCGCACGTACGTGGCTCATGCGCTGGAGTTGGATGTCTCCTCATGCGGGGGCACTAAAGAGAAGGCCCTGAAGAATCTCAAAGAAGCTGTCCGGCTGTTTCTCGAAGAAGCAGAGCACATGGGTACCTTGGATCAGATCCTTGAGGAATCTGGCTACAGCAAACGGAACCAGAAGGTCGCCAGACCGAAGTCCATCAGCGTGAAACGCGTGACTCTCGCGCTCCCGCTGACGCATGCCAAAGCTTAGCGCTATCGACAGGTCCAGAGTGATCAGCCCCGTCGTAATTCCGAAGTACGCCGCGGTGCCGGTGTTCGTGATTAAGAACAACCTCCGAACAGCCGGCATTTCTCGCGAGCGCTATTTCGAAGTCCTGGGCGAGTGAGTCGTGTGTCAGCGTTCGATAACTCTGCACGTTGCATGCGCGGGTTGACATAACCCTGCCAAGATGAGCGCTCCAGGCGGCGGCGCTTCGCACGCGCTGGGTAACGGCCAATAATAAATCCAATATGATAAACTTTTTGCGGCTAACCGCGAGAGTTGAGAAGAGCGGGATCCGTTTCTGGGCGGATACGTTCTGAGGAGAAGCAAATCATGAAACGATTGCTAATTCCCGTTTGCGTCAGTGCCGCTCTGCTAATTGCTGCAAAGCCAAAACCTCACGACTCATCCGGTCCAGGCAACGATACGATCCCGATCATCATTCTCGGCGGGGAGTGGACGACTACGATCATGTTCAACAATACGAACGACGTCCCTGTTTCCTTTCCGCTGACCTTCTACAATCAGGGCGGTCAATGGACTGTCCCGGTAACGGGCTACGGAAATGTCAGCACGCTGAACGTCTCCTTGCCCGCGCTCGCGACGCTGAAGCTTGAGTTCGATTACTCGTCCGCGGCTACAAGCGTTGGCTTCGCGATGGTCAACGTGCCTTGCCAAGGGTTTAATCCGGGGCAGTACTGCGCGGGGGTTGGAGCTTACGCCATTTTGCGAAATCACAACTCGGCGCGTGCGCAGGACTTTGAGGACAACTATCCTTTGGGCCAGAGCACGGCGTTAAGTCCCCAGCAGTTCATGTTCGACCAATCGGACAATGCGCAGATGGTCCTGAACCTGACCAACACCTGCGTCCAGGATTTTTGCTCAGGCCTGACACAAGGCCCGAACGCCACAATCGAAATATTCGATGAGAACGGCAGCCGATTCTATGTTGACGCGGAAACGGTGATGCCCGGCGAGGTCAAGATTTTGAACATCGCGCAAATGAGCAGCGCGACCTGGAACCGAGTCGGAATGGTGCGCGTCACCAGCCCTTTGGATGGGATCATGGTCAGCGGCCACCGGATCAACAACACTGGCTCCTTCACTCCTCTCGTTTCATACAACTACTGATGTTCAGGTCTCGCGCGATCCGCGGGCGAGAAGACTGCGGTGCAGCCAGACGAGGACAGTCCTCGGTTCGTTCGAGGTGGGAGTCCTCGGGCGAGCAGCGCGGCAACCGGTTTGGTCACACTCGTTGTACCCAGATGTCAATATTGTTGTTATGAATGATGTGATCCTCAAGAAGTTTGAGACGCCGGACGAGGTCCGGGAGTTCGAGAAAGGCAAGTTCGAGCTGCTGTACATCGGTGGGATGACCATTGGACGTGCGACGTATGCGCCCGGCTGGAAATGGTCGGTCCATGTTGGTCCGCTGGTTGGGAAGAAGAGCTGTGATGTGGAGCATGTTGGCATGGTGGTTTCCGGCAGGGCCGTTGCCGCGATGGATGACGGGCGCGTCATTGAAATGAAGACTGGGGACGTTTTCTATATCGGTCCTGGACACGATAGTTGGGTGGTGGGGGACCAGCCCTACGTTTCAATCCACTTTCTGGGTGCCGGGGAGTACGCCAAACATTGACACCCAAACATTGACACGTCAAGTACTGACACCTTGACCTTCTACACGTCTTGGTTTAACATGTAGAAGATCGAGGTGTTGATATGGCAGCTAAATCGGACCTTCCGCAGGGCACGCTGGACCTGTTGATATTGAAAGTTGTGGCGCTGGGGCCGGTACACGGCTACGCGATCGCGCAGAGGCTGCAACAGGTATCGCGCGATGTGGTGCAGGTTCCGCAGGGGTCGCTCTATCCCGCGTTGCATCGGCTGGAAAACCGTGGGCTGCTGGCCGCCGATTGGAACGAGACGGAGACCGGGCGCGAAGCCAAGTTCTATAGCCTGACACGGAAGGGCCGGGCTCAGCTCGAAACGGAAGCTGCCAGTTGGGCGCGATTGACTACGGCCGTGGGCCTGATTCTCGGGATGTCCGAGGGAGGCGCGAAATGAGCTGGTGGTATCGCCTGTGGCATCCGAGCAAGCTGGAAGACCAGCTTGAAAAGGAGTTGCGCTTCCATCTGGAACAGCACGTGAGCGAACTGGTGGCGCGCGGTTGTGATCCTGAGGAAGCGCGGCGGCAGGCGAGGCTGGCCGTGGGTGGTCCGGAGCAGGTGAAGGAGGAATGCCGCGATGCCCGCGGCACACGCTGGCTGGAAGACCTGTGGCAGGATTTCCGCTATGCGGCGAGGACGTTGCGGCGGCGTCCGGGATTCACCGCCGTTGCGGTTATCACGCTAGCGCTCGGCATTGGCGCGAGCACGGCGATTTTTAGCGCGGTAAATCCGATTCTGTTTGAGGCGTTGCCCTATCCGCACGCGAGCCGCGTGACGACAATCTGGGATTACGGTGCAGAAGGCTCGCGCGCTTATGTGACATTTGGAAATTATCGAGAGCTGGCGGAGCGAAGCCGTTCCTTCGAGGAGCTGGCAGCACTCAAGGATTGGCAGCCGACGTTGACTGGACCGGACGTTCCCGAACGGCTGGATGGGCAATCGGTCAGCGCGAGTTATTTCCGTGTACTGGGCGTCGGGCCGGTGCTGGGGCGGGATTTCGATGCGTCCGATGACCGCGTGAATGGTCCCAAGGCGGCGATCGTTAGCTATCGATTGTGGCAGCGGCGTTTCAACGGTGATCCGGCGATTATCGGGCGCGCTATCACGCTGGATGACAACCTTTATACGGTTGTCGGAGTGCTGCCGCGAACATTCGAAAATGTTCTAGGGTCCACGGTGGAGATTTGGTCGCCCTTGCAATACGACACGTCGCTGCCGGCGGACGGCAAGGAGTGGGGGCATCATCTGAGGATCGCCGGGCGGCTGCGTGCGGGCGTGGGGCGCGAGCAAGCGCAACGCGAACTGGACGCGATTGCGCGAACGCCGGTGCGCGAATTTTCAAGGCCTCCCTGGGCGAGCATGCGGCGGGGGCTGGTTCTGAATTCGCTGCAGGATGATGTGACGCGCGGCGTCCGGCCAGCGCTCCTGGCAGTGCTGGGCGCGGTTCTGGCGCTGCTTGCGATTGCATGCGTGAATGTGATGAACCTGCTGCTAGCTCGTGGAGCACAACGTCGCGGGGAGTTCGCCATGCGAGCGGCACTGGGCGCGGGACGTATGCGCATGATCCGGCAATTGCTTACGGAGAGCTTGTTATTGGCTACGTTGGGCGGAGCGCTGGGGATGCTGGTGGCGCAGTTCGGAGTCAGCGCGTTGATTGCGCTGAGTCCACGGGAGCTGCCGCGCGTGAACGCGATTGGCGTCGATGGAGCTGTGTTTGCTTTCGCGCTCGGCGTCACTGCGCTGATAGGGATTGTGATCGGTCTGGTTCCGGCCATGCATGCGCACCGCGAGGATCTTCATATCGGACTGCGGCAAAATTCGCGGAGTACAGTGGGCGGTCAACAAAATACACGGCGGACTCTCGTTGTGGCAGAAGTAGCGCTGGCGCTGGTGCTGCTGGTGAGCGCAGGATTACTGCTGCGAAGTATCCAGCGGGTCTTTGCGATCTCGCCGGGTTTCAACGCTTCGCATGTGCTGACCATGCAGGTGCAGACGGCTAGCCATCGCTTCGATGACGACAATGCTAATCGGCGATTCTTCGCGCAGGCTTTGGATGCCGTGCGCCAAGTTCCGGGCGTGACGGCGGCGGCGTTTACCAGCCAGTTGCCGCTCGGTGGCGATCAGTTCGGCGCGTATGGAATCCGTTTCGAATCGAGTGCGCCGGCGAAGCAGGGAGGGAATGAGAGTGCGTTGCGGTACTCGGTGAGTCCGGGATATTTGGAGACGATGAATATCCCGCTTCGGCGCGGCCGGCTGCTCGATACGCACGATATCGCGGGTGCGCCGGTGGCCGTCGTGATCAACGAAGGGATGGCCAAGCGCAGGTTCCCAGGAGGAGACGCGGTGGGCAGGCGGATTCACGTTGGTCCGGACGACTGGGCATGGGCCACGATTGTCGGCGTAGTGGGCGATGTGAAGCAGACTTCGCTTGCGGCGGGTAGCGAAGATGCGTTTTACATGACCAGTGCGCAGGGGTGGTTCACCGATAATCCGATATCGCTGGTGGTGCGCGGGCGTGGAGATGTGGCGGCGATCAAGAAAGCGATTTGGAGTGTGGATAAAGATCAGCCGATTACGAAAGTCGCGGCTATGGACGCGTTGGTGGCTCGCTCGGAGGCGGAGAGAAGCTTCGCGCTCATTGTCTTCGAGGTGTTTGCGCTTGTGGCGCTGCTGCTGGCAGCGACTGGAATTTACGGCGTGTTATCGGGTAGCGTGACGGAGCGAATGCGCGAGATCGGCGTGCGGTCGGCGCTGGGGGCATCGCGAGCTGACATTGTCGCGCTGGTGGTTCGTCAGGCGATGACTCTGACGGGCTTTGGTGTGGTGTTGGGACTGGCTGGGGCTGTGATCGCGAGCCGCGCGCTGATCACGCTGCTCTTTGGTGTCTCGCGGCTGGATCCGGCCACGTATTTGGTCGTGATCGCAATGCTCGTGAGTGTGTCAGCGATGGCGGCGTGGGTTCCGGCGTGGCGCGCGGCACGAGTGGATCCGACGATTATATTGAGGATGGAATAGCCTTATGGCTAATTGGGCGCAGCGACTGTTTCGAAGAAACAAATTGGAAGAGCAACTCGATAAGGAGATGCGCTTTCATCTGGATCAGCACGCGAACGATCTGATGTCGCGCGGTTACGATGCGGAGGAAGCGCGTCGAGAGGCCAGGCTCGCGCTGGGTGGTCCGGAGCAGGTGAAGGAGGAATGTCGT